>Ga0209427_10002436_pt1 | contig 21924 bp, 18 predicted proteins | sample DeeMarSWOR136_30_FD_187465 | JGI IMG/M metagenome (GOLD analysis project Ga0209427, IMG submission 187465) | Marine sediment microbial communities from White Oak River estuary, North Carolina - WOR-1-36_30 (SPAdes) (version 2) | ecosystem: Environmental > Aquatic > Marine > Intertidal zone >...
TAGCACCTGTGCAGACACTGATCAGTCTGTGCGAGTCCCTTGAGCGAGCATTCGCTAACAGGTGGCACAGGACGCTGTACAACGACTTTTGTGCAATAAATTATTATGATTGGCTTAGGCAGCTCTGCCGGAAATGGGGTTTAGATGCGTTTCCAAACTTGCACAATAATTTGCTCTGTGGACAGCGCGGAATTGAAAGTGTTGCACCGGCCCGTTCTCTTATTCATCTTGCTGAAATATTTCGCTCAAAGCCGATCTGTCGGGCACTCATGAGCGAAGAGGATGATCATGCGATCTGGCGAAAAATAGAGACCGAGACTCCATATGCTGAGCTTAAGGATTCCTTCCAGAACCATCTCAGAGCTTTTGGAGATAGAGGGCTGGAAGAACTAAAGCTTGAGAAACCAAGTTTTAGAGAAGAACCCGCGTCGTTAATAAGATTAATCAAAAACTATTTTCAGCTAGGATTATCTGTCGGAACCATGGAAAAGGAGGAGCGGGCCATTCGCAGAAATGCTGAGGAGAAAGTGCGACAGCATCTGAAAAATCCAGTCAAAGGGTTAATCTTTGCGTTTGTACTTAAGAATGCTCGACTCTCCATTGCAAATCGAGAAAATATGCGCTTTGCTCGAACCCGTCTCTATGGAATTTTCAGACAGCTATTCCGACGCATGGCAGACATCTTTGTAGAGAAAGGTTTAATTGAATCGAATTCTGACATCTATTATCTGACCACGGATGAGGTCTTTGGTTTTATTCAGGGAGGGGCTGTGACACTGAACCTTAAAACTCTTGTGAGGATTAGGAAGGCAGAGTATGTAAAGTTTCGCCAGCATTCCCTGAAAGAGCGAATAGAGACAAAAGGTATTCCCTACCTGAATTCCTTATACGAAGCTGAAACCAGAGGTGAAATAGGCAGGACCTTGAAGGGAATCGGTTGTTCTTCTGGAATCGTAGAAGGAAGGGCGAAAGTAGTATTTGACGCAAACATTACCACTAGCAATGGTGACCATATATTGATTGCAAGGTCAACGGATCCAGGTTGGGTGTTTTTGATGATTTCATCAAAAGGGGTCGTAGTGGAGAAGGGAAGCGTCCTTTCTCATACAGCCATTATCGGTCGCGAGCTCGGCATCCCAACCATTGTTGGCGTAAAGGATGCCACGAAACTCATTCCAGACGCTGCAAAGATGTGGATGAATGGTAGTACGGGGGAAATTGCATGGCAATAAAGGATTTTACCTTCGATCCGGTCCTCATCGATTTCTTCGTGGATTTCGGCTATGAGCTCTATAAGGGAGATACTCATTGGATCCCTCCTTTGAGAAAAGAACTCTACTCTCAGCTATCACCAGAATTTCTATTCTATCGAAAACGGGGTAACTACCACAGACATTTTTTAGCTACATCAAATGGGAAAATTGTTGGGCGAGTTTCGGCAATGATCAATCAGGATTTGAGGGACAAAGATGGAACCCCCGTAGGCACAATGGGCTTCTTTGAATGCATCGATGACTATGGAGTCGCAAAAGACCTCTTCGATTCTGCCATCGAATGGCTTTGTGCGGAGCAACGAGTTCGTCGAATCTGGGGCCCTATGAATTTTGATATCTGGCATGGCTACCGTTTGATGACCTTGGGATTTGACCAGAAAACCTTTTATGGTGAACCCTACAACAAGCTCTATTATCCAGACTTTTTTGAGCGCTACGGATTTACTGCCAAACAATATTGGGATTCGGTTGAAATAACAGGCCGTGAAATACTCGAGAAAATGATTGTTCGAGGAAAAGAGCAATACCAAGTTTTGGTCAGACGAGAGTACCGTTTTGAGCAATTCAAAATGAGAGATTACAAGGATGAACTTCATAAACTTCATTGGGTATTGACAAAATCCTTTGGAAGTTTTCTGGGATTTACCCCTATCTCCTTCGAAGAATTTTTCCAGCTTTTTGCCAAAGGCCGATATGCTGTCCTTCCCCGCCTCTCCGTGTTTGCTTATGATGAAAACAATGAGCTCGCAGGATTTGCCGTTGCCCTTTTGGAACTATCAGACGCGATTCTTGCAATGAATGGAAAAGATAATCTCGTCTCGAAATTGAAATTCCTCTATAAACGCCGGTTTGTCAATCGAATTAATTTTTACATAGGCGGAGTGACACCTGAAGAGGCAGCGAAGAAGACCGGTTTAGGAAGAGCAGGATTCTATTATGTTATCCATCAGATGCTCAAAGAGGGCTTTGAATCATTGCTTTTGACTTTGAGGTTAAAAGGGAATAAAGCCCATGGCCTCCCTGGTAAGTATGCACCAAAGCCGCAAAAAGAATATGCGCTCTATGAGTTGAACCGATGAACGGACAAATTTCTATTGTCTACTACGATCGCATGAGAGACAGGTTGATGAAGGAACGGATCTATGCAGGTCCCTTTCTTTACTGGTCATACAACACCACGCTTGGAAGGCTTATGATGGATCTTATCTTCCGGCAGAGAGTGTTTTCTCAAATTTATGGCTGGTTTCACAGGCAGAAGCTGAGCAGGCATAAAATAAAAGTTTTTTTGGAAAAGATGAATATGAATCATGAGGACTTGATTCGTAAGATCGAAGACTTCAAAAGCTTTAACGAATTCTTCACCCGTGAAATAGACCTTTCAAAGCGCCCGATCAATGCCGATCCCCGCGTTTGTATCGCTCCCGTAGATGGCAAAATCCTTACCTATCCCAAGCTGAACCCTGATATGACATTTCAGATCAAGCGAAATACCTTCAACCTGCACAAATTCCTTTGTGATGACAAGCTCACCGATAAATTTTCAGGAGGATCGATGCTCATCAGTCGGCTTTGTCTAACGGACTATCATCACTTTCATTTTCCTGATTCCGGTATCCCTGGACAGGCAAGGCCGATCCAGGGAAAGTACCATGCAGGTGGGCCTTATGGACTCCGCACGGGTGTCCCATTTTACGCGGAAAATTATCGGATGCTGACAATCTTTGACTCCGACCATTTCGGCCAGATTGGAATGGTTGAGATCGGCGCCTTGACAGTCGGCTCTATTCAACAGAGATATCAAGCAGGGATTCATGTCGCCAAGGGTTCTCGAAAAGGCCTTTTCGAGCTGGGAGGCTCTACAGTTGTTTTGATCTTTCAAAAAGGAAGAATTGAGCTTGACGAAGATCTCTTAATAAATACCAAAAGAGAGATGGAAACCTACGTTCGCTTCGGTGATTCCATCGGAAGGGTACCGAAACGATCTGAAATAGGCGGGCCGTGATGAGAATTCATTATTCGCAGTGCTGGGAAGACCCAAGAATAATAACACAAGCCTTGGAAGTCAGGCCAGGTGATGATGTAATCTCTATTGCTTCAGCTGGGGACAATACCTTTGCTCTTCTCTTGAATCATCCCAAATCGATCACGGCGGTGGACAGAAACGAAGCCCAGATCTTCCTTGTGGAGTTGAAAATCCGAGCTATCCAGAGGCTTGACTACGACGATTTTGTTGCTTTCCTTGGCGCCACTCCCTGCCAGAAAAGAGGCCACCTTTATTCCTATCTCCGGAATGCCCTAACCGAAACTGCACGAGCCTACTGGGATCGGCATCTAGAACATATTCATCAAGGGATCATTCATTGTGGAAAATTTGAGCATTATTTCTCGATCTTTCGTCGAATGGTCTTGCCTCTCATCCACACGAACAAAAATGTTCGAGAATTATTGGAAGCCTCATCATTGGAGAGACAGAGGATGATTTATGAAGAAATCTGGGACAATCGAAGGTGGCAATGGCTTTTTCGTATCTTTTTTGGAAAGCTGTTGCTAGGGCAATTGGGCAGGGATCCTTCTCTCTTCAGAAATGTAAAACTCAATAATATTTCAGAAGAACTTTTAAAGCATACGCGCCGGGGTCTTGCAGAAATTCCCATTCAGGACAATTTCTTCGTGGAATATATTCTAACAGGCCAGTATAAGGATTTAAATTTCGGACCCCCTTATCTTTGGAAATCGAACTTTCCTTTTTTAAAAGACCATGTCGGTAAGATTCAGCTTGTTTGCAGCACCCTCGAAGAATATTTGAAAACGTTGCAAGTCGGAACAATCTCAAAGTTTAACCTTTCCGACATCTTTGAATATATGTCAGACGATGTTTTTGAAATGACGCTCCGCGAAATACTGCGGGTTTCTCGAAACGGCTCGAAGTTAGCCTTTTGGACCCTATTTGTCCCTCGCATTCCGCCTGGGATATTCATGGACAAAATGACTCTTTGCACTTCATTATCAGATAGAAGGGATGCAGCCGATCGAACATTTTTCTACAGTGGTTTTTATCCCTGGAACATTGACGAGAGCATATCGAATTAAGAAGATCTGAGGTACTTATAAACATGCATTCGATAAGAATCTTAATTAGTCAACCAACTCGGCTTGTACTTACGATAGCTGGCATCGCACTCTGCATCATCCTCATGCTCTTTCTTCTTTCCGTTTATCATGGAGTCGCTGACGGTTCGGTTGAATACATTCGCCAAAATAGAGCTGATCTCTGGGTACTTCAACGCAATGCCTGGAATATTCTACGATGTTCTTCGATCCTTGGCACAGCTCATGGTCTCGCTCTTCGACAAATCCCTGATGTCCATTCGGTTTCAGCAGTGCTCTTATTGCTCTCTACCGTTAAAAACGGGGACCAAATGGCAACCATATACTTGGTGGGATTTGAGCCTCAGACGGGCTTGGGGGGCCCTCCCCATCTGGTGGAAGGCCGTTCTGTCCTTCATGATGACGAGATTGTTATTGACCAATCTTTTGCTGCAAAGTATCACTTTAAATTGCGAGATGTCGTAAAAATACAAGATGATACACTTCAGATAGTTGGGATCAGCGCTGGGACAAATGCCTTCGTCATTCAGTATGCTTTTGTCACCTTGCATCGGGCCCAATCTTTGATTGGATTTCCCAATATTGTTACTTGCTATCTGGTAAAAGCGAGACAGGGTAAAGACCTCATAGAAGTTTCTAAGGAGATACGCAAAGAAATACCAAATTTGGAGGTCTATGACCATGATACATTCTTGAAGAACAATATCCATGAAATGGAATCCGGCTTTCTCCCCTTTATTTATACCATCGCAGCAATAGGGGTGGTCGTACTCACCGCAATTTTGAGTTTGCTTCTCTCTGTAAATATCCTGGAAAGACGAAAAGATTTTGCCGTCATGAAGACACTCGGTTCCCCCAAAGGGTTTCTTACTTTCTTAATCATCAAACAAGCATTACTTCTTTCATTGGCAGGTAGCATCACTGCAGTGATTTTTTTCTTCCCAATGATCGAAGGGATCAAAAAAATTTCACCTGAAGTAAGCGCGAAAACATCTGTCGAGCAAATTATGACTGTCATTTTTGTCGCTATGGTTACAAGTCTGCTCAGTTCGTTCATCTCCATGCAGCGGCTCCGACGTATTTATCCCCTGGAGGCATTCTCATGAAAATCCCAGAGACCAAAAGGTGGATTGTTCAGCTCGATCATGTCTCCAAAATATTTGGTGCCAACGAGCACAAAACTGCTGCAGTTAGAAATATCTCTCTAACGGCCTCATTAGGAGAGCTCTTAGTGCTTCTGGGGCCGAGTGGCAGCGGAAAGACAACTCTGTTGACCTTAATCGCCGGTTTACTCAAACCGACTTCAGGCCATATGTCAATTTTTGGAAGGAATATCGACCTTTACTCGCCCAAGGATTTACAAGCATTGCGTGCAAGGCAGATCGGCTTTGTATTCCAAACATTCCTCTTGATCGACTCCCTCACTGTCATAGAAAATGCCGCTCTGGTTCTCCAATTTACGGGTAAACCAAAAAGCGACTCACAAGACCATGCACGGAGATTTCTTAAACAATGCCAGATCGAGCATCTTGCTCAAAAGTTTCCCGCTATGTTGAGTCAGGGGGAAAAACAGAGAGTGGCAGTTGCGCGCGCTCTTTCAAATAACCCCGATCTCATTATTGCCGATGAACCCACTGGAAGTTTGGAAACAAAGCAAGGACTTCACATCATTCGGCTTCTCCATGAATATGCAAAAGAACTGGACAGGTGTGTGATTGTGGCAAGCCATGACATCCGCATAGCAGAGCTTGCTGACCGTGTGCTGAGAATGGAAGATGGGGCGCTCCTCGATACTTGTAAATAGCATCGAAAAAACTATCCCCATCTTTGGAAGGGAGGTGATGCCCTGCAGGGCCTTTTAGGGAGAAGAAGCTTCAATTGACTAATTCAACCTTTTATGATATCGATAATGCCAAAAACTGTATAAGGGATGGGGGTGGTTGATGGGAAAAGACCTTTAAAATATCCCACTATGCTTGAACTTCTCCTCCAGACCTTTAGGTCCATTTGTAATCTCAACTCCTTTTCACGACCTAAAAGTTTTTAAGGGCCTCCCAAAGAAAGATAATCCAAATAATCTAGCTGCCAAAGGATCAATTAACCGTAGCTTCGTTGTTTCTCCTCTAGATATAGAAAGGGGAACTTTATGACGCTCTATCTCGATCATAACAAATATTACAGGCTTCCATGGACCCTGCCTGACAATGCGATCTCCTGGCTGGAGGTAACTAAAGCATGCAATATGTACTGCGAAGGGTGCTATCGTGAGAATGACCCCAAGGGACATAAGTCCCTCGATGAGATCAAACACGATCTAAAGATCTTTAAGAAATTTCGGAAAACGGATGGCATTTCTTTAGCTGGAGGAGATCCATTGGTTCATCCTGATGTTGTTGAGATTGTTCGTCTCATTGCTCAAGAGGAACTAAAACCTATCATTAACACCAACGGCCTAGCTCTCAATAAGGAATTTCTACTGGAGTTAAAAAAAGCGGGGGCAGCAGGATTCACATTCCACGTGGATAGTAAACAACATCGTCCCTACTGGAAAGGTAAGAACGAAATTGAATTAAATAAACTTCGACTTCACTTCGCCGAGATGGTTGCTGAAGTGGGGGGACTCTCCTGTGCCTTTAACTCCACCGTATATGGAGACACATTACAGTATGTTCCTGATATTGTGGAGTGGGGGCAGAAACATATTGACATCGTCCACGTTCTTGTTTTCATTGCCTTTCGAGCTGCGGTGTTGCAAAAGGAATTTGATTATTATGCCGGGGCCGAAAAGATAGATATGAGTCCCATTGTCTATTCGATACTCGATGAGGAATCGCGTTTGGATCTCCTCTCCAATGATATTGTAGAAGTCATCAGGACAAAATACCCTGATTTCGAGCCTTGTGCCTATCTCAACGGCACCGAGAAGCCGAACTCCTTCAAGTGGCTATTGACCGGCCGTATTGGAACAAAAAATAGAATTTATGGCTATGTGGGGTCGAAGTTTATGGAATTAGCCCAAACGTTCCATCACTTCTGCAAAGGACGATATTTAGCCTACACCGGACCCGGCGTGCAAAGCTATGGGAAGGCCATGCTGCTCTTATCACCTCTTGACAAAGGAATGCGGAGGGTTGCCCGTACTTATCTCAACACGATTATTAGAAATCCTCTCCATTTCTTAAAACCGTTACATTATCAATCGATCACGATTATTCAGCCAGCAGATGTCCTCTGTGATGGGACATTGAGTATGTGTGACGGATGTCCGGATATTACCGTTTGGAATGATGAATTGGTGTGGTCATGTAGGTTGGAAGAACAGATGAAATTCGGGTGTTTTGTAAGGGCTGTTCCAAAACAAGGGATCAGAAACCAGCCTCACGAATTAACTAGAAATATTTAGCCGGAAGATCTTTTGAAGTTTTGTTTGCTGCTGGGATTTCTTACAACTTCAACTTAAGAGTTCCGCGGGTCGAAATTCGGCAGGATGAGATGACGAAGGTCATCGATAGAGAAAAACCAGAAGCATTTAAAGAATGAGGAAACAAAATGAAGATAAAGCTAATTGCACCGCATGAACAAAGGGAAGATAATATCTCGAGCGCCGAGACCTTCAAAATTCAGGAAGTAAACCTCCCTCTTCTTGCTGCACTCACCCCTCCTGAACATACGGTTAAGATTGTGGATGAAGCTTTCGTCCCTGATGACATCAATGACGATGTAGATCTAGTCGGCATTACCGTCATGACCGAACTGGCCTTAAGAGCCTATCAGATTGCTGACACCTATCGCCAGCGTGGTGTAAAAGTAGTGATGGGTGGCATTCACCCCACGATTCTACCCGGTGAAGCCTTGCACCACGCGGATGCTGTTGTCATCGGTGAAGCGGAAGAGGTCTGGCCAAGATTTTTATCGGATGTTGTTTCTGGGGAGATACAAAAACTCTATTGTGCTAACAAAATCAGTGACCTCAATCAAATCCCAATACCACGACGAGATCTCTATCCCAAGGCCGGACACAAGGGCTATACCCCTTTGGCGTTTGGAATCGAGACAGCTCGCGGGTGTCCATATGATTGCGAATTCTGCTCAATCGGTTCTGTAATGGGCCGTCAATATCGTTCTCGGCCTATCCCAGATGTAATTGCTGAGATAGAGTCTATCGGCTCCTCCCACCTCTTTTTCGTAGATGATGCGCTTGCATTAAATCGTGCAACAGCCAAAAAGCTTTTTACAGAGATGATACCCCTTCGCCGGAAATGGGCAGGGCAGGGAACAGTTTCGCTGGCTGAGGATGTGGAACTTCTGAAATCGATGAAGCGTTCTGGATGCGCGGGACTCTTGATTGGATTCGAATCCGTGCAGAAGGAGACACAGGACGGGATGAAGAAAATAAGGAACCTGAAAATTGATTTTTCCGAGGCGATGCGCCGATTTCACGGCGAAGGCCTCGCTATACTTGCCGCTTTTATCTTCGGCTTTGATCATGAAAACAAGGATGTCTTCGATCAAACCTTTGAATTGACCATGAGAAACCGTCTCGATTGTGTTGAATTACGGATCGTGACTCCCTATCCGGGAACGAGGCTTCACAGACGCCTTTTGAAAGAAAACAGGCTATTTGTCCCTGATTGGTGGCTCCATGGATATCCTCCTGATACGCTCCTATTTCAACCAAAGGGCATGACTGCCGAAGAACTCATTGAGGGCTTTGCCCGTCTGAACCACCAAACCTATTCTTTCGGTTCGATCATAAAAAGATTCTTCGGCATAACTCCTTGGAAAAGGACTGCAATCGGTTGTTGGACTTATGCAGGGGTTAATTTAGCTACTCGTAAACGGTATTTCAAAGAGCTTGATATTCCACAACCATTCGTCGGGACTTTGGATTCTGAAAGCACCAAACTGGTTATGGCTAGGTGACTATCCCCAACCAATCAGAATTGATCACTCACCCTTTGGCAAAGGGTGGTTGGGGTGTTGACGTTTTTCCCAAATAGAACAATAGTGATTTATGCTTGAAGCCACTTCACTTATCCAACATTTCCCATACTTAGGACTCTTCATCCTCCTCATTTTGGGAACGCTCGGCCTTCCTTTCCCAGAGGATGGCATTCTCATTTTGGGCGGATTCTTAATCGCTCATTCTATCAACTATTTTTTGTAGCGGGCGTGATGAGAATGTCCTGGAAAAAATTTCTTGTTGTGGATGCTGCGTCCGCATTATTCACCATCGCATTATGGGGTGGATTAGGGTATGTGGGTGGGAATAGTATCGAGACCTTAAGGAGAGACATAACAAGAATTGAACATATTTCAGTCGCCATTCTGACAATAACAATTGTAACTGTCATGCTCTTCAAATATATAAAGAGCAGGAGAAACACATCAGGTAGGCCGTTATTGCAGGGACCTCCCAAGAAAATTGAATTTCAATAATTAACCCTCCTTTAATAAATCCCAACTGTGAAATCTTATTCTCACTCGACTCTTTCACGTGCGAAACCCAATTCACACCTATCTCATCACATCTCACTACGCTTCCTCTAAAAAGGTCAATAATAACAATTAATTAGACAAATTTTTCGTAAGTCAAATCATTTGGTACAATCTTTGATATAGCAGAAAGCAGGAGAAAAAATGAGAAGTTTCCTGGTTAACAAAAATTTGTGCTTCTATTATTGGCTCAGAAGGAGAATCGGGAAGAGACGTGCCTTCTTAGTCGTAAATACCATTGAAAAAACAATCCTCATCTTTGGAAGGGAGGTGATGCCCTACAGGGCCTTATAGGGAGAGGATACATTTTTGATTGACAAAGCCAACTTTTTATGATACCGAAAGTGCCAAAAACTGTGTTAAAGAAGGGGGTGGTTGATGGGAAAAGACCTTTAAAATGTCTCCCGGTAACTGCCCTTCTCCTCCAGAAATTTAGGTCTATTTGTGATCTGAATTCCTTTCCCGGACCTAAGAGTTTTTAAAGGCCTACCAAAGAAAGAAAATTCAAATAATTATGAATCTGATATAGCCAAGCCACGAGTAATCGTGGGATGCCCTCCCGCCGGAACCGGCGGGATACTCACTGCACCATAAGTGGTGCAGTCTCTAATTATAAAGAAACTTGTAAAAGGAGATATTAATATGTATTCCTCAAGATATCAGTCAAGGTGGTGGAAGGAGATCCTGATCATTCCTCCAATAATTTTCATTCTTACCCAGGTCGCATTGGCAAACGACCCAGTTAAACTCTGGGGACAAGACGGCATAAAAATTCAACCAGGGGACTTTTTTGTAACTGACGGGTTAGGTGGTGTTTTGGTCATAAAAGAAAAAATCAATACTTGGGTACCCCCTCCTGGAGAAACTGGAAGAGGACTTACCGTTCAACGGATCGATGCCAATGGAGTGGCCTTGTGGGGAGAAAAAGGGGTCTATCATACGACGGGAGACCTTTCTTATTACCCCTCCATGATCGGAAAAAAACAAATCGTGAGCGACATGACGGGAGGAATTATTATTCTCCTCAGGGAAAATGGGACGGATCTCTATGCCCAGCTTATTGATGCCACAGGGATTAAACGTTGGGGGGATAAAGGTGTTGTTGTCGCCGCCGGTTGTCGAAATCAAGAGTGCAGGCAAAGAGTGAATCCTCAAATAGTAAGCGACGGATCAGGAGGAGGCATTATTGTATGGAGTGAGCAGGGGGCGATATGGGCTCAACGAATTGATGCTAATGGGATATCTTTGTGGGCTTTGAATGGTATACAAATTAAGAACACTCCCTCTTCCTTTCCCGGAATAATCATCATTAGTGATGAAAAAGCGGGAGCGATCATTGCATGGAAGGAGGGCTGGAATCTCTGCGCCCAACGGATAGACGGGGATGGCGGGTTTCAATGGCATCCAGATGGAATCGTAGTCGCCTCCGGCGCAGGAAGTGAACATGAGAAGTTTTACATGGTCGAAGATGGGGAGGGTGGAGCCCTCTTTGCCTGGGTAGGATCTGATCCGACAAACTTCACAATACGTAATATATATGCGCAAAAAGTAAATCCCGAGGGAATCAATCAGTGGGAAAATAGAGTTTTGATCACCGCAAATCTAGGTACTCAAAGGGTCATAAGCATGATTACAGATGGGGATGGGGGTACCATTATCCACTATAACAGTAACATCCAACGGGTAACTGCATCTGGCACTCTCCTGTGGGGACCTGATGGTTTTTTGGTTGATGGGCCTGCCGAAATTGTCAATGATGGAGCAGGAGGTGCAATTGCCGTGTGGTATACAGTGGAGGAAGTGCAGAACCCGTGGCGACAGTGGATCGTCTATAAAGCTCAGCGACTCAGCCCAGACGGCACACCGATGTGGGCGGAGAGTGGATTTGAGGTTTCTCGATCTGATTATGATCCGATGCCTCCCAGATGGGCCATAACCGACGGTTACAGTGGCGTCATTATAGGAGATTCTGCAAGTTATGCCCAACGAATAAATGACCAATTGCCCTCTTTACCAACCCGCACGCTGTTGGTCAGAAAAATAGGATCGGGAATGGGTGATGTATCGAGCAATCCAGAAGGCCTGGAATGTGGGGTGGGGTGCTTCGGGGCTTTCAATCCTGGGACTCAAATTGCTCTGACTCCAGTAGCTGCAATGGGGTCCACTTTCTTGGGGTTGGATGGAGATTTTGATTGCTCGGATGGCATTGTCACTTTGAATGAAAACATGATCTGCACTGCAAGGTTTGAGCCTGAAGGAATTATCTTTAAACCTCCGGAGATCATGATCGACCGCGAATGTGATTATTTTGGTGTTAATCCGAGAGGGGAAAGTACGTTCAGCATATTTGGCATCCAAAATAGTGGAGAAAAAATCCTCACCATCGACAAGATTACAAATCCCTCCCCACCTTTCTACTGGGAAGGAGGAACTTGTCATGAAGGCGAAGCTCTCTCTCCAGGAGAGAGTTGCGATGTTAGGATCGTCTTTCTTCCCGAGAATATGAAACCCAATAGATCAAGTTTTGAGATTTTATCAAATGATCCAGAAAAACCCAGCGTGACTATTTATCTTTCCGGAGGTCTATTAATGTCTGAATTTCCTGAAACAATTGGCAATTGGAAAACATCCAACATTTCAAAAGGAGGAGACTATAGTTCTATTGCTATAGACCCGTTCGGATACCCTCATCTCAGTTACCTCGATGATTCTAATCCCGTGGATTATGTCCTTGGACATGCCTTTTTTGACGGAAGAACCTGGCACAAGGAAACAGTTGACACGGGTGATGTTGGATGGGACAACAGCATGGCTATTGACTACCAGGGAGGGATCCACATCGCCTATCGGTCAGGCACACCCTCCTCTCTTAAATATGCCTATTTTGATGGGAGAGACTGGCATATTCATACTCTCGAGAAAGGAGGGCATTCTACATCCATAGCTTTAGGCGACGAAGGGCATCCTCATATCACCCATGTAAATAACGCGAACGAACTTAGATACGCAAGATATGATGGGGCACAATGGATTTCGGAGACTTTGGCAAGTAATGTAGGGATATGGGATAAATCTTCAATTGCTCTGACTCCTTCGCAAAAAGTCCACATCGTTTTTGTAAGCTACCCCAATCAGATCCTGTGGGTCAATAATGCTTCTGGCGAGTGGGAAATAAGTCATATCGCTGATGGCATTCAACCCTCTCTGGCATTAGATAGTTCGGCGAATCCCCATGTCGTCTTCCATGGAGCAGGAGGAATAGTATATTCAAAATATGGCGGGGCGGATTGGGAAACACAAACGATCATCACCCACTGTGGTTTTGGGGGAATCGGAGAAGAACCGGATCTTGCCCTCGACGCCGACGATCAACCCCACATAACCTTCAAGTACTATTTACCAATTGGGGGTTATGGTGCGGAGAACATTATTTATGCCCAACTTAATGGAGAGAACTGGGAGTATGGTATTATTGAGTATAGAAAATATCATACCCCTCCATCTATCGCATTGGATCCAGGAGGAATTCCTCATATTACGTACGCAGAAGCATCGGTTAGGCCGGGAGGGATACTTACTTCCACTTTAAGGTACGTCTATCTTCCTGGTGTTGGCCTGACCCTTACTAAAAGAGGAAATGGCACAGGAATCGTTGCGAGTTCACCACCAGGGATCAATTGCGGATCCGTCTGCAAATACTATTTTGAACCTGGCCTCCAGATAACCTTAACGGCTCTCCCCGATCCAGATTCCGGCTTTATAGGATGGGTGGGTTGTCCAAACCCATCGAGGGATAAATGTTATGTACTTTTGAACGATCATGCTAAAGTTACTGCCTTTTTTTCCAGGTGGACCCTGAAGGTAAGTAAAAGAAGTGTCAACAAGGCTACTGGGACGATCATTAGTTCCGATGGCAAGATCGATTGTGGGACCGATTGTGTGGAATCCTATCCTGCAGGCACTTCGATCACATTGAGGGCCATTTCCGATCCAGATTCGGGTTTTGTGGGATGGACAGGATGCGTAAGCGATCCATTGGACCCCGCACAATGTACGGTCGTATTGGACAAGAACATCAGAGTGAAAGCAAAATTTTCTAAGTCGAATCTAAATGTAAGAAAGCTAAGCGTCAACAAAGCTACAGGCATAGTCGTCAGTTCCGATGGCAAGATTAACTGTGGAATAGATTGTTCAGAGTCCTATCCTACAGGCGCCTCTGTCACTCTAACTGCACAACCTGATCCTGGATCAACTTTTTCAGGCTGGTCTGGGGCCTGTTCGGGGACAGATCCGATCTGTACGGTAACGTTGAATAAGAATATCAACCTGAGAGCCAAATTCGCAAAATTTTGAGGACGACTGGAGGGCTTGAGAACGAAAACCGAGAGGCAACGGTTGGAGCAACTTCTAAAGAGGTAGGAGCTATTACTTGACAGGTAAGAAGGTGGATATTCGTTCGAGGACCCGTTGTTGATTGTGTTGAATTGATAGTGTGATCAGCGAAAAGTAAGCTATTCAGCGATATCCATCAATTTAGTCCTAATCGATATGCTTAATTTCTGGTGGGAATCACGATTGGGGTTGGCTGTGGGTGAAGACTTGAAGGAGAAAGCCTTTCTTTGGAAACGACGGCCGAACTGCTGAACGATAAGCTTTGGTAACTTGACTTTTTTGTCTTGTCTTTTCAAACTATATGTTTTTTATAAGGGATTCACTAATGGTTTGAAAAATAAGAAAGGAGGGTAAGAAATGATTAGGAATCACAAAAAATATCTTCTCTTATTACTGTGCTTCTGTTTGTTATGGCTGGCATTCGGTTGTGCTTCCGTCACGCCATATAGAGCACACCCTGAATTTGAAATGCGCACTAAAGACATCAACACTTCAGGGCTTCTTTCCCCTGATATTAAAATTTATGAATTCACAGCAGGTGGAGTGCGAGAACTCAGGGATGATTGGTGTACAAGGGGGAAAGAAAATGTTCAAGGGGCGCTACTAGAATGTTTACGAGAGAAACCTCTTGTGGTTAAACCCGTCACAGTTGATAAAGATCTTGAACAAGAGATGGAGGAAATTTACGCCCTTTACAGGGCTGTTAGCGCAAGCATCAATACGCATACTTATGGCGAATTCAAGTTTCCTGAGAAAACGAAGAATTTCGATTATTCCATCGGTTCCGTGGAGAAGATTTTACAAAGGTCTGAGGCAGATGCATTAATCTTCGTCAATGGATTCGACGAAATATCAACAGCCGGGAGAAAGGCTTTGAAAGTTGTTGGGTTCATCGCCGGCATTGCTGCTGCAGCTGCTGGTGTCGGCGGCGCTGTCCCCATACCGAGATCTGGAATCACAGTCATCAGTGTTGCTCTTGTTGATCCCTCAGGTAACATCCTTTGGTACAACATTAAAGGTAGCGAAGGAGGGTATGATCTTAGAAAGCCTGAAAGTGCAACAGAACTCGTCAGAGAAATCCTTTCCGAATATCCGGGAGCAAGAAAATGAAATCTATTGGGGTAGCCTTGCTTTTCTGTCTTATATTGGTTGGTTGTGCAACAACAAGCCTTCCACCTGTTACACAGGAATTTAGATTTGAAGAGGATGAAAAGAGGCTCTGGCTCCGTTCTGAAGAGGAACAGAAAGTTATTGACAGGAGCGGGATTATCTATAGAGATCAGGAGCTTGAAGCTTATCTGAACGAAGTTGCAAATAAACTACAGCCTGCGGAGGTCCTTACCCATATATCATTTAAAGTCATCATCATTAAGAATCATCTCCTCAATGCCTTTATCTACCCGAATGGTGTGCTCTGTGTCCATACTGGGATACTTGCAAAAATGGATAACGAAGCTCAGCTTGCAACTCTTCTTGCCCATGAGATGACCCATGCCACACATAGGCATTTATTAAAACAATTCCGCGATGTCAAGAATAAGACTGCTTTCCTCTCTACGGTTATGGTGACCCTTGGCGGAGTGGGTGGGGGTATGGGAGACCTTGCCACTTTGATTGGAGCATTGGGAACATTAGCTTCAGTGACTGGGTATTCAAGAGAACTTGAAACGGAGGCTGATACGCACGGACTTAAGCTAATGGAAAAGGCGGGCTATCATCTTGAGGAAGCACCAAAACTCTTTCTCCATCTTAAAAAGGAGATAGAAGAAGAAAAGAAAAGGGAACCATTCTTCTTCGGATCTCATCCGAGGCTTCAGGACCGTGTGGAAAATTATGAAAACCTCCTGAAAACCCAGTATAAGGACAAGCGTGCCGGGATAAAGAATTCAGAACTTTACCTCGAAAAGATACACAGGGTCATACTTGATAATTCTCGTCTTGATCTAAAAGTTGGCCGATTTAAAATTGCACAAAGAGGTGTCCAAAAATATCTGGCGATAAAGCCCAACGATCCGAAAGCTTACTGTCTGCTAGCTGATATCTACAAACAAAAAGCAGAAAAAGGAGATTTAGAAAAAGCCAAAGAACATTACCAAAAAGCCATCTCCATTGATTCCTCTTATCCAGATGCCTATAAAGGAATTGGACTCATACTCTACAAACAAGGAGAAAAGGAACTTGCCAAGAAATCTCTGGAACGTTATCTCTCTCTTTCACCGCAGGCAATGGACAAAGCCTATATAGAGGAATACATAAAACAATGCTATGGAGGAGAAAAACCATGAAAAGACTCTTATGGATCGTACTAATTTTTTTAGTGGGGTGTGCTCCCTGGACGCGGGTCGGGGGGCTATATAAATCAGAATCTCATAACTTTTCTGTCGACCTGCCGCAGGGATGGATGCGATGGAGTCTAGGCAAAAACCTATTAATCACAAGAGATGGACTTTCCCTGCAGTACATCCTGATCGAAAGGATGAAAATTGAAGATTCTTTGAAACATACAAAAAAGAAATTTTCAAAAGATATGCTCCCTCAGGAAGCGGCAGAAGTCATTCTTGATAATATCGCCTCTGATCAGGCAGTTTTAGACTTTCGACTCATTGAGAACCAACCAGTAAGAATCGGTGGGTTTTCTGGGTTTAGGACAGTCTATACCTATAAAAACCAGGATGGCTTGAAGATCAAAAGCGTCTATTGTGGATTTATCGCAGACAAATGGTTTTATGGTGTCAATTATAATGCTGCTCAGAGGTACTATTTTGATAAAGACATTAAGACATTTGAAAAGGTTCTTGACAGTTTCAAGCTCATAAAAACGGTATGAAAGATTCCTTCCTTTAAACAATTTGAATGGACTTCCAATGAATTTTGCTTTCCTAATTCACACAAGAGATTGGCCGGATGTTCAGCAGAAGTTCAGGATGGCCAGGTATATACCGAGAAAATGGGTTAGACTGTGGTGCCTTCATTGGCCACCCGTTGTGTTTTCACAAATTACCGGATTGAAATCCAAAAAAGCAGGTAAAGAGATCAAAGGCTGGTTAATTGGTGTTCCGATGACTGCCAAGCAATTGCTTGAAAGACGGGAGGTTGCCCAAAAAAGAATTATTCAGGCAATTAAAAAAGCTGAAAAACTTGGAGCAAAGATTGTGGGTCTTGGGGCTCTCACTTCACCAGTAACGAATGGAGGGCTCGATATCATTGACAAAATAAATATTAAGGTAACAACAGGCAATGCCTTAACTGTTGGAATTTCCTTTAAACACATCCAACAGATCATCGAAAAAAACAACTATATTCAAAAAATTGCAATTATCGGCGCCACGGGTTCTATTGGGCAAGCCCTGTCAAAACTTATCGTCAAAAATTATCCTGAAAAAGAACTCCTTCTTTTTGCCAGAACTAAGGGAAATCTTGATAACCTGGAAGAAGACCTCTTACAGATCTCATCTCAAGCTAAAATTCATAAAGCCCTTACCCATTTTAACGAGTTAACAGAAGTTGATTTAATCATCATGGCAACCTCAGCCCCTGATGCACTGATAGAATTCGCCTACCTAAAGCAAGGCTCTATCATCTACGATATTACGCAACCCAAGAATATCTCTATGAATCAGATTGAAAGCAGACCCGATGTCAAATTTTATGATGGAGGGCTTGTCATTATTCCGGAACTTAAAGGAAGACTTCCTCTAGATTTACCCCAAAATGCGGCCTTCGCCTGTTTAGGAGAAACAATCCTTCTTGCTCTTGAAGATGATGAAGTCCATATCTCTTTAGGGAAAGTACAAACACAAGCAGCTATGGAAATGCTACGTCTATCCGAAAAATACAATTTTATGCCGATTAGCCTACACTAAGAAAAGGATAAATAGGAGTTAAAAATATGCCGTTTCGATGGCGACCTGATGGAGACTTCGTTCGCAATCTACCAAGGACCCGCAGGATCATGCCCTTTATTATGCGCGCAAGAAATGAATCCATAGTCTTCTCCGAGGAGCAGGTCGATACCACAAGAACGTTAAGACTCCTTCAGGAGTAATGTGGGAGTTTTCCTGATTCTTTTAGCTGCCCTCTCTAGGGAGTCGTTCCTGATGTAATATCAAACAATTTTTATAAAAAAACTTACACCTTGAACCAGCGGCGTTGGAGGCCATAGTAAAGAATTAGACCTGCCAGATAGGCCACTCCCATGTTCCACATGGCCGTCCCGGCTGTGACAAGGAGAATGAAAAGGTTCTGCTTCCTTAGCTTAATATCCTTGATGACCAGGGCTAGCTCCACACCCGCAAAGAAGAGGATCACACCCAGAATCGGCCGAGGGAAAACCTGAAATAAGACAGTTACAGAATCGCTCAAAAACAGTCCGATCAGGAGCATCATCACGCCCAGGATCACCAGAGCCCCTCCTGTCCTGGCCCCGAACCGTATATGCCCAGCCATTCCCCCCGCTCCATGGCACATCGGAACACCTCCAATGGAGGCACTGATCAGGTTCATAACCCCGTGATCGATCGTGATCGTTTTTGCCATCACCGTCCGTTCTGGGAAATGGCTATTATTCTCTGAAACCGTAGCAAGGATGGCGTTACCGAGGGTCAGAGGGGCCTGAGGAAGTCCTAAGAGGACAAAGCCGGAGAAGAGTTCTTTCCATGAAATTTGTCCAAATGGTAGATCAGGCAAACGAAATCGAATCGAGAGATGAGACAGGTCTTTTAATAACTCGGGTCTCTGAATAAAAGCAAAGACGATCCCATACCCCAGCAAAACCAGCATGGCTGGAAGGCGCCGACTCGTGAGAAGGACGAGAGTCAGTGCTACGCCTCCAATTGCCAATAGCGGCTGAGTCTTCATCATAGCTAATCCTTCCAGAATGAAACTCAAGCCCAATCCAAGCATGATGCCCCGGATGACAGGCTTTGTAGTCACCTTCTCGATCCAGTTGATGGCACCGGTAACCCCCATGAGAAGCCAGAAGATTCCCGTGAAGATCCCCGATCCCCAGATCATTCCGGGTGTGATCGTCGCTGCATGGGCAATGGCCATCCCGCCGATGGCCTTCATGGGTTGAACGGGAATGGGAGTTCTGAAGTAGAGACCTGCAAAGATCTTGAAGAGACCAAAGGCAACAAGAATCCCCAAGGGATCCATGTGGTTGAAGGTGATATAACCGACGACAAAGGGAATCAACGTCCCCAGATCCCCAAAGGCCCCGGCAAACTCCATCTTGTTGTAGTCGTTACCCCACAACCGCATACTTATTCCAAATGTCATCGGCTTTAGGATTCACCCTGACCATGCGACGAGATACTTTCGCGTGCTGTCAGTCAGAAGATGTATCCATGGGTCTGTTGAAGGAGCGATAGGATTAAACTGGCCCTAAATCATATAAAAATGCTCAAAACTATCGCTGATTACCCTTTCTTACGAATCAATTTCCAAAGAATTTTTGATCAACAATTTCTTCCGATATTTTAAAGTCGTCAACAACATAGATTGTAAATTTGCTTCTTTCCCAATGAACTATTTCGATTCCTGGAGGAATCTCATCTGTGACCGAAAACTCCCAATCCAATTTCGCAAGGCCAAATTTTTTATCTAATGCTTCGGATCTCTCTCTCGCTCTTTTAGCCGCCTCCCCTTCCCCTACCACAAAAGAAGCACGAGAAACCTCTATAAATCTAATTCTGCCTGGATCCGCAATAATTAAATACCTCCTCCCATGCGTCTCCATGTAACCCACACAAATAAGGAAACTTTTCCCTCTCATTGGCTTCATGATAAAGGGAACTTTTTGGTTAATGAGTTCTATTATTTCTTTAAATCTAAAATTATCTCTTTTCGCGATATGAACTTCATAGGCCCTCTTTGATGCAAAATTTGATATCGCCTGGATGAGATCATCTTCATTCTCCTTGAGATACTTCTTCATAATTCGGCTAATATTCACACCCTTTGTTAAAAATTTCCTAGGTTCTTTCATCGCGTCATCATATTCTTTCCTTAACTCGTTACTATGCTTGATCTGCGCTTCTCTCAATCTTAAGAGTTCATCTTCCCCCAATTCTCTTTCTTCAGCCTTAGCCTTTATGGTCTCAACGATCTCATCATCCCCCATAAAAAACTTATCATCTTTATTATGATATTCAATAATGGTGGCCATCGCTGCTGCTTTTGGACTCACATCTTCAACTTTTCTAATCAGCGTAATCCCTTCTATTAAATTCCATTTTTGAAATCTATCTGTTCCGAAATTTTTACGTAGGTCTACCAGATCAGCCCAAAGTCCCTTTTGTTCTTGTTTCGACACTTTTGACACTGCAGCTATTGGAAAGCTTAATATAAGAACCACAAGAAGTATTCTGAACCGTAGTCTTCTCATAAATTGTTAGATACTTCCCTTTCCAAAAACGCCTCATCGATCCGTTAAAGGCAATTTAGTTACCCCAGACTTTAACGTTATCTTATCAGGATCGGACTGCCATGGCCAAATAGCAGCATAGGTAACTTCGTCATCATCTTTCCTGTAGAAAAAGGATTGCTCAAATCGCAACCCACCCAAAGAATCAACTACTTTCTGAATTTCTTCCGGGAGATTTGCTTCTTTTCCAGATTCCTTAGCTGCTGGGCCTAAGTGTTTTCGCAATACAGAACGAAGCAGATCAAGGTCGTTCTTGCTAATGACTGCTTCGAGATACTCCAATCCTTGCGAGATCGGTCTGATTTCCATCATGAGGGTTTCCCTTATCTCTTCAACCATGTTCATGGCTTTCCCCCCTGTTAATGATTGAAAATTGTTCTGTTATTACCAATTTTTTACTTGTCTTCAAGCTCATGAGGATAGGTAAAAATCAAAGAAAAAGTCATTCTTGGGTGCGTATCAAGATATCATTTATGTTTTGCTTCATCAACAGAATTTTTCCCTGTTCTTTTTTTGGCGTAAAATCATGTAAGTATTGATAAATTCAGTAAAATCTAGATTCAATTTTCTTCTTCCTTCCCTTTTTGACCCGATTCAACTGCCCAGTAATGAGCAATTTTTCTGCCAAGTTTCCCTCTTGCCATAATAATTTATGATTACAAAGGCTTTTGCAGAGAAAAAATTCAGATCAAATTCTAAAGCGGAAAGGATTTTCCTAAACAGCTTTTAACCTGAAAACCCCGCAACATGTAACTACCTATAGACAAAAATTGTCAGAATTCCTTTTGTCTTACCCTTTCTCCGAATTTAAAATACTTAGAAATTACAAATAATTACACTTTATATTGACCCGCGGCATCTATCTTGCATGATTGACCTGTAATCCAAAGCTTATTTGATAAGAGAGGTTGAATTTGTTCAAAGATGAACAAACGATAGCTCTATTTTTGTTTTTTGGATGAAAGGGGGGTTTAAATGAAAAAGGGCAGTTTACTCATCTTAACGATTATTGGGGTCTTTATACTATCAACCTTCTCTTTTGGGTCTGCGGCTAACGTCTATCCCACCATCAAGCTGACAGAAAACGATTACCATGACTCCTTGCCCCAGATCAATTCGAATGGAGACGTTGTCTGGCTTGGGTATGACGGACATGACTATGAGGTCTTTCTCTATGAGAGAGCGAGCGGAAACACAACCCAGCTAACAAACAATGATTACTCTGATTCT
>Ga0209427_10002437_pt1 | contig 21919 bp, 17 predicted proteins | sample DeeMarSWOR136_30_FD_187465 | JGI IMG/M metagenome (GOLD analysis project Ga0209427, IMG submission 187465) | Marine sediment microbial communities from White Oak River estuary, North Carolina - WOR-1-36_30 (SPAdes) (version 2) | ecosystem: Environmental > Aquatic > Marine > Intertidal zone >...
CGACGGTTACGCTCACAACGACGCCAACAGCCACGCCTACCTCCACACCTACGCCGCCGTGGACACCGCCGCCGACAGCGACGCCGACAGCTACACCGACGATGACGCCGCTGTGGACATCTACACCCACGGCAACCATGACCTTAACGCCAACGCCGCCATGGACACCTCCACCTACGCCGACGACGACACCGACAGGCACGCCTACCACTGAACCGACGTCTACGCCAACATTGACGCCAACATCGCCGTGGACCCCACCGCCGACGACTACGCACACGGCGACACCGACGGCAACGGCGGCAGTGACCGAGACATCAACGCCGACTCCGCCGTGGACGCCACCGCCGACAGCTACGCCGACGGCAACACCGACGGCGACAGCGGCAATGACCGAGACGGCCACGCCGACGGCAACACCCACGCCGCCAGGGACGCCTCCGCCTACCGATACGCCTACGGTGACGCCGACACCAACGCCGCCATGGACACCTCTGCCTGATACAACGGCGCCGGCAGCGGTTACCAACCTGTCGGTAATAGGCGCCACCGTGAATTCCATAACACTGACATGGGTCGCGCCGGGTGATGACGGCACTTCGGGGAACGCGGCACAGTATGATATCCGCTACTTCAATGCGCCGATAACCAGCGAGGCTGTATGGAATACCGCGATGCAGGTGGCAGGTGAGCCCGTGCCACAGCCAGCAGGCTCGACTGAGAACTTCGTGGTTGCCGGGCTGAGCTCCGGTACAACCTACTACTTCGCCATAAAGACGGCTGATGAGGTTCCCAACTGGTCGGGATTGTCCAATAGTCCGTTTGGGGTTACACAGAGCGCAGGTGGTGGAGGATGGGGTGGTGGTGCACCTCCGCCTCAGACGTTGCTACTGGTGGTGAATCTGCTGGGCAACATGGACCAGGGGACAATGACTGCGGATGGAGTGCTCATGGAGTCTATAGATGCCACCGCCGAGGATGGCGTGCTGCTTGCATCCTTATCCCAGGGGACGAAGGTGCTGGGCCCAGACGGCAAGCCGCTTACACGTCTAACCGTCATTAGGGTGGAATCGCTGACATCACTGCCCGAGGGCTATCTACTGGTTGCCGCTTTCGACTTCCAGCCCGATGGCTCTACTTTCGGCAAGCCGATGCATATAACGGTAAATTATGAAGAGGGCGATATCCCTGAGGGGTGCAGCGAGGTATGCCTGGTCGTTGCTCATTTGGATAATGAAAGCGGTGAATATTTGTTTATTACTGGCGTAGTGGATACCGATGCCAATACCGTTACCTTTTCTATTGATAGCACCAGCATTGTTGCCATTCTCGCTCCGGTGCCCGCGCCCGCGACGCCCACCCTTACGCTAACGCCGACGCCTGCGCCGACATCGACCCCGACACCTGGATATACCGAAACGCCGACGCCGCAACCCACAGCGACGCCGACTCCGGGGCCGACGGAAGCCCCTCCGCCGGGGTTGGGCCCCGGTGCCTGGACCGGCATCGGTTTAGGCGCTCTCGCGCTTCTGGGGTTGCTTCTCGGGTTATTTGTGTGGCAGCGACGCAAGAGGAAGTGGGAACGGGTTTTACAGGAAATCGGCTGGACGCCCTGGTCTTGGGAAGGAAGAGTGAAGACCACATAGAGCTTGGGCTGTTAAATCAATAAAGTTAGCGAAATGAAAAACGGGCGACTTACGGTCGCCCGTTACTATTTACTGTATTTTTAAGGCTAAAGCCCTTTTTCCTGCTTTTGAAACAAGAGCTAGGATGCTTTGTTCTTATTCCCCGTCTTTTTCTGGGACTTCTTTTCTGCCTTCTCTTCTTCCTTCATGAACTCCTTCATCCCCTTGGCAAGCTGCTCAAGCCGTTCCTGAACATGCCTGTTGATGGATTTCGCCTCGAACTTGCCGTCCTTCGACCGCTTTCCTGCCTTGATACCTGTCAGCAACTCTATGCCCTCATCCACATTATGCACACTGTATATATTAAATTTGCCTTCGCGTATTGACTCCACCACCTCCTCCTTAAGCATCAGGTTCTGGGCGTTACTCTCGGGGACTATCACCCCCTGCTCGCCGGTCAGCCCTCTGGACTTGCACAGCTCATAGAACCCCTCTATCTTCTGGTTCACGCCACCGATCGCCTGCACTTCGCCCTTCTGGTTGATCGATCCAGTCACAGCGATGCCCTGCTTGATGGGAATGCCGGAGATAGCGGAGAGAAGCGCATAGAGCTCGGTGCTGGAGGCACTATCGCCTTCCACCTCCTCGTAGCTCTGCTCAAAGACAATGCGTGCGGCGAGGGAGAGGGGGATACTGCTGGCATAGCGTTCAGCTAAGAAACCGCTGAGGATGAGGACCCCCTTGGTATGGATAGGACCACCCAGCTTGGCTTCGCGCTCGATGTCTATCAGCCCCTCGCGGCCGGCGGCGACGCTGGCTGTTATACGGTTCGGTCTGCCGAAACTGAGGTCGCCCAGATTGACTATCGACAGGCTGTTTACCTGTCCTATGGCATCACCCCCGGTGTCTATCTTGAGGAGCCCCCGCTCCATCATCTCCCTGAGGCGCTCCTGAACCAGATTTGAGCGATAATCCTTCTCCTCAATAGCCTTTGAGATGTGCTCACTCAGTATCAGTTTCTTATTATCTGTTCCCGCCCAGTAGTTAGCCTCCCTGATGATATCCGCTATTTCTGCGAATCTTGTGGAGAGCTTCTGCTGGTCTTCAGCCAGACGTGAGCTGTGCTCTATGATTTTAGCCACTGCCATCTTGTCCAGATGGCGGAGATTCTCCTTGCCGCAAACAGCGCAGAGCGTGGCATTATACAGTCTCAAGGTGTCGTCATTAAGGTTCATCTGGCTGTCGAAATGCGCCTTGACCTTGAACAACTCGGGGAACTCGCGGTCGTACCTGTAGAGCAGGTAGTAGTACAGGTTCTCGCCGATGAGGATTACCTTGATATTCAGGGGTATGGGCTCCGGCTGGATGGTCTTCAGGGTAAAGAAGCCGAACCGCTCCGCCAGCTCTTCGATGATAATTTTTTGCTCTCTGAGGGAGCGCTTCAGGCTCTCCCATGACATAATATTCTGCAGGATATCCTCAACCCTGATAACCAGATAGCCCCCGTTGGCCTTATGAAGAGAGCCGGAGCGAATCATGGTGAAGTCGCTGCTGATGGCGCCGAAGTGCGTTTCCTTCTCAAGCCGGCCTATGATGTTATTGAACGTAGGGTTCATCTCTATGATTACGGGGGCGCCTTTAAGATGCGAGTTGTCAACGAGGACGTTCACCTCATATTTTTTAAAGGTCTGCGCTGCGGCCAGCTGGGCGAAGGGATTCCCCGACTCAGGCTCCGGTGGGGAGCGGAAAAAGCCCTTATCTTCGACAACGTTTTCCTGTACCGTTTTCAGGTATTCAACAGTGTCAGGGTTATCCCCGTATTTTTTAATCAGCTCTTCGATTGGTGCTTCCAGAACAAATTGGACAACCTCCTCATCCGTCTTCTCGATTCGCTCTGAGGTTTCACTGTCCCAGGATTTTATCTGGGTCATGGCCTCTTTCAGCTCATCTTGAATATCCTCACGGCGCTTGTTGAGCTCCTCCTTTTTTTCCGGGCTGAGGGCTAGCATATCCTGCTCGGAGAGGGGTTTCCCCTCAACGATGGGGATAATCATTATGCCCATGGGCGACATCTGAATGGCGAAACCCTTTTCATGGGCCATCTGGTTCAGCTGGTTGAACAGCTTTTCCTTCCTTTCGTTGAAGGTGTGGACTATGGCGTCTCGCCGTTTGACGTAGTCGTCGCTTTCGAATGCCTTGCGGATATCTGTCTGGACCGTATCCACGAGTTTTTTCATGTCTTTTTGAAACCGGGCTCCCGTACCGGCCTTCAGCTTTAGAGATTTGGGCCGGTAGGAGTCCTGAAAGTTGTGAACATAGCACCAGTCCGGCGGCACATCCTTGTCCCGGGCTATGCGCTCCAGGAAGGCGACGATGGCTGTCATTTTCCCGGTGCCGGGCAGACCTGCGGCATAGATATTAAAACCGGAATGCTGTACGCCCAGGCCAAACTGAAGGGCATGGAGTGCCCGGTCCTGCCCGATTATGGTCGATACCGGCTCCAGGCTCTCCGTGCTCTCGAGTCCCAGATTATCCGGGTTGCAAACGCGTCTCACCTCTGCGGCCGTTAGCTTCCTGGGCATGGTTACCTCCGAATCACGTTATAGCATCGTGGTCTTTGAAGCGTTCATTGCGCCCAGCTAGTAAGTATAGCATAACGCTGCTGGCCAAATCACCAGATTATGCGCGTATTTGTCGGGAAGAATATGAGGTTTAGACCTGAGTTGCTTATGGAGGTTGCGCTTCAGGGAGTGGGGTGGAGTATCCGCTTCAACTATGAGGGGTGTGTTGAGCGGGGATGCCCGTTTACTTGTTGTGGTTGTCTATTCCAGCAGCCGCCAGGATATCGGGAACAACCTCTTCCCTGCCGATGGCCATAATGTGCACACCGTCGCAGATGGAATATTTCTTGAGCTCGGCGATCATGCGGCCGGCGATCTCAATACCTTTATTGAGCGCCTCTCCTTTGGGCGCCTCAGCCATTTCATCGATCAGGTGCTGGGGTACGAAGATGCCGGGCACGTTCTCGTTCATATATTTTGCCATCCTGGCCGACACCAGCAGGACTATCCCCGCCAAGATCTTCACGGGGTATTGACGGGCGTAATCCATGAATTTGGCGAAGTTGTCCAGGTCGTAGATGGCCTGCGTTTGTATGAACTCGGCCCCGGCCTCGATCTTCTTCTCGAACTTGATCAGCTGGGGTTCGATCGGGTTTGCCTCGGGGGTGACTATAGCCCCAGCGCAGAACTCGACAGAGCCATCGAGGTCGTTACCCCCCATGTCTTTGCCCGATTCCATTTGCCTTATCGCTCTGAGCAGTTGAACCGAGTCGAGCTCGAAGACGCCTTTTGCCTCCTTGTGGTCTCCAACCGGGACGGCGTCTCCGGTAAGGCAGAGGACGTTCCGTATGCCCCTTGTATATGCCAGGAGGAGTTCGGCTTGCAGTGCGAGCTGATTGCGGTCGCGGCAGGTCATCTGAAGTATGGGTTCGCCACCATGCTCCTTTATCTCAAGACAGCCGCCGATTGAGGGAAAGCGCATCACCGAGCTCTGGTGATCGGTGACGTTTATCGCGTCCACCTTATCCTTGAGTATGTCGATATGGTGGCGCATATTCTCGATGTTCGTCCCTTTCGGCGGGCCGATCTCGCTGGTCACGACGAACTTGCCGGAGTTGAGGGCTTCCTTGAAACTCTGTGCCATTCTATCCCTCCTCCTCACGAAATAATGGTCACGCGCGGCCTGAGCACAATCTGAGAATTCTTGACAGGCTGGTACTTTCTCATCAAGTCGAGCCTGCCCTGCTCGTTGAGGCGCTGGTAGATGAGCGTCCAGGCGCAATCCTTCTCTTTATCGACTTCGCATTTGCCGTTATTGGTGCCGCCACAGGGCCCGTTGAGCAATCCCTTGTGGCATGCGGTGATAGGGCAGATGCCCGCGGTATAACCCAGGACGCAGTGCCCGCACTGGTCACATACCTCGTGGAAATAGCCCGGCCCGTCCTCTACACCGATAAAGAGGGTGTCCAGAGCGGGGATGACCGGCTTGCTGATATAAGAACCGACCTTCTGTACACCCAGGGCGCAGGACATCACCAGAATGCAGTCCGCACTCTGAATGAAGCCGGTGTTTTCATTCAGGGATGCTTCTGTCATATCATCGCAGGCGGTGGGGATGACCGTCCAGCCGGTAACCATCTTCCCCATTTCCTGCAGGCGCTCCTTCATATCTAGGACCTCTTCTCTGCCGCCGGTCCTGGTCATGGTGGCGCATGTACCGCAGCCGATGATATATACCCTTTCCAGACCCTCAAGTTGATGCTCGACCTCCTCGAGTGACTTCTGTCTGGTTATAGATTTCATGCTTCACCCCCACTGAAGGCTGACGGCTGACAACCGTACTCCTGCATTAGGTCTCCAGGTCGCATCTCAGGCAGCGCTTGGCTTCCTGTCTCGCTACCTCCTCGGAGAAGCCCTGCTCGATCTCTTCGAAGGTGCGCTTCCTTTCCTGGACAGGAAGCTTAGGCATCTCCAGTCTTGGCTGGGCTTCCCATGTTTCCTCGACTTCCAGGCTCTGGATCTCTCCGTTGCCCCTTTTCTTGAGGTCGTACATTTCTACACGTGAAGTGTCCTCCTTGAGGTACTTGTCTATTGCGATAGCCGCTCTCCTCCCGGCAGCGATAGCTTCTACGACCATCCCCGGGCCGGTGACGAAGTCTCCCCCGGCGAAGATACCGGGGATATTTGTGCATAGCCTGTTGCTGTCGACGACCAACGTCTCCCACCTGGTACGCTCCAGGGCGCTATCGCTGGGCAGGAATGAAAGGTCTGGTGCCTGCCCCACGGCGGCGATAACAGTATCGGCCTCGACGAAGAACTCGGAGCCGGGGATAGGAACGGGGCGCCGCCTCCCGCTGGCATCTGGCTCGCCCAACGTCATGCGGATACACTGCAGGCCGGTCGCTCTCCAGTTACTGCTCTCTACCCTCGTGGGACTGACAAGGAAGTTGAACTGGATGTTCTCAGCAACTGCCTCGTCGTACTCTACCTCGGTTACCGGCATCTCGCCTCGCGACCGCCTGTAGTAGATATTTACCTCGTCGGCACCGAGACGGAGAGCGGTGCGGGCAGCGTCGAGCGCTACGTTTCCGCCCCCGATGACGGCCACCCTATTCCCGACTGCTACCTGTTTGCCCACCTTGACATCACGCAGGAAGCGCAGCCCGTAGTGGAAGTTCTCTACGTCCTCCAACTCGCCAGGGATGCCTATCCGCTGGCTTCGCTGAGCGCCGGCAGCGATGAAGACCGCGTCATAGCCATCTTTCTTGAGGTCTTCTACAGTGAAATTCACATTGATTGGCGTGTTGTATCGTATCTCGACGCCGCGCTTGGCGATATGGTCTATCTCATTCTGAATAACCTCATTGGGCAGACGGAACTGGGGTATGGCTACCGAGAGCATGCCTCCTCCCACGGGGAGGGCTTCGAAAACCGTCACCGGATAGCCCGACTGAGCAAGGAAATAGGCACAGCTCAGGCCGGTGGGCCCTGCTCCGACGACAGCCACTCTCTGGTCATTGGTCTGGGGGAAGGGTTCCGGTGCCGGCAATTCGTCAACGTGGTCAAAGTACCAATCGGCGGCGAAGCGTTTCAACTCCCTGATGGCCACCGGTTCATCGAGCTCGCCTCGGCGACAGCGCCCTTCGCAGGGATGATGGCAGATGCGGCCGCAGATGGCGGGGAAGGGATTTCGCTCCCTAATAGTCTCGACAGCCTCCAGGTATTCACCGGCGGCGATGTGTGCCACGTACTTGGGTACGTTGATCCCCACGGGACACGTATGCTGGCAGGGGGATATCATTAAGGCATCGCAGACTGCAGCGGGGCATTTCTTCTCCTTAATGTGAGCCTCGAACTCATCGCGAAAGTACTTGATAGTGGTGAGCACCGGATTGGGGCAGGTCTGGCCCAGGCCGCAGAGCGAGCATTCCTTGACGGTGTAGGCTATGTTCTCCAGTATATTGATGTCCTCATCACGCCCCTTGCCCTGGGTTATCCTGGTCAGTATCTCCAGCATCTGCTTGGTTCCCAGACGGCAGGGGACACATTTCCCACATGACTCGGTCTGAGTAAAACTAAGGAAATACCTGGCTATCTCTACCATGCAGGTGCTCTCGTCCATTACCACCATGCCGCCTGAGCCCATAATCGATCCGAGTTGAGCGAGGGAATCGTACTCCACAGGGAAATCGAGAAACTGAACCGGGATGCATCCACCAGAGGGACCGCCAGTCTGTACCGCTTTAAACTGCTTGCCCCGGGGAATGCCGCCTCCGATATCGAAAATAATGGAGTCTAGGGAGGTGCCCATAGGGACTTCGACTAATCCACTATTGGCGATCTTGCCAGTGAGGGCGAATACTGCCGTTCCCTTGCTTTTCTCGGTACCGATGCTGGCGAACCATTCGGCTCCGCGGTCGATGATAACCGGTACTGTGACAAGCGTCTTCACATTGTTAATAATGGTAGGCTTTCCATTCAAACCCGATTGAGCGGGGAAGGGAGGGCGGGGACGGGGCATTCCCCGCCGGCTTTCTATGGAAGCTATTAAGGCTGTCTCTTCGCCGCAGACAAAGGCTCCAGCACCCTCTTTGACATGTACTGAAAAGTCGAAGCCCGAACCAAATATGTTCTTTCCCAGGAATCCCCTTCCCTGTGCTTGTTCCAGAGCGATGCGAAATCTTTTCACTGCTAATGGATATTCGGCACGAACATAGATATAGCCCTCGGTAGCACCTATAGCGTATCCGGCGATGGACAGCCCTTCAATGACAGCATGGGGGTCAGCCTCAAGGATGGAGCGATCCATGAAAGCTCCGGGGTCGCCCTCGTCGGCATTGCAGATTACGTATTTCTGCTCGCCAATGGCATTGCGGCAGAGTTGCCACTTGCGCGCTGCGGGAAATCCGGCGCCGCCCCTGCCTCGAAGGCCGGACTTGGCGATCTCTTCGATGACTTCTTCAGGTGTCATCTTAAGGAGAGCTCTCTCTACTGCCTGGTAACCGCCGCGGGCGATATAGTCATCGATTTTCTCGGGATTAATGTGTCCGCAATTTCGAAGGACGATACGCTGCTGTCCACTGTAGAATTTTATATCTGAATAGAGGGGTATGGCTTGTCCGGTTACAGGGTCGCGGTAGAAGAGACGCTCGACCGGCTTACCATCGCAAAGATGGGAACTGACAATCTCGGAGGCATCCTCAGCCTCGACGTGGGTATAAAAGATACCATCGGGCTCAATTACCACATTAGGGCCCTGCTCGCAAAAGCCGTGACAGCCGGTGAAGTCCACTGTAACATCTGCCATACCCTGCCGCGCCACCTCAGCCTGGAGCGCATCGTAAACTTCACCGGATCTCGCTGAAAAGCAGCCTGTTCCCTGACAAACAAAGACAGTACGATGGTTTTTCATGCTATCCGCTGCCCTTTTTGTCCTCGAAGAGTTGAGCTACCTTCTTAGGATTCATGTTGCCATGGGTATCCTTTCCGATAACGATATTGGGTGCCAGGGCACAAACGCCTATACAGGCGACGGTCTCCAGTGTGTACTCTAAGTCGGGGCTGGTCTGGCCTTCTTCGAGGCCAAGATGCTGCTTCACTAATTTTAATATAGTCTTCCCACCACGTACGTGGCACGCTGTGCCCCGACATACCCTGACAACCCTTTTCCCTCGGGGCGTGGTATAGAGCTGTTCATAGAAAGTGATTACCCCCTGTACCTCTGACGGGAATAGCGCGAACGCTCGGGCTATGGGATTGATAGCCTCGGGAGGAATGTATCCGATCTCATCCTGAATCTCCTGAAGGAGAGGGATGAGGGGCCAACTCTGCTCACGGTAGCTATCTATGATCTCAGCTACCCGCGTCATGTCGGGTTTGACTGTTTCTGGAGTCTTATCCATGGGGCTCAGCCCTTTCTAGCTTCACCGCACATGCTTTTAGCGCCGGGGTTTTAGTCCGGGGGTCGAGGGTGATGCCGAATAGCTGGTTGACAGGGGTTGAGGGGAACGAAAGGGGCATGAATAGCATTCCCTCAGGCATCGTATCGGTGATTTTGGCTACAGCGTTTACCTCACCTATGGGTGAGATGACCTTAACCGATTCACCGTCACTGATTCCGACCTGCCCGGCATCCGATTCTCCGATTTCCACATAGGCCTCCGGCGAAAATGCTCTCAGCCTAGGGGACCTGGAGCTTCTAGAGCCGGTACCTGAATGGTAGAGTATGCTCCCCACGAGCAGGGTGAGAGGATACCCATCTTTGGGCATCTCCGCCGGCGGCTCATAGTGTACCGGGGAGAAGCGACCGAATCCGCTTGGAAATTGACCTTTGTACAGGCGCCTCTTTTTCAAAGGGTCTCTGTCCAGTTCCGCTCGATGTATATCCTTTGTCTGAGAATCTCTGTAGTCTGTAATCTGATAAAGGGAAACCATCTCCTGAATCTCGTCCATAACTTCCTGGAGGGAGGAATACGGCATCGGGTTACCCATACTGCTGGCCATCCGGTTAATTATCTCCCAGTCTGGCAGGCTGTCGCCGAGCGGTTCGATAACCTTATGTAGCTGCTGAACCCTCCCTTCGAAATTGGTAAAAGTGCCTTCCTTTTCGGCGAAGCTGGCAGCAGGGAGAACCACGTTTGCCAGTTTCGCCGTTTCGGTGAGGAACATATCGCTTACTACAAGGAAATCGAGGGATTCCAGCGCCTGCTTAACGAGAGAAGGGCTGGGGAAGCTCAATACCGGATTCTCTCCCACAATGCATATGCCCTTGACATTTCCATCTTTGGCCTGTTCCATCACCTCGAGGGCTGTCAGTCCGGGATTAACGGGCAAGTCGGTGCCCCAGCGGTCTGCGAACCTCTTTCTTTCCGCGTCATTATCCACGCTCTGGTAACCGGGTAGCAAATCGGGCGTGGTACCCATATCACATGCACCCTGTCCATTGCAGTACCTCTGCATCGCAAAGATGCCGCCCGTGATACCGATATTGCCGGTCAGCATCGCCAGATTGGCAAGTGCCATGACGCTGTCCGTCCCTGTTACATGCTGGGTGATTCCGTTGCCATAGACGATTGAAGCGAGGGTTGCTTCAGCAAAAAGCCGGGCAGCGCGACAAACATCTTCGCCGGGTACGCCGGTAACCTTTTCTACGTACTTAGGAGTATATTTCTTTAAATCTTTGGTCAGCGCCTCGAAGTTATCCGTTTTCCTGGTTACGAACTCATCATCCAGCAGGCCCTCATTGATAATGAATCGCGCCATGCCATTTATCAGCGCCACATCTGTTCCTATCCTGGGTCGCAGCCAGAGGTGGGCAAATGATGCGAGCCTTGTTTGTTGAGGGTCGACCAGCAGTAGCTTGGCACCTTTATATCTGGCTGCTCGCTTGACGGCATATCCCACGATAGGGGCTGAGGCGGGTAGGTTAGCGCCGATAACCAGTATCACCTCTGACTGCTCGAGGGCATCGAGGCAGTTGGTGCTGCCGGCGAAGCCTACAGCTGCCCCCAGGCCTGCGATGCTTGCTGCACTGTACAGACGGCTGCTGTTGTCGATATTGTTGGTGCCCAGTACACAACGGGCCAGCCTCTGCAACAGGTAGTTCTCCTCGTTCGTGCACCGGGAGGAGCCGAGGACAGCCAGGCTGTTGGAGCCGTGAGCTTTCTTTATACGATTTAGTTCGGAGGACATGTGGTCTAGAGCCTGTTCCCAGGACACTGCCTCGAAATCGCCGTTCACCCTCATCAGGGGGCTTGTCAGTCTCTCCGGGCTGTGCACGAAATCGTAGCCATAGCTTCCCCTGACGCAGAGTGTGCCATGATTAACGGTACTCTCTTTGCCCGGTCTGGCACGCACTATCCGGTTATCCCTGACACCGAGATTGATACTGCATCCACAGCCGCAGAACGGACAGATGGTTGACACATTGGTCGGGGTTGTGCCCCGGTATACCGGCTGCTTCTCCATGAGTGCGCCCGTGGGGCAAATTGCCACACAGGTGCCACAGAAGGTACACTCCGAATTCTCCAGCGGCATGTCATTGAGAGTTGCTGGCTTTGAGGCAAATCCCCGGTTGATATAGTCGATAGCGCCCTCGACGACCATCTCCTGGTCTGCCCGTATGCACTTGGCGCATAGAATGCACTTGCTTAAATCCCTTTCAATGAACGGGTTGACCTCTTCGATAGTGGCTGGCTGGGGAATCCGCTGCATGTCTATCACCCCGATCCCGATATCCGAGGCGATCTTGCGCAGTTCGCAGGTATTTCCCTTGTCGCACACCAGGCAGCTATCGGGATGGCTCGACAGCATGAGCTTGATTATAGTAGTGCGGCGTTCCTGTACCTTGGGTGATTCCGTGTTGATCACCATTCCCGCTTCTATAGGAGTGACGCAGGACGCCGAAAGCCTGCCTGAGCGTTCGTCTTCAACAAGACAGATACGACAGGCGCCAATCGGTGCCAGACAGGGGTCATGGCAGAGCGTGGGTATGTCGACGCCTGATTCCCGTGCCAGTTCCAGCACGGTCATGCCGGTATGGCCGCTGACCTCTCTGCCGTTAAGCGTAATAGTGATTGCTTCCAATGGCAGCCTCTATTAAACCCAGGGAATAGGGCTAGCTGTATGGCCCGAAACGCAACATAGGGAATTAAGCTCAGCCAGAGCCAGAAGCTGGAGTAGGTCTTTCCAGACGCTTTCCTACGTAATGTACAGCCCTTATAGCATTCACCAGCTGTGAGCTGGCAGCCCGCTTGGGGATGAATCCATAAGCTCCCAGCTTCTCGGCGGCAAGTATGTTCTCCTCATCGTCATACTGAGATAACATCACAACTCTGGTTTTCGGATATTTTTTATATATCTGCTTGGTCGCCTCCAGCCCGTTCATTTCCGGCATAACTATGTCCATTATCACAATATCCGGTGATAGCTCGCCCACCTTGTCCACTGACTCTTTCCCGTTCTCAGCTTGACCGACAACCTCGATGTCACTCTGCAATTCCAGCACTGACCTGATACCATCCCTGACTACCGAGTGGTCATCCACTATAAGCACTCTTATGCGCTTAGTAGCCTTATCCAGAATGCTCTGGGCCCTCGAGGCCAGCGCACCTGGCTCTATTGGCTTGGCCACATAGTCCTCGGCCTCCATCAGCGCCGCTTCATCTCGCCTCCACCCTTTGACAAGTTGCTTTTCCGGTGGTGCATCCATGACGATGATGGGTAAATCCTTGGTCTTGGGATCCTCTCTCAGCCACTGGTGCATTGCGAAGGCTTCCCCACGGGGACTCAGTGTACCCAGGATTACCAGGTCCGGGTTAATCGTCTTCATCATTTCCTGGGCTTCTTGCTTGGTGGAGGCTGTTACGACCTCACACACGTCGCTCTCCAGAGCGCCTTTCAAAGTCGAAGCAAACTCAGGTTCGTCATCGATAATCAGGATCTCTTTCTTCTCTTCTTGCTTTTCTCCCATGATCCACCTCCCACTAGCTGCTTTTTTCTATTGTAGTATTTATGATATGGCGCCTTTTTCATCGCGGGAATAGGGGCTTTCCCCTGAATATGGGAGGATTTTACCTTGAATCACAGGGGATAAAGCCCGACCGTCGAACGATAAACGGAGGGCGAACCTCGGGGTTCGCCCTCCGTTTGCGTTGCTGCGAGAGTGGGTTCACATGCCTATGATTCCCCGCCGTATGGCATACTTAACCAGTTCTATTGTACTGTGAACACCCAGCTTTTTCATGAGACTGGTTCTGTGCCCCTCGACCGTTTTTGAGGTTATGGATAATGTCTCCGCTATCTCTCGCGTCTTGTATCCTTCGGCAATTAATTTCAGCACGTCTCGCTCTCTATCGGTCAACTGTTCATAAGGATCGGTCTTATCCTGCGTGAGCGCCAGTTGCTGGTAGTCTTCCACAAAAAGCTTTGCTATGGAAGGTGACAGATAGGATTCCCCTGCAAACACCGCCCGGATGCCGGACATAAGCTCGGAAGAGGCTGCCGTTTTGCTGACGAATCCATTGGCTCCGGCCTGGATAGCGGGGAAAACGTGTTCTTTATCGTCATACTGGGTAAGAACCAGGATCTTTATCTCAGGGAACTCCTTATGTATACGGCGTATAGCTTCCAAACCATTCATAACAGGCATGGCCATATCCGTAAGTACGACATCTGGCAGTAGTTTGCCCGTCTTTTCCAGTGCTTCCCTTCCGTCAGCTGCCTCGCCCGCTACCTCTATATCTCCAGCGAGGGCAAGCAGTGTACAGATGCCGTCTCTAACGACGGTGTGGTCATCTACTATCAGTACCCTTATCTTCAGCACGCTCTTTACCCCAAAACACCGGCACTTTCACTGTGATCTTGGTGCCCTTCCCGGGTTGTGACTGGATATCGCACGTGCCGCCGAGAAGGTTCGCCCTTTCTTTCATACTGAACAGTCCCCGCCCGCGGCCGCTTTCATCCACCTCAATCGGTCTTGATGCATCAAACCCTATACCGTCGTCCTCGATTTGCATTATGAACTCGTCCGAATCGCACTTCACATTTATTGTTGCGTTTTTAGCCTTTGAGTGCCAGGCTATATTTGCGATTGACCCCTGGGCGATGCGGTAGAGTGCGAATTCGACTTCTGAAGGTAAGCGTTCCTCCAGACCTTCGTAGTTCAAGGATAGATTGATGCCTGCTGGCTGAAGACGACTCTCGGCGTATTGGCGGATTGCGGGACCCAGCCCGAGGCTATCCAGAGCAGTCGGCCGGAGCGACTTCATTATTTTACTTATCTCAGAGCCGAGCTGAAGGGTGATATCATGGGCTTTACCGAGCTTTTCTTTGAACGCGGCATCGCCGAAGTTAGAGGCGTTAGCGACGTTCAGAAGTGCCTGCATGGTGAGTGAAAGACCGGTCAGCGACTGGCTGGTTTCATCGTGAAGTTCGCGGGCAACCCTGCCCCGCTCCATTTCCTGAGCAATCAACATGTAACGGGCAAGAAATCGGTAGTTCTCCCGTTCCTTTCTCAGTTGGTCATAGAGCTCCGCCTGCTCAATAGCAACACCTACTTGGTCGCCGATTGCGTGCAGCAGATGCATATCGTCTTTGGTAAAATGGCGGGGCGAATGGCTGGCAACGTTTAGTACGCCCAGCACCGTGTCTTTGGCACGGAGTGGGACACTGATGAACGCCTTGAGGCCTTCTGTGCTTATCAGGTCGCGCCAGGCAGCGCGGGGGTCTGCGGAGATGTCTTCGAGAAGCACGGACTTGCCGGTTTGAGCTACCCTTCCCGCAATCCCTTCACCTATGCCAAGGTGCATCTCCTCGGCATATTTATCGGACAGACCACGATAGACCCGGTAGGAGAGCGTCTGGGTTTGTTCGTCTATAAGCAGGATTCCTCCCACAGCTCCGTTCATAATCTCAAGAACGGTATCGAGAGCGACATTAAGGACGGCGTCGAGGTCCCACAGACCGCTGACTGCGGCCGAGACTCTGCTTAAGGCTAGAAGCTCGCCGTACGGCTTTTGTAGACTGCTTTCAGAGGCTTCTTCGTTTAACTGTAGGCTATCCTTCTCAGGGGTGGACTCGATATCCCCATCGCTTTCTGGTTCCATCCTCATCATCTTTATCTCAGTGAATGCGATAAGCGTAAACGAAGCGCTCGTCATTGTCAACTTGTGCCCGCAAAATCTGCGCTGCGTTACTTTGGAGCAGGTAAAAAGAATCTGCCCAAGGAAACCCTTGGGCAGATTCTTTATTATATGCCTTAGCCGCTCTGATTCTAGAGGCCGATGATGAGCACGCTGACGGTATTGCTTACGGGAATGCCACCCAGGTTGTGGGTCAGGCCCAGTTTCGGGTTTTTTATCTGCCGCTCGGCAGCTCTCCCCTGACACTGAAGGTACACCTCGTACAGCATCCGCAGACCGCTGGCGCCGATGGGGTGGCCGAATGATTTCAGGCCGCCATCGGGCTGCACCGGCAGGCCTCCATCCAGGTTGAAGAAACCCGACTCTATATCCGCCTTCACCTTGCCCCTCGGGCTGAACTCGAGGTCCTCGCACGTAACGGCCTCGGTGATGCTGAAGCAGTCGTGAAGCTCGGCCATACTTATCTCTTCGCGGGGCTTGGTAATCCCGGCTTCGGTATAGGCAGCCTTCCCTGCTTCAACGGTTGCCCTCACCTGGGTGAAGTCGTAATCGGCTCTCAGTTCGCCCTCGCTGGGGCACACGGAAATCTGCAGCGCCTTGACATAAACAGGGTCGGGCCTGAACTCCTTTGCCCGGTCGGCGGGGACGACGATAGCCGCTGCTGCTCCATCGCTCACGCCGCAGCAATCGAAGAGGCCCAGGGGCCAGGCGACTATTGGAGCGTTCATCACTTGCTCTATGGTTACCTCCCTGCGCAGGTGAGCCTTGGGGTTCAAAGTGCCGTTGTGATGGCTCTTCACCGAGACCGTCCCTATCATCCTTTTACCTTCCTCGGGGCTCAAGCCATATACGGAGAAGTATGTGGTAGCCATCAAAGCAAACATCCCGGGCGCTGTTCGGTCAGGGTACCTGTTGCTGGGCAGGCTCTGCTGGTCGGGAAGCCCGCTGTATCCCGAATCCTTCAGCTTCTCGAAGCCGACGGCAAGGCATATATCGTAGGCTCCGGCTGCTACAGCGTAGCAGGCGTTTCTGAAAGCATCCGAACCCGAGGCGCAGGCGTTCTCCACCCTGGTCACCGGTATATACTGAAGCTTCAGAGGGTCGGCGAGGCAGCGTCCGTCGAAGCCCGATACCCAGGTGCCGCCCCAGGCTGCCTCGATGTCCTTGGACTCTATCCCCGCGTCTTCGACAGCCTCTTTGGTCGCCTCGAATATCAGGTCGTTCTTGCTCGCATCCCAGCGCTCGCCGAACTTCGTGCATCCCATGCCTATGATGGCAACTTTATCTCTAATGCCTTTGACGCTTCCCATGTAGCCTCCTTAACTTGTTTCTTCCGGATAAATTTGCACCGTTCGCCCTGAGCCTGTCGAAGGGAGCCTTATGAAGGGCCGTTCATGGTTCGACAAGCTCACCACGAACGGCATCTAACACCGTATCGGCGTACACTTCCACCAGTAGTTGTGGATGCCCTCGAAGAAGTGGACCTTTCTGAAGGACACCTCCACCTCCATGCCGGTCTTTACATCGTCGGGGTCACGGTCCACCATATTGAATATAATCCTTCCGCCTTCTTCGAAATCGACCGCTGCGATGGTAGTCGGCGGGTCGATGCTGGCCGCCAGGTTGTCATGGGAGAAGGTATTAATCTTGGCTTTCTTTCTGGTGAAGTCGTAGGGCTCGAAATTATCCTGAGCCTGGCAGATGACACACACACGCTGCGGCGGGTACTGGGGCGTTCCACAGCTCTTGCATCTGACCCCGTGCAGAGAAAGCCCCCAGTCCATATCCCTCCACAGCGCCGGCACGGATATGTGATTGATCGGGGGTCGTGGGGGCGGCTCGGTTTCCATCAGGCCGCGCCACTGCACGTACTTCAGGTAGTTCGGTATCATCTTCTTCGATTCCAGGTGACGCTTTATGCCTCTCCTGTCTTTGATCTTCTCGATGCCCTCGGTCACCTTGAGAATAAACACGTCGCAGCCATCGCCGTAGCCGACACACATGAGGTTGTCCCCGGCCTTGGCGTCCTCCAGCGATGCTACCAGCATCATCAGGGGAAGGGCGGACCCCGTATTGCCCACCGTCATGTACAGCGGATCCTGGAATTGGGCCATGGGGTCAAACCCCATCTTTCCACCTGCCATGCCGAGCAGCCTGGGGTCGGGCGCGTAGATCGCGGCCTTCGTGATATCGCCTGGAGCCATGTTGTATTTCTGCAAGCCGGCGGCAACCGATGCGGGAACGATACGAAGGTAGCCGGCCTCCCGGACGAACCGCTCCTCCCAGAAGCGGACGAAAGTATCCTTGTCGGAGCGCCACATATCGTGGAACTCCTGGAATGCGTGATAGCTGCCGACAGCCTCAACCGCGACGTCGGATTTCGACACCAATAGGGCGGCTGCCCCATCGCCGAATGACATCTCCTTGTCCCCGTTGGGGGCACCCATCCTGGTTTCCCCACAGGTAACCAGCACACAGCTTGCCGACCCCGCCTCAACGGCGTCGAGGGCTGCCCTCAGGGCATTGGTCCCTGACCTCAGGGAGCCGGCGAAGTCCATGGTCATCGTCTCCCTGCTCAGACCCAGCGCGCCCGCTACTATTGATGCCGCCTGCTTCTCCTTGTAAGGCGAGGTGGTCGAAGCGAAGTACAGACGGTCGACTTTCTGGGGGTCGATACCGGTCAGGCAGTCTCTGCCGGCTGCGACGGCCATTGTTATGCTGTCTTCGTCGTAGCTGGCAACGGCCTTCTCACCGGGAATGGGCAGCATACTGTCCCATGCATTCTTGATATCGGGGCGGCTTAGCCTGTAAAGGGGTATATAAGCGCCATACGATGCAATCCCTGCCATTGAGCCTCCTTTTCGCGACTTTCGGTCATTATTATAACAGCGCGGCCACTCGCTCACAATCCCCCTCAGCTTCCCGCCGGATACGGATGTGCACGCCATGAGGTGGCTATAGAATATATGATACTTGAGTCAGTCCACAGTGATAGGTATACTACAGGGTGTACGCAGAGCGAGCTCTATTCACAGTGCTGTTTCGGAGGTTGGTACTATGCCAGTACAGTTTCCGTTAAAACCGAAAGGATTCAGCCCCTTCCTTGAAATGGTGGGTGTGACCTTTACAAAAGTCGGGGATGGACAAAGCAGGGCTGTCCTGAAAGTCACCGAGAAGCTGTTGAATTCCACCAGGATTGTGCACGGCGGAGCCACCTTCACGCTGGCTGATTGCGGTATGGGCGGGGCGCTCTTCTCGTGCCTGGAAGAGGGCGAGAGGGTGCGAACCGTGGAGACCAAGATCGCTTATTTCAAGGGGGTTAAATCAGGAACCCTTACCTGCGATTCCAGGGTGATTCACAGGAGCAGGAGCATTGCCGTGCTGGAATCGGAGATAAAGCAGAGGGGTCAGCTGGTCGCCAAGGCCCTGGGGACCTTTTCCATCTTCAAAGGAAAGGAATAATAACTACCCGGCACCGGACTCAGGGATAGCTTCCGACTCAAGTATCTATTGCAGGAAAATGCAATTCGCGCCTCTCAGCGCCGGGCATTTTCTCCGAGGCAATCGCTGGACGGAGTGAATGGGGTTTCTCTCCAGTACTTCCACCGCAAAATTCTTATATATTTTGCTCTGGCATAGAGCAGGGGATTGAACACGGAGAGCCCTTTTTGCGCCACAGTATTCGAGCTATCTACGTTATAGCGCAATACGGATACACCCTTGTCCCTGACAAGCTGCAGCCTTTTAAACGAGCCGTATACCAGGAGCCCTTTTCCCCGGTACTTTGTCATCGTCATACCTCTGCCTGTGTATGCTTCGCCCCTCGAGAAGTTCACCCTTTGCCGGAGAGGGCTGATGGCTTCCTTGGCCTCTTCGTTCAGTGCTACCCACGCGATATGGGCGATTTCGCCGTTAACGAAAATGCAGGTGGCTATTGCTCCCCTGTCCAGCCTCTCCCTGGCTTTGCCAAAACGCTGGCGGAAATAGTAACCGGTAGCCGCTGCCAATTCATCGGCTTCGGCATTGCTGCAGATTGTCCTGAACGTGAAATTCTGTATACGGGGCAGGAAGTCGGCCTCGTTTAATTCACTGGTTTGGATTTCATAGAGATAGTAGCTGCCGTATCGGAAGAAAGGAACCTGCAGCAGGGCGTACTGAAAGCCACGCTGGAGCAGCGTTACGAAACCCTCCGCTCGCAGGATATCCCTGGCGCTCGCTGCCAGTTGGCTCAACCTGCCTGTCATATTGTAGCGGCCTCGTGGATATTGAGAGGTTACCGTGCGATTGGTGATATGATATCACACAACGATAACAACATTACATGATAGGATGGTGTTTGGTGATGCAGAGTTAAACTCGGGATACAGGTTTCAGGGACGTCCGTGCAGAGCGTAACTACTAAATGAGGGTTCAGCTTGAAGTTGGGGGGAGGATGCCTGCGGTACTTCGGTACTCAGGGCGAAGCGGGTCTCCGGTCGAGCCTCACGCTTCCTCTTCGAGCAGTATCTCAGCAACGATACGGGATGCAGTCTCGACAGGGGCGCGGCATTTGGCTATGCCCCCGATTTCGACGAATTCCATCTGTTGTGCCGGGTCCGAGAGGTCGTAGGTCCTGCCGAATATTTTCTTATGGATATGCCTGCATACCAGGCTGCCGAACTCCTTCTCGAAGGCATCGCAGAATTTCGTGGCTCGCTCCATCGAGCCGGGGAGGTTGTCCAGAAACGCTGCCCCCTCGCTTCCCGTCAATATGCCCAGTGCCAGTAAGGCACCTGTTACGGCACCGCAGGTTTCGCCCCTCAGGGCAATGCCGGACATGGCGGTGAGTGCGTGCTGCGGTATGGCGCGAACTGCCGGGAAATCTTCCTGAAGCGCATAGATAGGGCTCTGGGCGCAGTTGCCGCTGACGGACTCCAGATACTCCCCACCCCTTTTCTGCACTCGCTTCAGGATTTCCTCCCTTGACGTGTGACCTGTCAAAGGTACGCTCCTTCGCCTGTCAAAGCCCGACGATGATGACGCTGACTATAGCCCGGTAAGGGATGCCGCCCAGGTTGTGGGTGAGGCCGTATTTAGGGTCCTTTATCTGCCGCTTATCGGCCCTGCCCTGGAGCTGAAGGTACATCTCGTAGACCATCCGTATCCCGGAGGCGCCGACAGGATGCCCGAAGCACTTCAATCCCCCGTCCGGTTGAATCGGCTGCGCTCCGTCCAGGTTGAATCGGCCGCCCATGATATCGTCCTTCACCTTGCCCCTCGGGCTGAACTGCAGGTCCTCCATGGTCACCGCCTCGGTGATGGAGAAGCAGTCGTGAACCTCGGCCATGCTTATCTCATCGCGCGGGTTCTTTATACCTGCCTCTTCGTATGCCCTCGCCCCGGCACGGGTGGTGCACTCAACGTGCGTGTAGTCAAAGTCGTTGAACATCTCCTCCTCGCCCGAGGTCGCGGCGATTTGCAAAGCTTTGACGTATACGGGGTCGGGCCTGAAGTCCTTCGCCATGTCGGCGCGGCAGAGGATAGCCGCTGCCGCCCCGTCGCTTACACCGCAGCAGTCGAACAGTCCTAGGGGCCAGGCGACGATGGGGGCGTTCATTATCTGTTCGACCGTAACCTCGCGGCGGAGGTGGGCCTTGGGGTTGAGGGCGCCGTTGTGGTGGCTCTTGGCGGAAACAGTGGCCAGCATCCTCTTCCCCTCCTCGGGACCGATGCCGTAGCGGTTGAAGTACCTCGTAGCGAGCATGGCGTACATCCCCGGCGCGGTCTGATTGGCGGCGATAATCCTGTGCTTGGTGCCGATAACCGCCCAGTGGGAGAACTCGGGAAGACCGCCGTAGCCGGTGTCCTTGAGCTTCTCAATGCCGAGAGCCATGGCGATATCGCATGCTCCCGATGCTATGGCGTAGCATGCGCCCCTTATCGCCTCCGAGCCGCTGGCGCACATGTTCTCGACCTTTGTCACGGGTATGAACGGCAGCTTCAGTGCTTGAGATAAAGGCAGGGCGCTGTCCCCGATGTTGACCGAGGTAAACTCGGGGCCTCCCTGCCAGGCTGCCTGTATATCCTTCTTCTCTATCCCCGCATCCTCAATGGCTTCCTTGAAAGCATCTATCATCAGGTCCTCGGGGCTCTGGTTCCAGAGCTCCCCGAACCGGGTGCATCCCATTCCGATGATGGCTACCTTGTCCTTTATTCCCTCTGGCACTTTCGCCTCCTTCTATGCCTGAATCTGAGTCTCTCCCTAATCTGAGGCTGAATCACGCCCTCGGCGGCATCGCTTTCCAGAAGTAACCGTGAATGCCGCGCACCTGGTCGGCGTACTTTTTCCTGAAGCTCATCTCCACCGGCATATCGACGCTGAGCGATTCCATGTCACAATCGGTGAGGTTGAAGGCGAACCTCCCGCCTTCTTCGAAGCTTATGATACCGTACATCTCCGGCGGACTGGCGCTGAATGCGAGGCTGTCGCTCGTGTAGCTGAACAGCCTTCCCTTCTTGTCGGAGAAGCGGTACTCTTCCATCTCGTCGATGGCGCCACAGGCGGGATTCACGCATACCCGCTGGTAGGGGTACTGCGGTGTGCCGCAGCGTT
>Ga0209427_10002438_pt1 | contig 21910 bp, 17 predicted proteins | sample DeeMarSWOR136_30_FD_187465 | JGI IMG/M metagenome (GOLD analysis project Ga0209427, IMG submission 187465) | Marine sediment microbial communities from White Oak River estuary, North Carolina - WOR-1-36_30 (SPAdes) (version 2) | ecosystem: Environmental > Aquatic > Marine > Intertidal zone >...
AGGATTTCTGCAGTCAAGATAGCGAACCTCGTCGGGAAGCCTTCTCTGATCGATGAGTCTTACGCGATTTCCTTTCCACTCAATGGTTTTGAATTTCATATAGCTTGAAGCATTTGAGGTTGAGGCTGAGGTTTAGGTTAAGATGAAAATCCAAATCTAAACCTTAACCTTTCAATCTAACGTTTAGGTTCAAGCAATCCCTTATTTAATTCTTAACCTTAACCTTAATCTTCTCCTTTCAACTTTTCTTTCAACAACTCATTCACCAGTTTGGGATTGGCCTTTCCCTTGGTCTCCTTCATCACTTCTCCCACAAAGAAGCCAAAAAGTTTTTCCTTTCCTTTTCGATACTCTTCCACCAGTTTTGGATTAGCCTGTATCGCGTTCTCGATTGCCCCTTCAATCTCCCCCTTGTCCAGAATCTGAATCCATCCCTTTTCTTGGACGATTTTGGAAGGTTTTTCTCCTGTTTGGTACATCTCTCCAAAGACGTCCTTGGCGATTTTTCCACTGATCGTTCCGTCTTTAATCATTTTCAACATTTCTGCGAGATGGGCTGGGGTGACGGGACACTGATCGATTTCCCTCTCGGCGCGCTTTAGTTCCCTGAGAAGATCCCCCATGATCCAGTTACTCACCGTTTTGGGCTCCGGAAAGAGCCGAACGCTCTCCTCGTAATACACGGACAGAGGCTTGGTTGAGGTAAGGATCATGGCATCATATTCAGGAATACGATATTGTTTCGTAAAGCGTTCCCTCTTTTCAGAAGGGAGTTCAGGAAGGCCCTTTCGAATCTCCTCAATCCAATCCTCTTCGGTCTTCAGGGGAACGAGGTCAGGGTCAGGAAAGTAGCGATAATCATGGGCTTCCTCCTTGCTGCGCATCGAAGCGGTGATCCCCTGATCCACATCCCAGAGTCTTGTCTCCTGAACGACGTCCTCTCCGTCCTCCAAAAGGGAGATCTGACGCTTAATCTCATATTCCAAAGCCATCTCTACATGGCGGAAAGAGTTCATGTTCTTCAGTTCCGTCCTCGTGCCGAATTCCTTCTGGCCTTTGAGTCTGACAGAGACGTTGGCATCACATCGAAAATTGCCCTTTTCCATATCCCCTGTAGAAATCTCCAAATACTGAAGAATAGCCCGAAGTTCCCTTAAATAGTCACCCGCCTCCTTTGGAGACCGAATGTCAGGTCCACTCACAATTTCCACCAGGGGGACACCCGTTCGGTTAAAGTCGACGTAACTGAATGAAGCAGTCTCCGGGGTCTCTCCATGCTTCAACTTCCCTGCATCCTCCTCCAAATGGATTCGGATGATCTTGATCCTTTTCTTTTTGCCATCGACCGTGATTTCGACAAACCCATCTTCCGCCAGGGGGAATTCGTACATGGAAATCTGGTAGCCTTTTGGAAGGTCAGGATAAAAATAGTTCTTCCTGGCAAATAGGCTATAGGGAGCAATGCGGCAGTGTGTCGCCAGTCCTAATTTAATTGCAAATTCAACCACCTTCCGATTCACCACGGGAAGAGACCCCGGTTGTCCTGTGCAGACAGGGCAAATTAAAGTATTGGGGGCCTCTCCAAATGTAGTGGAGCAACCACAGAAAATTTTCGATTGTGTGAGAAGTTGAGCATGAACCTCGAGTCCAATAACCGATTCGTATTCCACAACAACCTCCTCTTTGCTCCTGATGGGGTGTCATTAAAACTATAATAAAGCCCACCCCTTGTCAAATACTATGCCCAAGAAAATGCCTGGGGTAACACAAAATGATAAAGCTCAAATGAAACCCAAACAGCGGAATCTCAAACCTACCTGCAATAACCAATAGACTATATCCCGTCCTATTTATCTACAATTTTGGATTGACACGTGTGGTATTACTTGTTGACAAACCAGAGGGTTTCCATTAACTTATTCGGAAATGCTTAAAAAGATTCAGCTTCCTCCCTCTTACACGTTCATTCAAAGAGGAAAAGCCCTTCTCATTATCAAAGAAGAATACAAGGACTTGCTTCTTCAGCAGGGAATTGAAGATATAGAAACATTTCTTCAAACCCACCAAGATACAGCCAGATATCTACACGGCAGAATCCTGCACCCCTCCATCCCCTTGAGAGACGGGGAAAGGATGGTCTTCCGTCAGTATTCACACGGAGGGCTTTTCAGAGCGGTCACCCGTAACCTTTACCTTTTTGGAGCAAGATCCGTCCGGGAACTCGCTCTGACAGAAAAAATCCTTTCCAGTGGGATTCCAACTGTTCAACCGATCGGCGCCATACATCGACCCACCTTTCTCCTAATTTACAAAGCCTATCTCCTTTCATTGGAAATACCTGATGCAAAAGATCTGATCCAGTACTTCCAGGAAATCGGACGACACCCTTCCCGCGAAAGACTGCTCCATAAACGAAAAACGATCCGTTCCGCCGGCCGGCTCCTCCGTCAATTTCACGAGGCGGGTTTCTTTCATGGAGATCTCCAGCTCAAGAATATTTTAGTGGCAGGAGGGCGGGTCTTTCTGATCGATTTTGATCATTCCTATCAGAGGAAAATCCTCACCACTCGCGAAATGAAGAAGAATCTTTTCCGTCTCAATCGTTCTGTGGAAAAGTGGAGGGGCCTTGGACTTCCGATCACAAGGACCGATCGCTTTCGTTTTTTCCAGGCCTATGCCAGTAAGGATGAGGAAATCTGGAAGGTGATGAGGAAGACCCTTCGGACCTACTCCATCCGCTATTTTCTCTATCAGTGCAGGTGGACCCTTCAGAGGGTTCTATATAAATAGTTCGGAGTTTGGAGTCGGGAGTTCGGAGCAAAAAGGACCGCGAAATACTGAATTCAGAAGTCTAAGGTTGAGGTTAAGGCTGAGAAATTACCTTAAAGAATTTTCTTAAGGGTTCAATGAGCAGCCGATGGTGGGTGAAGAAGAAGTGGTCTGCCCCTTCAATGATGGCAAGAGATTTCGGTTCCTCAAGATTTTCAAACCATCTTTTCAGAAGGGCAATTGGGCAGAAAAAGTCTCGATCTCCAGCCATAAGGAGTTTTCTTTTCTTATTTCCCTCTAAGAACCCAAAATCGTAGAGTTCGAGAGGGGGGGCGATGGCCACCATCCCCTTCATGCGGTCATCCTGGAGGGCTGCTGAAAGGCCAGTCCACGCCCCAAACGAGTATCCCACAAGAATCAGGGGTAGATCGGATTTGTTCAGTGTTGGAAAGAGATATTCGATGGCACCCTTGACATCCTCCCTCTCGCCCACCCCATCGCCGTACGAGCCCCCGCTTTTTCCCACTCCTCTAAAATTAAATCGGAGAGTAGAGAACCCTTCTTGAAAAGCCGTTTCAGCAGCCGTTGAGATCACGGGGTTGTGCATGTCTCCACCGTATTGGGGATGAGGGTGGCAAAGGATGACCCCTCCTTTTATGGAAAAGGCCTCCGGAACATTCAAGAGGCCCTCCAAATGAATCCCTTGCGACGGAATCAATATCTTTTCTTCTCTCATCCTATTCCTGAAAATGAAATTTGTCTTTGATGGATTTGCTGGATGGATCCCCCTTTATCTATCTTTTCCGGGAGATCCTCACCTGAAGATTCCAGCCATGACTCGAGCCTGTCTCTCACCCACTCCAGAATACTTCTCAAAATCTCCAAAAAGCGGACCTTAAAGCGTGTCACATCCTCACTCTCAATTTCTTCATTGATTGACTTTAGCCATTCATCCACCGTCTGTTTCAACTCCCTTACGATCTGAACCATATGGGTATCTTTCTCTCCCCTCTTCTCTCCTCCTTCCCTGTTTTGAGTCACGGCAATTCTCTCCCCTCCTTGTCTTCCTATATATCTTTCAGAATTTTGAGAGGTACCAAGAAATGAAATCAGGACAACGGCGCACAAGAGAGAAAGTAAAGAGCCAATCCATTTCATCATAAGTTGACCGAAAGACAAAAAAAGAAATGGCGGGCGATGCGGGAGTTGAACCCACGACCTTTGGTTCCGGAGACCAACGCTCTATCCAACTGAGCTAATCGCCCTTACAAAACCGCACGGCGATGGCGTCATGGAATATTGGAATGCTGGATTCATAGAGAACAGACTCAAGACTCGAGTCATTGGCTGTTCAGTCTATGTTAACCCATTATTCCCGTCTTCCATTATTCCAGTTTCTTCAAAAAGGTTTCTATCATAATTTAGAGGGAGCTGTCAATTTTGTATTGACGGAATGAGATCATTTTAGCTAACCTAAGTTAGGTTAACAATGAGAAAGAGGTGAGTCATGAAGCTTTACCTTATTCAGCATGGAGAGGCCAAGTCAGAGAGGGAGGACCCAGAGCGCTCGTTGACCGCAAGAGGAGAAGAGGAAGTCAAAAGGGTTTCGACTATGGGAAAAACGCTCCACCTTCGCCCATCTATTGTCTACCACAGCGGGAAATTACGAGCAAAACAGACAGCCGAGATCATTGCAAGGGGACTTCCTGTTTCCAATATCCCCATCCAAGCAACCCAAGGGCTCAATCCAAATGACGATGTCCGACCATGGGCTGACCGATTCTCGACAGAGACAGAAGATACCATGATCGTCGGACATCTTCCATTTCTGGAGAAACTGACCTCTTTTCTTTTATGTGGTGACGAAATGGCCCGGCTGGTCCTATTCCGTTACGGGGCGGTTGTCTGTATGGAACAGAAGGAGGACAAAAAGTGGGGGGTGCGGTGGATTCTTACACCGGAAATGACCTTCCAAGTAACAATTGGATAATATTAATAAATTCAAGGACTTATCTTTTTACTTGCCATTTGTCAGCAAATAGGATATAAGAATTTCGATTTAGTTGTATAGAGTCTATTAGGGCACAAGACGGAGAAAACCGCAAAGACTTCTAAACAACTTCCTTGCGGTTTTTATTTTTGCCTGAAAAGAAGGTAAGGATTTTGAAAGCAGCAGCTGTAAAGAGACGCTTCCCAAATGAGCAAAATATGGACCCCTTTGTCCAACCGGAAGAGTTCGATATCGATGTTTTTAAAGAGCTCCCAGGGTTAAGATTGCAAAATGAGACTGAGACCGTTGTGGCGAAGGAACATGACGAGGCCATCGAAAACGAACTGGAAGGCTTTAGAAAGACAGCGGATCCTATACGGATCTATTTGAAGGAGATGGGATCTTTCCCTCTCTTAACACGGGAAGGGGAAGTGGAGATTGCCAAGAGAATTGAAAGTGGACAGCAAGATGTGATCAGTGCTGTATTCAGTTGTCCCATTGCTATTAAAGAGGTCATCAAGCTTGGGGACGACCTAAGGGCCGAGAGGATCCATATTGGAGAAGTAACGAATGCGGTCGACGATGAGGAAATAAATGCGGCAGAAGAAAAGGTTCAGAAACGAAGAGTCCTCAAGTTGATCCATAAGATCCAAAAGGGAGAAAAGGATATCGGATTTCTCCGGAGAAAGTGGAAATCCTGTGTCAAGAGAGCATCCAAAAAGAAGATCGAGGAACAGATTTACGGAAAACAAGTTGAAATATTCAATGTCCTTCAGCAGATAAACTTAAGGGAGATAGAGATTAATCGTATCGTGCAGAAGTTGAGGGAGTGGGACATCCGAATAGAAAGAGATCAAAAAGAGTTGAGGAGACACGAGAGGTTAATCGCCTCGATCCAAGAGCGAAAAAGGTCCTTGGGGAAGGATAGAAAAACCGTCAAGGGGAAACAACCGTCTCGCGTTAAAACTGGCCCTAAGGGAAGAGAGCTTGAAGAGATGACGCGCGTTGCCCGGAACCTCAGGCGGAAAGTACGCAGGATAGAAGCGGAGTGTGGGCTTTCATGGCCACAACTTAAAGAGGCGCTGAGGGCGATTCAGCTGGGGGAAACCAGGACGAGAGAAGCAAAGAATGAATTGGTGAAGGCAAACCTGAGATTGGTCATCTCGATTGCTAAACGATATTTGAACCGGGGATTACAATTTCTGGATCTCATTCAAGAGGGAAATATAGGATTGATGAAGGCTGTCGACAAGTTCGAGTACCAGCGGGGATACAAATTTGGTACCTACGCGACGTGGTGGGTTCGGCAGGCTATTACACGAGCCATTGCCGATCAAGCTCGAACCATACGCATCCCCGTCCACATGGTCGAAACCATTAACAAACTGAACCGGATCTCTCGCATTTTGGTTCAGCAGGTTGGAAGAGAGCCTACACTGGATGAAGTTGCAAAAAAGATGGGAGTTTCCCTCAATCATTTACTGAAGATTTTAAAAATCACTAAAAAGCCGATTTCACTCGAAACACCCGTTGGCGAGGACGAAGAGAGCCGTCTGCAGGATTTTATCGAGGATGATAAAGGGATCTCTCCACAGGATGCCGCGATCAATTCCAATCTGGTCAGGCAGACTCGAAAAGTTCTTTCTACGTTGAACAAAAGGGAGGAAAAAATTCTCAGGATGCGGTTCGGAATCGATGAGAAGCATGACCATACCCTTGAGGAGGTCGGCCGTGATTTTAACGTCACCCGGGAGCGGATTCGACAGATTGAAGCAAAAGCTTTAAGGAAACTGAAACACTCCAGCCGGGCCGAGAAGTTGAGGAGTTTCTTTGAAACATAGAAAAGGAGAGAGACTATGAACATTTACGTTGGGAATTTGTCTTTTGACGCATCAGATGAGGATCTTCAGAAGCTCTTTTCGGAGTTTGGGCAAGTAAGCTCAGTGACCATCGTCAGAGACAAGTATAGCGGCCAACCTCGGGGCTTTGGTTTTATCGAAATGCCCAACCGGCCAGAGGCCCTCGCAGCGATTGAGAACCTGAATGGGAAAGAACTGCTGGGTCGCTCCCTGAATGTAAGCGAGGCGCGTCCCAGGACCGATCGTGGGAGATCTGGAGGACAGGGTGGACGTAGAGGGCGATCCGGGCATTCAGGCAGAAACCGTTACTGATCCTGTCATTAGCCGTTTCACTTTGAGAACTTAGTCACACCATTTCAAACACAATCGTGACCTTACCATCTGGAAGGATTTGAGGAAGGGCCTTCAGCTTCATCCCCACCTTAATCTTTTTTAGATCGATCTTGGGCATCCATCCCATCACCTTTAGACCATCCTCCACCTCGATGATTCCAATAGGACAGGGTTCAAATTGAACACTCGAAAAAGGCATGAGGGGTTGTCGGACCGCAAAATGTTCGGGGGGAACATAAATCTTTGTGAAGGTTACTAGTTTTCCTTCTCCGCTCACAGGCCTCCATTCCATGTCACTGCTCATACAGGCGGAGCAGTCTGCCTGTGGCGGGTAGTATCTCTTTCCGCATCTTTTGCAGGATGTTGACATAATCTTTCCTGCAACCAGATCATCGACAAATCGGGCCACTTTGGTCTGACCGATTGCAATCGAAAAATTCTTAAATTCCATGTTAGTCCCTCCTGAAGATATGGACGGCCACCACCTGTCCAGTTCCTCCCACATTATGGGAGAGGCCAATCTCTGCATCCTTTACCTGTCGTTCCCCGGCTTCCCCTCTTAGCTGCTTGGTGATTTCAATGGCCATGGAGACACCCGTAGCCCCGAGGGGGTGTCCTTTTGACTTCAAGCCTCCGTCCACATTCACCGGGATTTTTCCTTCTGCGTAGGTCTCCTTTGCTTCGATCAGTTTTCCACCCTCCCCTTTCTCACAGAAACCGAGATCTTCATAAGCCACGATTTCAGCAATCGTAAAGCAATCATGGACGGTGGCCACATCAATATCGGAAGGTTTCACCCCTGCCATTTTATACGCTGTCTTAGCTGCCTCCCGGCTCGCCTTGATGGACGTGAGCGATTCTCTATCCGTTATTCTGATCGTATCCGTCGCAAGGGCAAGGCCTGTCATCCAGACGGGCTTTTTTGAGATCGCCTTTGCTTTCTCTTCGGAGGCAAGGAGGACAGCGGCCGCACCATCTGTGATGAGGCTGCAATCAAAGAGTTTCAAGGGGTAGGCGACAGTGAAGGAGGTCAGGGCCTTTTCTAAGTCTATCTTCTTTTGCATGTGAGCATAGGGATTGAGGCTTCCATAAAAGTGATTCTTCACAGCCACCATGGCTAATTGTTCTTCTTTGGTTCCAAATTCAGCCATATGGGCATTGGCGATCATGGCATAGTAACCCGGAAAGGTCGTCCCGAAGGGGTATTCCCACATCGCATCCCCTCCCCTTCCCATGATATCTGTGGCCACACTGGTTGGAACCTCTGTCATCTTTTCCACACCGACCACCAGAACCAGGTCGGCTAACCCGGAGGCCACATTCATCCAACCTGTTCTCAGAGCCATGCTCCCTGTTGCACAGGCCCCCTCAACGCGGAAATTGGGTCTGGGTTGAAATCCAATATAGTCATGAACCTGAGCGGAGGGCTGTAGGGCAATAGAAAATTCATCTCCCGCGATTCCCGTGACCATGCTCTCCACCTCTTTCAGCGGGACGCCTGCATCGTCTAAACAGGCTTTCACCGCTTCGAAGGTGAGTTCCCGAAGGGAAGCATCAGACCTCACCCCAAACTTTCCATGACCAATTCCAACAATAGCAACTTTTTTCATGCCTCTATCCCCTCTTTCCTATCACCGCACTGGCGATTGTATTTTTTTGGATCTCTCTTGTCCCTTCATAGATTTCAGTGATTCTCGCATCCCGATAAAACCGCTCGACCTCATACTCCAGCATATAGCCATACCCGCCGAGAATCTGAATGGCTTCCTGGGCCACCTCAACCGCCACTCTTCCAGCGACCATCTTAGCCATCGAGGTCCATTTCGGTTCGATCCTTCCTTGGTCGAAGTTCCAGCCCGCCTTATAGGTCAGGCACCTTGCTGATTCAATCTGGGTCGCCATATCAGCCAATTTATGCTGGGTGACCTGAAAATCGACAAGCTTCCGTCCAAACTGGCTCCTCTTTTTTCCATAATCGAGAGCCCGATCAAAAGCTCCCTGAGCGATTCCAAGGGCTTGAGCAGCCACCATCACCCTGCTCTCATCGAAGAACTCAAGGACCTGATAAAACCCTCTATTCAAAGGTCCCACCAGGTTCTCTTCGGGGACTCGAACCTGATCAAAAGACATCTCGGTCGTCGAGGTCATCCGGATGCCCATCTTCTCACCAAGTTCCGTGACGTCAAAACCCTTAGTTCCCTTATCGACAATAAAGGTCGATTGCCCTCGGTACGAAGGACTCGCCTCTGGATTCGTCTGACAAAGGACGATGACGAAATCGGCAATCATCCCGTTTGAGATAAAGGTCTTCGCGCCATTGATCACATGCCCATTTCCATCGTTTACAGCGGTTGTCTGGAGGCGGGTGATGTCACTTCCGTGGTCAGGTTCAGTAAAGGCACCGGCCGAAATGGCCTCTCCTTTTGTGACGGGAATCAGGTATCTCTTCTTCTGCGTGTCGTTTCCAAATCTCAAGATGATTTCAGAGGAGAAATTGGCAATGCTCAGGCAGATACCGATCCCCGAGTCCCTCCGGCAGAAGGCCTCTACGATCAAGGCATTTTCAAGGATGCCATATCCCTGACCGCCATATTCCTCCGGATAATGGATCCCGATGAAACCGAGGCGGCAGGCTTTCTTGAGGATGGCGTGCGGATACTGATGGCTTCGGTCGAGCTCCAAAGCAGCTTCCTTATCGAATTCTCCCTTTGCAAATTCATCGGCTGCTCTTTGAATCTCCTTTTGTTCCTCCTTCAAATCGAAATTCAAGCTGTTTCTCCCTTTTTTCTCATATTAATACACGATTCCCGCATATCCCACAAAGCTGTCGTCGGGCATGATTTCATAACTGGTATAGTAATCAAGGAGCACCCCTTTCTTTGCTCCCAATGCTCTGCAGGTAGCGACGGCAGAAGCTGCGGCGCCTGCACTGCAGGCACTATCATGTTCCTCAGCATGTTCGAGGAGCCCTTCAATATCCATCCCCATGGCCCGATCGACGAACCCTTTGTCATTCTCTTTTTTCACCCACTCTACAGCCTTTGGCCCCACTCCTTTCGGCATGAACCCATAATTTGGACCGTAGTGGGTCAGGTCGGTCGATCCAACGGCAAGGATGGAGATCCCCTCTTTTTGAGCGACCTCGGCTACCGATTCTCCCAATTCTTTCGCCCTGAGTGAGGAGGGTGATCGAAGAGCAAGGAGCTTTGATTCGGGGAAAAAGTATTTCACCATGGCGAGTTGAACCTCCATGGTATTGTCTCCGCTTTGGGGACTCTCCTTTTTCGTATCGATTTTTTTTGTTAGGCTTTTCACAAAATCGGTGTGGATCTCAATATCCCCGAAGGGAGTCTCCCATTTATCTTCCATGACGATGAGAGGAGGATGGTCCGGAGAGAGATGGCCTCCGTAAAGAACGACCAGATCGACTTTCCTCCTCAACTTCAATGAATGAAAGACCCGGGTGGCAAGCTTTCCGGAAAAATACCAGCCTGCATGGGGGACAATCCCTCCCAGGCCTTCAACCGATTGGGACTGTGAGAACGACCATCCTTCCAGGTAGGATTCAATCTCTCTTTTACAATCCTTCCCGTCATAAGGATACCAACCTCGTGGCAAAGTTCTCTGTCTTCGAGTCATATCTTTATCCCTCCATTGATCAAATTAAATCAGGGATTGTTGATTTCGGGATAAATAGTTCGGAGTAATTAGTTCGGTGTTCGGAGTATTCGCTTCTTAAACTCCGAACTCTGAACTCCGAACTCATAACTTCCTATATTTTTTCCATCGTTGGCATTCCCATCAGTCTGAGCAAGTTGGCCATCACGATTTGAAAGGCTTTCACAAGAGAGAGTCGAAAAGCTTGAAGGTCCTGGTCCTCAAGATGGATGAACGGGGTTTGAGCCTTCTCCCCAGGGTCCGGGTGCTCATAAAAGTTAGTAAAGGAGGTGGCCAGGTCAAGGGCGTACTCGGTCAGCTGCGATATTCTCAAGTTCTTCCCGACGCCCGAAACGATAGAGGGAAATCTCTCCAGGGCTTCCACAAGGTTTCTCTCCGTTTCAGTCAATTTGGCTGAAATTGAATCTTTTCTCCATTGGACATCGATCTTACGCTCTTCGGCTTTTCTCAAAATACTGCAGGCCCGGGCATGAGCATACTCTAAATAAACCCCCGTGTCTCCTGTCGTCTTAAGGGCCTCATCGAAATCGAAGATGATCTGACTTTCTAAGGTGAATTTCAGCAAATAGTACCGAATGGCTGCAGACGCGAGAGCGGAGGCTGGTTTCTCTTCCATGAGGTGGTCCGCCTTTTCAATGACCTTCTGCTTCACCATCTTTATGAAATCCATGGCCTTCACCCCGGTTCCAGCTCGACCCGACATGGCAACGGACTTCTTGGCCTCCGTCTCCTCCGAACCCAAGATGCGTGCCGCCTGAGAAGAGAGATTGACAACTTCATAGGCTAAGTGGACAGACTGATCGGCCTGTTTTTTAAAGCCCGTCTGCCGGAGACACTCAGTCACCACCTGCTGAGGATAACTCTGCCTACTATCGATCACATTGATCACCCTGTCAGCGCGTCCAAAGCGATGAGATAGCCGATCCGCAGGTTCACCTTCCAGAGCGGTCGTCCAGAGCGTCTCGCCATTGGCTTGAAGACCCCACGTCTTGTACAAGAAATCCTTTTTGAGAAGACCGAATTTCCAGAGCTGGTAAGCAACATCCTTTCCTGTATAGGTGACACTCCCGTTGGATCGGACCAAGATCTTGTCCAGGCTTTTCACTCCCTCCTCTGTCTCAACCAGGCCGCCGAAAGGAACAACCCAGCATCCTTCATTGGGTCCCTCCTGCTCGAGTCGAAGGGCCCCCTTTTCTTTCATGAGTTCGAAGGTTGCCTCCCAGAACCCCCGCTGGATGATATCGGATTCCCAGTTGAGAAGATCATAAAAGATGGAAAGTTGAGCAACAGTCTCCAGATGGGCCTGAACAATCTTTGTAGCCAGTTCCTTGGCGAAAACAGAGATGGGATGGGTGCCTCTCTCAATCTTGTGAAGAACCTCCTCCCTTCTCTCCTGAAGGGATGGACTCTTCTCAATTTCGTTCTGGAACCGGGTATAGAGGTCCCAGCAAAAGTAATCGAAACGCTGATTCTCGGGAGCCTTGGCCCAAAACTTCCTGAAATCGGTCCATCCTTCGGCATAGAGGGGAGGATCCAGATAAAGGAGGGCTGTCACCACATCGACCACCTGCACCCCTGTATCGTCAATATAATTGCAAATTTCTGTTGGGAAGCCAAGCCATTCGAAAACCCGGGCCACCGTATCTCCTATCACAGCGTTCCGGAGATGGCCGATGTGCATCGCCTTGTTGGGATTGACGCTCGTGTGCTCGATGAAAACCTTCTCCTTCTGGACAGAAGCCGATTTTCCATAAAGATCGCCTTCTCTGAAAATCTGGCTCATCAGATCTCTTGCCAGAGCGGTCCAGTCCACTTTGAAATTGAGATATCCAGGAGGTGTCACTGTGATTTCCTGAATATAGGGAGGGGATTTCGTCCTCAGTTCGTCAGCTGTCTCCTGGGCGATCTTCATGGGAGACTGTTTTTTCTCTTTTGCAAGGCCTAGACAGACGGCACTCGAAAAATCGCCAAGCTCCCGTTTTGGAGGGACATTAAAGGGAATCTCCTCGATACCCAGTATCGATTTCAAAAAGATAGTAACCCCTTCTCTAATCATTGTTCATCCTTACACCCCCTTCCCCCTTTGTCTGAGGGAGAATGAAAGGGGATTGTTCAATTATTATGAGGATGTGGAAGAAAAGTCAAGAAATAGATCTGAAGTAACTGAAAGGAGATTTTGGGGGATCTGATAAACCGGAGAGGAGTATTCAGAGATCTCGAGCCCAAAAATTGACAGTGTGAAGACCTGGGGATATAATTTGGGGCGTTTATCACAGAAATGATTTCGACCAATCTGGGAGGGTTATGTCATGGAAAGCACCATGAGAAAATATGCTAACAGGATTGAACGAGATAAAATCAATCCTCACATCAGATATGACGGAAAGACGAGTGGCCTGATCCTTGATCCTCATGGCAAAGAAGTGCCTCTCGATGTTCTGGGATTTGGAATCTATCAACTGAGTTCCGATTTCATCACAAGAGAGACAAAGGACAAGGAACTCGTTCTCGTCCCTCAGGAGGGAGAGTTTGAAGCCGAGGTAAGTGGGAAGAAGTTTTCCGGGGATAGAATCGGCGGCCCCTTCTCTTCGGGTCCCGGAAGATCGAATGCCTCTGCCCTTTACGTCCCTTCCAACACCAGATGCCGGATTCGCGGCAAAGGAGAGGTGGCCTTCTTTGAAGCCCCGGCCCTGGTCGATAAGACTCCTTTCTATCTATCGAAACATGAGGTGAAGGTCGTCTCAAGGGGGAACTATATCTGGCGCAGAGATATTGTCGCCTTGATCAGTCCGGAAGATGCGAGCTCGAATCTGGTCGTGGGAGAGACTTGTAGCCCCCCGGGTTTCTGGTCGGGAACGCCACTCCATCAACACGATAAAGACCAACCTTCGTCCGGGGAATCGGATCATGAAGAAGTCTACTACCACCGGTTCAATTCGAAGAAGGGCAGCTCAGATCAATTTGGACCCTATGGCGTTCAACTCCTTATGGATGGGAAGGACCTGATGAAAGCCTATCTGATCGGGGAGAAGAGCATCTTCGCCATTCCGGGAGGCTGCCATCCTGTCGTCGCTTCCCCTGTTTCCGAACTCCTCTATTTATGGGGATTGGCTGGAAAGGGGGCAGCATTGATGATGAGGGATATCCCGGAGTTTGCCTACCTGAAATCCTTTGAGGAAATCTTTAAGACACTGGAAGGAGAGGAACCCAGAAAGATCCTTCCCCGGGATACGTTCGAAGCCCTTTGCGGCCCCTACTCTTTCACAGAAGCGCAAAAAGCTCTTCTATCTTTGATGCTGCAAGAAAAAGGATGGGACATTGGATAGGACTCTCAAGCCTGACTCACATCAGGAAATCATAGCCTCTCTGAAATCATTTTCCGTGGACATCCTGAAGATTTATCCCAAATCCTTCACTTCCAGAAACGGATTGCAATATGGATTGATCCGAACCGCCGAGGGGAAAAAATTCGCAGTCACGGGGGAGAAAGACCTTGTCCTGGCAGATCCCTTTCAAGGGAAATGCCACCATCAAACATCCACACTGAAGATCTGTGACCTCTCTCATGAAAATACGAGCTGTCTCATGGAACGCTTCCCCTTCACTAAGCCTGTTTCCCTTCGGGAACATCCGATCACCATAGGAACCGGCGATCGATTGGGAGTCGCCACTCCCGGACATATCAGGGCCGTCAAGAATTTTAAGGTTTGGCCCATACTGGCCCAGCAATCCGTCCGTGAAAATATGCAGACAGGAAGGTGTTTTAAGGAGGTTGTGGGGGATGCTGCGTGGGCTGTCTTCCAGGAGAACTACCGAGATGGTTATGGCGCAGATGGAGACCACCTGAAGTCCTTTGAAGAGATTAAAGACGCTCTCGAAGCCGGTGTTTCCATGGTCACCCTCGACCTCTCTGAAAAGTTAAACCCGGAAGCTTTCAAGTATCCCAAAGACCAGATGGAAGTTCATTTCAGGAGGGAAATTGATCAAGGAGATGCAAAGGTTCTTCTCCACCTCTTTCTTGATAAGGAATTCCGATTTAAGGGGCCTCATAGAGAGTTTTTCATCCGCTTTAATAAGGAGAGCGCAAAACGGAATATTCTTCTTTTTCATAAAGCGATCGACTTCACTGAAGAAGTCTACCAATTCATCTTCTCTCGGTTTGGAAACAGACATGCTGTCGATTTTGAGATTTCTGTCGACGAGACGCCTTTTCCGACCACTCCGGAGAATCATCTCTTTTTCATCATTGCCTTGAGTCACAGGGGAGTTCAAATTGATGCCCTTGCCCCGCGGTTTATTGGAGAATTCCAGAAGGCGATCGATTATCGAGGACCTTTGGAGGATTTCCGAAAGCAGTTCTACCAACATGTCCTCGTTGCCCAGGATTATGGGAATTACAAGATTTCCATTCATTCCGGAAGCGACAAATTCTCAGTCTTTCCTCATATGGGGGAATTGGCAAATGGAGGGCTCCATCTGAAAACGGCCGGGACGAGCTGGCTGGAGGCCATCCGTTTGATTGCCTCCGCTGCCCCGTCCCTTTACAGGGAAATGCATCGATGGGCTTTGCCTAAATTTAGAGAGGCTTCTAGCCTTTATCATGTCACAACAGACCTCAACCGGATTCCAAAGCTTGACGAACTTGAGGACCAGGAGCTACCCAGCTTATTAGACCAGGAGGATTCGAGACAGCTTCTGCATATCACCTATGGATACCTCCTTCATGCAAAAGATGGGAATGGAAAGCCTCTCTTTAGAGATCGTTTCTTCCAAATCTTGTCAGACTATGAGGAAGACTACTGGTCCCTCCTTGAGAAACACATTGGAAAACATTTGAATTCCCTTCGTGTGGATAAACGAGATTCTGACCCAGCTTCAGAACGACACACAACCAGACAAAAAATGGAGACCCCTCTTTCATAAAGAGGGTCAAAGGAGATTTGGAGAGATGAGGAGAAAAGTGATGAAAGCTCCAACACAAGAAGCCATCAACCAGATAGTAAACTCTGCTATTCCCGAGAGACTGTCTCTTGAGGAAAGACCCCCCATCCATGACGACCATGTGGCCCATATCCTTCAATTGACTCAAATGGGCCAGACCACTCTGGCAGCAGACCATCTCCTTTTCCCCGAGATCAATGGGGTCCTTTCAAAGACCATGGGCGGGGTCATCAGAGAACTCAATCTCCTTTTTACCCTGGCCAAACCCATCGGTTCTGAAACAGATGGATTTTTACAAAGGGTCATTCACCTGCGACTATATACCTACGAAGTTTTACTGGAAATGGCACTCAATTTCTATGGTCTTGAAAGTCGATGGCTCAATGAAGGAGAGAAGGCCGAGTCTATCCAATATATTCTCGTCGCTTTAGAAGAATGGGAAAACATAGAGCGAAGGGAAGGAGAATTCTCAATTGCTGCGGCGGTGATCAAAAAGTGGCTCGGCAAGATGAAAAGAGTCCAGAAGGGCAACAGCATGGTGGCCCAAACAGCTCTGCGGATTGAAGGTGTATTGGATTTTAAAGGGAACCTCCTGGTCGACTTCCTGAAGAGTGCTGAAAAGGAGATCAGGGGAAATATCTATTACCGGATGGTTAATGAGGGAAGATGCAAATTTGGAAATGATTATGCACTTGGTCTGAGATGGCTGAGACACCTCGGTTATGAGCAGGTCTCGACAAATCCTGTCCTTGCAGCCAGGGCCTATCAGGATGAACCTGCCCTGACGGAAATCTTTCGTGCCGAAGTGCAAAAACACCCCAATTTTAGAGAATGGTCCCTCAAGCCTTCGAAATATGCAGAGGAGATCACCCTCTTTGCTACGCTTCTGGCCCTCTGGGATAATCTCCAGGTGTTCCGACCAATCTTTTTCAATCTCCACGAGGCCTCTGGTGGAGGGGTGGTCAGTTTTCAACTCAATCCAAATGTGGCCCATCTCTTCGAGGAAAGTGTGCGCGACGTTTTCCTGGCTTTCTCCACTGCGGGAGAGCATATGGAGATCTACGATCAATATCTTCTGGCAGGCTATCGCATGGACGGGGACAAAGGAAGGCCCAACATGGTCATCAAGGTTGCAGCCACGACCCCCGTGGCCCGAACCATTACCCGTACGATCAATTCCTTTGGATTTGGCTCCAATATCACGGTCGATTATAGCGTCAGTCAGGAAGCCACTCTCCTTCTCGAAGAGATGGAAGGGATGGCAAGGGCGATTCGAAAAGGAATTCGCCCCACACAACTTTATATGACCAATATGGGTGGACGCCTGGAAAGCCATCTGAGAGAGGTGAAGCTAGAAGAGCTTTTTGACGAGTTGAAACGGAAGGTTGGTGAAGAGAAAGCGACCGGAAAGATTATGAGACTTTCAGAGGTAAATGGGACAAAAGATAAGGTCTCTAAGGCCAAGGCTTACGGGGAGAAGGTCTGGGCTGTTACACGGTTCGCCCATGGTCAGAAGAAGATCGACGATCCCATCTCTGAAGCCCTTGAGGGCGTCGCCTCCAGAGAAACGCTTCAAGGCTGGGAAGAGGTTATTGGAAAATCCGGAACCCTTGTGGCGAGAAGGGTCTGGGGGGTCTTCTTCTCGGATGCCAATCGAAATCGTTGGATCAAATATCTCATGAAGAAGAAAAGTCTCACGGAGGATCAGGCCGGTCTTGTCATGGACCGGATTCACTATCTCCCTGCTTCGAAGCGCAAACCCTTCGATACCTACTGGACCCTATCTTCTCATAACCTTGTCCACACAGAATTTCCTGACCATCAAGAGAATGTGAGGAAGATGGCTGAGGGATCCCAATTCGATTTAGAAGAATATAGCGAATCCATCTCACATACTTTTCCTGAAGGAATTCTGGAACAGCTTGGCCAGATGGAAGATTTCAGAAAGGCCTTTGAAATCAACCCTGAATTGCAGGAAGTCTTTAAAGAGGTAGGGATTTCCGAAGAGATGGGGCTGAAGGGCCTCATCCCCTCGGAATGGCCTGGATTCGGCCCGGTACAGAAAACACTTGACGAATTTAAGGCTGCTTACGATAATTTCCAGAACGAGATGGTCACCCTTTTACAGGATCTCACTCGAAAGAAGCGAAGATCGAAAGGTCAAATTAAAAGGAAGGAATGAGGAACTTCCAATGAAGATTTCCATCTGTAACGAACTATTTCAGGGATGGCCCCTTGAAAGGGTTTTCGATTACGCAGCCCAATTAGGTTACGACGGTGTTGAAATCGCCCCTTACACCCTGGCGGACTCTGTTACCGAAATCTCTCCATCGAGGCGAGAGGCCATCCGCCGTTCTGCAGAGAATAGTGGAATCGAGATCGTTGGGCTCCATTGGCTCCTGGTCAAACCGGAGGGTCTCTACATCAATCATCCGGATGAGTTTATCCGTATTAAGACCCAGGAATACATGGAGGCCCTTATCCATTTCTGTGCAGACATTGGAGGAAAGATTCTCGTTCACGGTTCTCCGCACCAGCGGACCGTCCAGGAAGGGTGGAACGTTGACGAGTCCTGGGAGTGGGCAAAAGAGACTTTTAGGGCGTGCCTTGAGACCGCCCGGAAAAGAAACGTGATTTACTGCATCGAACCGCTCTCGAGCACCAACACCAACTTTATCAACAGTGTGCAAGAAGCGCTGCTCATGGTGAAAGAGGTCAGACACCCCAATTTTAAAATGATGTTCGACTGCCGCTGTGCAGCTACCCAGGAGAAATCGATCACAGAGGCTCTGATCAGGGCCCTGGACTCAAGGATGCTCCGCCATATCCACGTCAATGACGCCAATGGCAGAGGACCCGGTTTTGGGAAAACGAAGTTTGCGCCCATTCTAAAGACCTTGGTCAAGAATGGCTATAAAGGTTTTATCTCGGTAGAGGTATTTGATTTCGAACCTGATCCCCAGACCATCGCCGGCCGCAGCATCGGTCTCCTCAGGGGAATCTTAGAAACACTGATTTAAAAAGGCAGAAATTAGTCACACCACCCTTGTTGTGACCTATACAGAAACATTGACAAGAAATCTATATGATATTAGTATTATATTTTGTTTTTTATCTATGAATGATAAGATAAAGCGTAGCTTTGTTTTTACACCAATTGATTCCAATTGATTCCAACTGACCCTATTTGGCCCAAAATAGATCCTGAATTCTTTTATGCCATTTCAATTGCGTTTTGGGTCATTCAAATCTATATAAAGATGATGCAATGAAAAATTCTTTTATTGTCAAATTATTCTCTGTTTTATTCATTTCGTTGATATCCCTCATATTATCTGATTTCTGTTTCGCTGCCCAAATCCAGCTAGTCTGGGATCCCAACACCGAACCTGATTTGGCAGGATATATGGTCTATTACGGTACAGATCCAGGGGTTTATGGGACTCCCATCCAGATCGGAAAAGATCCGAGCTACACCCTGACGGGTCTTACTCAGGGAACACGCTATTATATCAACATCACTGCTTACGATATTTACGGAGATGAAAGCGATTTAGATCCCTTGATTGAAGTGAATGGCCTTGCAATAGAGTCGCCAGGGACCGCTACGTTGGTTTCTCCCTCCGAGACGATCACAGATACCACGCCCACCTACACCTGGAATGCAGTCCCTGAATCAAGTTGGTATTGTCTTTGGGTCAATGATTCTACCGGTACTAAGATCAAGAAGTGGTACTCCGCTGTGGAGGCCGGCTGTCCGAATGGCACAGGCACCTGCTCAGTGATCCCCACCACTGAAGTGTTAGGCTCTTCCCAATGGTGGATCAAGAGTTCGAATAGTGCAGGTTACGGTCCTTGGAGTACAGGCATGAACTTCACTGTGCCCCCTTCGGGACAAACCACTTTAAGTTCACCCTCTGGGATGATTACAGATACTACGCCGACCTATACCTGGAACGCTGTTTCCGGGGCAACATGGTATCAATTATATGTCAATGATGCTCTGGGCAACAGAATCCAGCAGTGGTATCCAGCTGCAGATCTTGGCTGTCCCGACGGTACGGGCACCTGCTCTATTACACCTACCCTGGATGTGGCAGGCTCATGCCAGTGGTGGATCCAGACATACAACAGGATGGGTTACGGCCCCTGGAGTACTGCTGGATCGTTTGCAGCTCCAAATCCAGAAGCCCCTGGCGGTGCCACTCCAGTGTCACCCTCTGGGACGATTACAGATACCACGCCCACCTATACTTGGAGCGCTGTTTCCCGGGCAACGTGGTATCAATTATATGTCAATGATCCTACAGGCAATAAGATCCAGAAATGGTACGCAGCTGCAGATCTTGGCTGTCCTGATGGTACGGGTACGTGTTCGGTAACACCATCTACTGAATTGGCCTTAGGCTTATGCCAGTGGTGGATCCGCACATACAGCAGGGCTGGTTACGGCCCCTGGAGTGGTGGAAAACCCTTTACGATTCAAACTCCATTACCTCCATCCGCGACCACTCAGATATGGCCGTCCGGGAAGTTAACAGACACCACCCCCCCTTACATATGGATTGCAGTTGCTGGGACAACGTGGTATCAACTACACGTCAACGATTCTACGGGAAATAAAATCCAGAAGTGGTTCAGAGCATCCGAGGCTGGCTGTGAGACTGGGACAGGGACGTGTGCAGTGAAACCGACCACGGCCCTGGCTGCAGGGTCAGGCCAATGGTGGGTCCAGACCTACAACGGTGGAGGTTTTGGTCCTTGGAGCCTCCCGGGTAGGAGCTTTACCGTTTCACCTCCCGGTTCCCCTTAAATAACCATCAGCAATCATCTTGTCATTAGTCAGTTTGCCATCAGCTTCGTTCTGAATTCAACCTACATTTACAAAATCCGTTTTATTTCTCACGGAACAACTAAGAGAAATATTGCGAACGATATATGATTCGGATGAAGTTCGAGGCATCATCTTTAAGAATGATTCTGGTGCAGGGGAAACCTATCATTCTTATGTTTCTTTTGAAGGAAAAACCTTACTGTAGATCCTCAAACGGAGAGGAAATCATTCGATTTCTCCCTCGCAACCCATGTCTCTTTAATCGGACATTTTGTCGCAAATTTATCCTTCTGAAAGGCAATAATTAACACATTCAATTAGTTACGCATAAATGACAAAGTGGTTTTTATTTATTTTTTTTCATAATACGAAGAAAAACCTAATCAAACCATTTTTCATCAATTTAACCCCCCTTTATCTCATTTAACCCTCAAGGATTCGAAAACATGAAAACGACCCGCGTGGCATTCTTATTGCTGCTAGCCTCTATACTATCCCCTCCTAAAAACTATTTTTATGAGACATTTCAATCCGCGGAAATTTATCTTTGCTGTCTTTCCTATTTTACTGCTTCTATCCCTATACCAACCTGCATTAGGTGCTGATATAAAGTTGGCCTGGGACCCCAATACGGAGTCTGACCTGGCAGGATACAAGGTTTATTATGGACCCGCCTCAGGGACGTATGGGACTCCCCTCAATGTGGGAAATGTAACGACCTATACCTTGACAGGTCTTACCTACGGACAAACGTATTTTATCGCTGTCACGGCCTACGATACATCGGATAGAGAAAGCGGTTATTCAAATGAAGTAAGCGGAACGGCCAATGATTCTGAGACTGTCAGCACTCCCAGTGTGCTCAGCGGTCCAACAAGTGGCACCACTGGCACTTCCTACACTTATACAACCGGAGGCTCTTCTTCCAATCTTGGCCATTCCGTACAGTATCAATTCGATTGGAAAGGAGACGGAACAGATCTCTCCTCGTGGGGATCGACTTCACAGTCCAAGGCATGGAGTGTTGCCGGGACTTATAATGTTAGGTCGAGGGCTCGGTGCTCAACTCATACAACCGTAGTCTCAAACTGGTCTTCCTCTCTCACGGTAAGCATCAGCCTCCCCCCACAATCATATACAGTAACCACCAATCCTTCAGGCCGTCAGATTACTGTTGATAGTGTCAATTATACTGCACCCCGTACCTTCAGCTGGACTCCCGGTAGCAACCATACCCTCTCTGTCACGTCTCCTCAAAACGGATCTACGGGAACTCAATATGTCTATGCATCCTGGAGTGATGGAGGCGCACGGACCCATACGATCACTGCTCCATCTTCAGGGACAACTTACACAGCCAGTTTTACAACTCAGTACAGCTTAACGACCTCAGTGAGTCCTTCTGCTGGAGGGACAGTCAGCCCTTCAGGGACGAATTGGTATAACAGTGCGCAGAGCGTTTCAATCTCAGCCACAGCCAATGCAGGTTATACCTTCGCAAACTGG
>Ga0209427_10002439_pt1 | contig 21901 bp, 18 predicted proteins | sample DeeMarSWOR136_30_FD_187465 | JGI IMG/M metagenome (GOLD analysis project Ga0209427, IMG submission 187465) | Marine sediment microbial communities from White Oak River estuary, North Carolina - WOR-1-36_30 (SPAdes) (version 2) | ecosystem: Environmental > Aquatic > Marine > Intertidal zone >...
CTCAATGAAGGTGCGTCCTACATATCGGTTCTTGATTAGCCCCTCGCAGTAGGGAATGCCTGAGGCTGTGGAGTAGCCTATGCCGGCAGCAGTTGCGGAATCGGGCACACCCATCACCAAGTCAGCATCGACAGGATATTCTCGAGCCAGTATCTTGCCCATGGCTTGCCGTGCCGGGTAAAGCAGCTTGCCCTGGATAACGCTGTCGGGGCGGGCGAAGTAGATATATTCGAAGATGCATATAGCTTTTCGGGGGCCGTTTTCTGTGAAGCTTCTAACCCCGTTTTTGTTTATAACCACTATTTCGCCGGGTTCTATCTCCCTGATGAACTGAGCGCCGATATGACCAAAGGCACAACTTTCCGATGCGATTACCCAGCCGCCATCAATAGTGCCGAGACAAAGTGGTCGTACTCCCATGGGGTCACGCACTCCAATCAGCTTGTCCCTGGTCAATATTACCAGCGAATAGGCTCCTTGCAATCGGCGCATAGTGTACCTGATTTTGTCTACCAGGTTTCTTTCCGTGGAGGAAATGATGAGGTTGGCGATAATCTCAGAATCTGTGGTGGTGGCAAAAGTATAGCCGAGATGGCAAAGTTCATCGCGGAGGAATTTGGCGTTGACTATGTTGCCGTTGTGCCCTAAGGCGATGCTTGTGGAATTCGATTCCACCAGTATGGGTTGGGCATTGGTTGGGCGGCTTGAGCCGGTGGTGGAATACCTGGTATGTCCGATAGCGATGTGCCCTTTGAGCTGAGCCAGCTCGTCCTCGGTAAACGCCTGTGAGACCAGTCCCATGGAGGTGTGGAAGCAGAGTTTCTTTCCGTCTGAAGTGGCGATGCCGGCGCTTTCCTGCCCGCGATGCTGGAGTGCATAAAGACCAAAAAAGGTAATTCGGGCAACGTCTACTCCTGGAGCATAGATGCCGAATATACCACAGCTTTCATGCATAGCTAAAATTGCATCTTAATTATAAGCTTTTTCCTACGTAGAGGTCAATTTGGAGGTTCGTATTAGCCATTCCAGGGCGGTGGTTACGGCTTTTTCTTCATGGCGCAGCCTGTGTCCGGCGCCTGGGATTATTGCCAGCTCCTTGGGTTCTCCGGCACGTTCGTAGAGCTGGTGGGCATGTTCCACGGGTACCAGGTCATCTTTATCGCCGTGAATCAGTAGGAGGGGGTGGGGAGAGACTCTGTCTATCCAGCGTAGCGGCGAGATTGTGCTAAAGCCTTCAAGCCATTCATCTACCGAGGCCGGAAAGTCCACGTCTCGTATCACCCCGATGCTGCGGAAATGGTCTATGGTAGCCTTAGCGCGCTGCTTGTCGGTCAGGAAACCGAATTCAGCCGGGCAGGCGAGGGTTACAAGTGAAGACACCCTGGGGTCATTGGCGGCGACATAAACGCTTACAGCGGCGCCACCGCTGGAGCCGAGAAGGGAGAGGTGAGACCTGTCGACTTCTTTCAGGCTGTCCAGGTAGTCGATGGCGGCTTTTAAATCTCGCGTCCAGCCCATCATGTCCAGGTTGCCCTGAGCTTCACCTGCTCCGCGGAAGTTGAAAATCAGGGTGATAAAACCGGCAGCACAGAACCTTTCGGCTAGCCCCGGGTAGCCTCTGTCATCGCTTGAGCTGGGCTGCCCGGAAGGTATGCCATGGCACAGGCACAGGGCCGGGCACGGTCCTTTAGTGGTTTCCGGGAAATAGACCTCGCCGGGAAGGCGAAGGTTGTCAACCGTTAGAGTGATTTCCCTTTTCATATTTACTCCTGTCATTGCGAGCGAAGCGTGGCAATCTCTCACAATTCGTTATATAGGTCCAGCCACTTATTGTTAATACTGTTAATCAGGTCAATTTTCTTCTGCCTTGAACCGGCCTTGATTTGCTTTTCTCTGGAAATGGCACTTTGTATGTCACCACAAGTCTCGAAGTACATCAATTTGGTTAAGTTATATCGTTTGGTGAAACCTTCTATCAGTTTTTCTTTGTGTTCATAAATTCTCTTTTTGAGGTCGTTAGTAACACCCGTGTAGAGAACATTATTGCTCTTATTCGTCATTATGTATACATAGTATTGATTGGGCATATTCGCCTCTGCCATAGATTGCCGCGTCGCTATCGCTCCTCGCAATGACATAAATGAAGGAAGTTACTCCTCGCAATGAAAAGCAAATGCTCTCCTTTCATGTCATTAAAGCTGGCTAGGGGTTAAAAATATCAGAAATTCCTTGTTTCCCTCGGCACCTAATATAGGTGAGGCAACAAGCCCGCACAGTCTTAGGTCATGCCCGGTTGCCCAGACTATGAAGCGTCCCAGAACTCGGGCGTGAATCTGGGGGTCTTTGATTATACCACCCTTGCCCACCTCTTTTCTTTCTGCCTCGAACTGCGGCTTGAACAGGACGATTATGCGGCCGGGTTGTGTGAGATGAGCTGTGATGTTGGGAAGAACCTTGGTCACGGAGATGAAGGACAGGTCTATGGTAGCTATATTCACCTTTTCCGGCAGGGAGAGGGGATAACGGGCGTTTACCCTTTCCATGACAACGACTCTGGGGTCCTGCCTCAGCTTGTAGTCGAGCTGACCGTAGCCGACGTCTATGGCGTAGACACGCTTAACACCACGCTGCAGCAGGCAGTCGGTGAAGCCGCCGGTGGAAGCGCCGACATCCATAGCCGTCAGGGAGTTTACATCGAGCTTGAACTCATCTAAGGCGTGCGCCAGCTTGAAGCCGCCACGGCTGACGTATGGTAGGCTTTCGGCTAGCTCAAGGCTGGCGTCTTCATCCACCTGGGTGCCTGGTTTGGTGACTACCTTGCCGGATGCGGTTACCTTGCCAGCCATAATCAGAGCCTGAGCCTGGATCTTGTTTTCAGCCAGTTCTCTAGTCACCAGCAGATTATCCAATCGCTGCTTTGGCACAGGATGATTATAGATAAGCGGTAGCAAGCTTTCAACAGGGCGCTATGTGATATAAACTTTCAGCCAGTTTTGACGTTTATCTTTTACAAGGTCATTCCTCAGTTTAGATGCCACATGTCAGACCAATTCAGATTAACAATGAGGGAAATAGAAATGCTGCAGCTCATTGCGCGCGGTTATGTAAATAAACAAATTGCCAGGGATTTTCGCATCAGTGAGCAGTCCACGAAGAACTATGTATCCAGGATTTTGAAAAAGCTCGAAGTGGTTAACCGCACTGAAGCAGTAGTTAAAGCATCACAGTCCGGCCTGATATCGCTCGATGCCGAGACCGTCAATCAAGGTGCCGCAAAGTAAAAACTTACTACCACATTCCATCTGAAGCCAAAATTAAGAGGGAGCCGTTGGAACGGCTCCCTCTTCCACATCTGTGTGTCTATGAGTCCTGGTTGTGCCAGGACCTGTCACAGCATCTGGCTACGGTACGTTCGTCCACGAACCTGATGTGGCGGGATAGAAGCGGACCTGCATCAGCTTCAGACCTTGATTGTCGTAGTCCCACAGGTAAGTCGAAAGCGTGGGCACATTGAACACCCAGACGTTATCGAAGCTGATATCAATCGTGTCATCGAAGGCGCCTGAGGAATCCACATCAATCCAACCGCTGGCGCGGAAGATGTCGCTGATGTTAACGGGCTTCGGTTTCCCCTTTCCTCTTTTTAGGTCAAAGGAACCCATCAGCAGATTGCCATAGGTTCCGTCTTCGAAGGTGATGGTTGCTCCTACGTTAGCCAGTCCGCCGGGCTTGCCCAAGGCGGTTGCGTAGACATTGTATGACAGAGTGCCATAGTCCTGAAAAGGCACTGCGATGGTAGCACTGCCGTCCGTGGCGTTGCCGTCCAGAACCTCAAACTTGTCAGGATTGGCAACGTTGCGGACAACGTAGATCTGGCATGATTTCACCTCGCCGTTCTTACCAAGGGGCACAAAGATGGTATGGCGGTTCGAATCTGTCATGTCCGCCGTCTTAGCATGCTGGACACCTAGGATGTTCAAGTTGTAATGTGGTCCGTTGTCAGGGATATCGCTGCCGATTCCGGCGAAGACCGGGGTTACCCCCAATGTCAACACCGTAAGAGCAGCTAGGGCTATTGCGAATAGTTTTTTCATTTTGGTTTACCTCCTTTTTAATGAAATGCCTATTCTATTTATTGTGGTGTAAACTGGGTGGTTGCTACTGGGTAGAACCTCACTTGGAGCAACTTGGTGCCATCGTTCTGCAGACCTTGCTCTGTAATAACAAGGTCGGCGATGTTCAGTATCCACTCCGCGTCAAAGTACCAGGCCATCGGTGATTCTAAGGCGGCCATGTCGGTCAGCCACGCCTCTAAATCAGCCTCGTCAATGACTCCGTCATTATTGTAGTCCTGGTTTGGCGCGGTGAGGGGGTCGCCATCATAGTCGCCTACAGGAATGTCATACTCATCTATGACTCCGTCCGGGACTCCATCTGGCCCGTTCGTATCAAGGCGGGCATCGACAACCCAGCCGGTGTAAGTAAATAGCCTGGTTATGTCCGTTGCCTTGGACTTTCCTTTCCCTTTGGTTGCTCCAGGATCGAATCTTACATACCCCTCTGGTTCAGCTGTGTACAGGTTTGGTCCCACTATCAGGCCTAACGCTAACAGCGGATCATCAGGGCACTCGGTGTAATAGGGGAAATCGGGATTTGTCGTTACATTGTCATTGCAGGCTGCTACCACTTCGTTCGGATACAGGATTATGCTGCTTACGGGTTTCAGATTCCCATTGTTCGGTTTTGCCAGAATCCTGCCGAAGACAAAGTAGCCTTCTGCTTCGTAAGGCAGTTGGACCTTAGCCGGGTCACCATCAAAAGCCTCGGCAAGCGGATCCAGCACGGTCAATGCCTCCAGAGATGCCTTCTTGTTGGTAACATATTCGATGGTTGAATTACCGTACTCAAGGATGAATACCGAGTTTCCGCCCGGTGTTGGGTCGCCGACGTAGTCAGCCTTTTTCCCGTGGATGTTCAGGTTGAAATGCTCTCCGCTCGGAAATCCATTACTTTTAGCAATGACATCCTTGCTTCCATCCGACCCGTCTGGTTTGGCTGCCATGGCAACCGAATTGCCAACAAGCAGCGTGGCTAGCATAACTACCATTAGTACTGCTATTAACATTCGTTTCATTGTTTTACCTCCTTGTTATCTGATGGCTCCACCTTTGGTTATATGTTTAATACCTGGCAAACTTACCCGGTATGTGCAATATTGGGATAGTTTAATAAGTTACCTCTAAGCTATACGCATCACCTCCTTTTCATGCAGGCTATTGCACAACAGGGTCTCGCAAAATAAATGGGTATGCAATACCAGCGCCTGTTTACTTCTACTAGTTAGAACGAAAATGGCATGAGGGGAGGTTCAGGCTTGGATGGTTACTTTAGTAACCAAAAATGATGTGAGGTGCTGGTTGGTTTATTCGTCGTCTTGAGTTATCTTTTGAGGGCTGCACGTTCTAAGGCATCTCTGGCTACGGTGGGGAAGCAATTTTACAAACCGTGCTTGGTTTTAGTAGCCCTGGGAACGTCTTCTGGCGACTATTACCAGCAACACCACCAGTAAAGCAATAACAGCCGTTGCAACTGCAAACAGTATGCCTTCAGCCGTGGCTGAACCTGGTCCTATGCCGGCACCAGTAACGATGAAGTTTGCCTTCTGGTCACCGATATTGACTGTGTAAGTGCCTGGCTGAGCCTTGGTGGTTGTGAATTTGACCGGCTGAGTACCATACGCGCCAACGCTGACCATTTGAGTCTGCTCCACCTGCCCGTTTATCTTGAGAGTCACATTATAATTGCCAGCTTCACTGCCGGTGTTGACTACATTGGTCATGATAGTGACCGGCTGGCCAGCCGTTGTCTGCTGCGGTGTGACCCTCAGATACTGCAGCTCTACATGAAGAGGACGTAGCTGGGGCTGGGATCCTGGTGGTGGTAAGCCCGGCCCGGCTCTTCCACCTACCGTGGTAACGGTAACAGAAGTGGAACAGCTCACCACGTTGCCCAGCGAGTCGGTCACGGTTACCATCGCAGCGTACCTGCCGGTGTACGAGTATGCGTGGGTCGGGTTCTGCCCTGTGCTGCTGGCACCGTCGCCGAAGTCCCACTCATAAGAGTAAGGTGATACTCCGCCCATGGCCGTGCAGCTGAACTCGACCTGGCGGCCCATGGTTGCCATTGAAGGCGAGGCGCCGCATCTGACACCCAGACCGGGATTGACCGTCATGGTTACGTTACAGCTGGCGGCGTTGGTCAGGTTGTCCGTCACCGTGACCACGGCGGTGTAAGTCTGTGGCTCGCTCTCATCATGCAGGTAAGTGTATTTCGGGCTCTGATTATCGCTGGTACCTATGCCATCACCGAATTCCCAGGCATAGGTATAATCCGGGATACCGCCACTCGGGGTGCAGGTGAACTGTACCTCGTGCCCCACCTTGGTGGGGTTGGGCAAGGCATCGCAGGCGACCTCGAGTGGGGCGTAAACGGTTATATTCTCAGAGCAGGCTCTGGAAGTCAGGTTATCTGCTACGGTGACTATAGCGGTAAAGGTGCCAGCTTCGGGATAGGTATAGGTAGTATTGCAGGTGGTGCTGTGAGCGCTGCCGTCACCGAAGTCGAGGTCATAGATATACGGCGGGATACCGCCGGTGGCGGTGCAGTTGAAGCTTACCGATGAGCCAAGCTGAACCAGATTGGGCTCGGCATTGCAGGTGACTTCCATTGCTTCATATACCCAAAAGTCGATTACACAAGTCTCTTCGTTGGACAGGTTGTCGGTTACGGTCAGTATCATAGTTGGGTCATTATTGCCAGCATCCGGTGGGAATGTATAAGTGGCATTACAGCTATTCACAGTCCCATATGCGGACCACCACAGGCAGTTGTACGGTGGCACACCGCCAGTGATATTAGCAGAGAGGCTCACCGGAACTCCTACCTCCGTGGGATTGGGGGTGGCGTTGCAGCTCACGCTGAGATGCGGGTTGACCACCACGGGGTCGAGGAAGAATGTCTCAATCCCGATTATCTCTCCAGACTCCCATGGATATCCACACCACCACTTCACGGTTACCTTGGGGCAGTAGGTGCCGGGGTCCTCGTAGTAATGATCAGTGTGACCTTCGCTGGGGTCGGCATAGTCTCCGTCGCCGAAATAGAAAAAGTATTCCCAGTACCAGTCTGCCTCATCACAGTCTACGTTGTCGGAGACATTGTATACCGTGCAGTCGAAATCCACCTCGTGGTCGACTTTGGTGGGGTTGGGATAGGCGGTGCAGTTGGCGCTGAAGTAGCGGTAGTCGGAGGCGAAGGCACCTAAAACTTCGCAATCCAGAAATTCTTCGTCTAGAACACAGAGCGCCGACTCAATATCATCGAAGCCGACGTCAAGAAGCCCGTCCAAAAACGGTTCAGGCTCGTTGTACGGGTCCTCATCGTCCATGTCCATGCCAACGGTGACTATGGCAGATTCTCCGAAGTCCAGAAATTCTTCACAGCCTCCGATCTCGTAGCAGCGAGCGGTGAAAGATAGCACCGTATTGGGCACCTCCTCCCCGCAGCCGAAGGGCATGACCAGTGCTGGCTCCAAAAGATCGGTATCCCCATCTTCTCCCCCGCCCAATATATCGATGAGGTTCCAGTTGCCTGCTATCTCCAGGTCAGGCGGTTCCTCGAGGATAGCGTTCATCAGGTAAATATTGGAGTACTCATCTATCGAGACGCAGGTGCTATTGGAGCAGGTGGAGGAGTAGGCGATGGTAGCTACTAATTCACTCTCACCGTTATTTGGAGTCTCCCATAAAACCAGTGAAGGGTGCCTGTCATCAGCGTTGTTATCTGTGAACTGCCACCACTCCGGATAAAGTGCAGGTATCTCTGTATCAAAATCAAGCACGCTCCCATAGATCTCGTAGTCATCTCCTGCGGTGTTGCACATATTATCCGAGCAGGTGGAGGAGAAGGCGATTACCACCAAGTACGGCTCATCCATTTCTTCGGGAAAGAACGACAGCGACGGCTCTATGTCATCGGCTTCGTTGTCGGTGAGCTGAAGCGGCCCGTATATTTCTGGCGGCTCGTTGGGTTCATCCTGCTCAAAGCCCAAAATGAAAAGCTCATAATCAGCGGTGGACGTGCAAACGTTGTCGGAGCAGTTGGAGGCATAGACGACGAAGCCAACAAGAGGGTCTTCGGGATTCAAAACCATTAGAGCCGGGTCTCTGTCGTCGGCGTCGTTGTCGGTTAGCTGCCATAATATTAGATCCCCTAGAACCCCTTCTTCTCCGCAGCACAGAAAGATTTCGTAGTCGTCACCGATGCAGGTGCAGGCGTTGTCCGAACAGTTGGAGGCCACAGCAAATATTTCAGGTGGCAAACCTTCCACCCAGTAGTGCGTGACGGGGAATGACGGGTGCCTGGTGTCGGCGCCGAAACTGGTAAGCTTTTCAGCTGGTTCAACCACGGAACCGAACCCCCAGATTTCATGGTGCTCGTCAGGCGGATCTGCCTTCACGGGGCTTGCCACGGGTTGGGCAAGCGTGGCTGCAACCAGCGCCACCACCATCAACAGTATTACCATGGAGTATCTTGATGCCTTCATGATAATCTAAAATCCTCCTTCGCTGCCGGGATGCGCGCCAGCGCTACTCTCCAGGCAGTACAGTGGAGATTCCGGGCATAGACGAACCAGACACCAACAGAGAGACGGACATCTTAGTCTCGCCAGAGTACTGTTGCGGTAGCACGTCGGCAACATTTGAGGCCCGCTGTTAGTATAACACAGAATTCTTATCTGTCAATGACTTGCACGTCAAAGTAAACTTTTGAGGATGGTTCCTCGTTTATAACTGAAAAGGGGGTATGTAAATGCAAGCGTATTGTATGACATGCCGCGCCAAAAGGGAGATGAGCAATCCAAAGAATATTAAGACGGACAATGGTAAGCCCGCTATAAGAGGTGTTTGCCCGAAGTGCGGGACCAAAATGTACCGAATAAAGAACTAAATATATAAAGAACAGGAGATAACTGAAGCTGGGTATACTAAAAATACCCAGCTTATTTTTTTGCGGATTACATTATGGACTTTTGTTCATCTGCTAAGCCTATTCTGGATAGCTTCACTCTCTAGCTCCCTGAGAGCATCAGAAGCGACCCATCGAGCAGCCTTCGAATCTAGTCGCTGGATTTCCTTTGCCGTACTTATTGCAGCTTCGTTTAAGTTGGGGTTCCTTTTCCCTATGTTTCTAAGAGCCCAGTTGACTGCTTTCTTGACGAAGTTGCGCTCGTCCGTAGCTCCTCGTATTATTAACGGAAGCAAGTCGATGAATTTCTCATCGCTTGCCTTCTTGTCATGCCATGCAAGACAGGCTATCAGCGAAAAGGCGGTCCTCTTGACGAACTCTTCTTCACGCTCAGACCAATCGACAATTCTCTTCCAGGCTAATTGGTGCTTTTCGAAAAGATTCATGCACACCTGGTCACAGACATCCCAGGAATTGATATCCTTTACCCAGTCATCCATCTGCTCTTCAGTCAGCTTATCAGGCTCGCCAACCAGCGCCGCCACGATCCTTGCTTCAGCTATCCCGGTCTTCCATAGCTCCAGTGCCAGCTTGTGGTCTTTGCCTATCTCTTTCGCCAGCTTTCTCATATCAGGAACCGACACGCCCAATCTTCGTTCAACTGCCATTCCGTATTTAGCCATTCCTTCCAAATGTTCTGGCTTAGCTTTACTCTGGAGTTTATCCAGCACATCTTTCACAGAAGCCATTGTTAACTCTTCTTGCATTCATTCAAGATTACTAGCATATTGAATTATAACGGCACATTAAATGACTATCAACTTGGGTGGTTGAAAGTGTTTTTCTTAGCTGTTAAGTGTACGATAAAAAACACGCTATTTTGTGACATTAAGTTTATCGTCCTGTCAACGAGTGCCAAAGGACTTGCAGCGTTTTCAGCCTGATGAGTTGTGTTGGCACCTCAAGCTGGATTTTTTTCGGCTACTACTAATCCTTTCGCAACTGACTTTCCAGGACAACGGTGTCGGTCACTGGTAGTTGGCAGGAATGGCGACGGCATACGTAAACCGCAGGTTGATTGTCAATCATTCCTCTATTTTCAAATAGTTTTAGCTCCACTAACCGGTCAGGGTCTTGAGGGTCATACGCCGCAATTACCATATTAGGTGACCAGGTGTTGCATAATGTGTGTAGAAGCTCAAGCGTTGCTGGGCTGCTTGATGGCCCAATGATAGCAATCTCCTTGGGCTCTGATAGGTAGAAGTCCAAGGCGCAAAGCCAGTTGCTGAAGCCAAGTGGATACCTGGGTAGCGCCTCGCGTACCGTTTGAAGTGTTTTTACTGCTATCTGTTCGAGGTGAGCGCTGTTGGTTAGTCTGCCCAATTTGAGTAGTACCACGGTAGCTGCTGAAACCCCGCATGGCATTGCTCCATCAAACTTGCTCTGGGGGCGGATTATCAAGTCCTGATGTCCCTCGCCTGTATCATATAAGATACCTTTGCTCTCGTCCCAGAACTGCTCAAGCATAATGTTGCTCAACCTTATAGCCTGCCGTAGCCATTCCCCACCCAAAGTTGCCTGATGTAAGCTCATGAGTCCCTGGATAACCATAGCATAGTCATCGAGATAGCCATCAATTTTGCTATTACCATCTTTATAGGTATGTTTGAGACGCCCATTTACTATCATTGAGTTCAGCAGGAATGAACCATTAGCCACAGCGGCAGCCAGGTAATCTTGACGTTTGAAGATGCAAGCCGCTTCGGCTAGACTGGACAGCATCAGCCCATTCCACGAGGCTAAGATTTTCGTATCGCAGTCGGGTTTCGCTCTTTTCCCACGTCTATTGAGAAGTGATGCTTTGGCTTGGTCAATGGTACCTGATGTCTCGGCTTTTAGTTGCCCGGCAACATGGAGAATATTCCGCCCTTCAAAGTTGCCCTCGCTGGTAACACCGAAATAATCTATAACAGCCTGGCTATTATTCTCTCCGACGACCTCGATGATTTCATCAGGCGTCCACAGGTAGTATTTGCCCTCGATGCCTTCGCTATCGGCATCCTGTGCACTGTAGAACCCTCCTTCGGGATCAGTCAACTCCCTTAGCACATAGTCCAGAGTCTCCTCTGTCACAGAACGGAACAATTCGTTACCGGTAACTAAATAGGCATATAGATATACTCTACTTAGCAGTGCATTATCGTATAACATCTTCTCAAAATGGGGCACCAGCCACCGGTTATCAGTGGCATAGCGGTGAAAACCACCTCCCAGCTGGTCATATATGCCGCCCTTCGCCATCTTTTCTAAGGTTATTTCTACCATCTTTATGGCGTTTGTTTTCTTGTTTTGGTGGAAATATCTCAGGAGAAAGTCCAGCGTTAGCGGCTGAGGAAACTTTGGTGCTCCGCCGAAGCCACCGTTTTCCCAATCAAAGTCTTTTTCAAGGGCCAGGTAGGCTTTTTTAAGAATGTCCTTATCCAGCGGCTCTTCGCTGTCAGCGGCTATGGATTGTGAGGTTAAGACAGCCATTATTTGCCGGGCGGCTTCCTTGATATCGCCGCGGCGATTTTTATAAGTTTCGGCAACAGTTTGGAGAACCCGCGGAAATCCAGGCAAGCCATGCCTGTTTTCAGGGGGAAAGTATGTTCCGCCGTAGAAAGGCTCACGGCTCGGGGTTAGAAAAACTGTCAGCGGCCAGCCACCACCCCCGGTTATAGCCTGTACCGCTTGCATATAGATGTTGTCGAGGTCAGGTCGCTCTTCTCTGTCTACCTTGATATTGACAAAATTCTTATTCATGACGTCGGCTATTTTGACATTCTCAAAGCTCTCATGGGCCATAACATGGCACCAGTGACATGCGGAGTAGCCTATACTCAGAAGTATAGGCTTATCCTCGGTTCGGGCGCGGCTAAGTGCCTCCTCTCCCCACGGGTACCAGTTCACCGGGTTGTCGGCATGCTGCAGAAGATAGGGGCTCGTTTCGTCGGCTAAGCGATTGGACATGAGATATACTTATCTTGTTAAAGGTGCTTTCTGCTTCTGGAAGTCAGATAAGCACTCCATCTGTCAGGTTGGCAGTAAGTACGTATATCTCTATATCAGGTTCTCCCTGGCAAATATCAAGAACGGTAGTTTTATACTCGTCCGATTTCAAATACGCTTCGAAATGCTCCTGTGTTTCCCATATCAAAAAAGCACCCTGGGCTAGTGTTTTGGGATTCATGACAAAGAATTTCTCCTTAAGTCCGGGAATCTTCCTGCAGCCTTCAACTACATTGCCTATATGCTTCCGCGCAGCTTCGATATCGGCTAACTGCTTCTGTACTTCGTCCTTCACTTCGAATTTAACTCTTACGCCTATCATTGTTATTTCTCCTTTCCTGCTGTTATTGAATTGCTATTATAGCTATGAAGCATCATACGCAATTTTGGGGTAATTATTCAACCTAAATTGTTTACGGATTCTGCGACTCTTGGGTCAATGTACCCGTTGTCTATTAATCTGGGCGGGAAATGGTGGGAGGCCTTCCTTACTTTTTGACGCTGACGTTTATCGTCCTGTCAACGAGTACCGCAGGGATCTGAATGGTTTCAGTTTGATGAATGGCGGAGGTACTTCTAGCTGGATTTTCTCAGCTACGGGGAAGGTGTTGATTCTGTCAACCTCCGATTTCAGGCGGTCTATTTCCTCAATATTGTTCTTTGACAGCAGGTAATCGAGGCGGTGTGACATCTCCCAGTCGGCCCTGAGGCGCAGCAAAATCCATTTCGCAGACTATTCCCACCATTGTCCCACGAAGAATATTTTGGAGTCATCAATGGAAAATACCGGCGTATGACACAAGAAAACGGCAGGAAAGTAGTCTGGCGTTATGTTACGCACACTGGTTCCGTCTGAGTTCATCACGTAGATATCGTATTTCCCCTCATTCCCTATAGCGGCCACCAGGTAGACAATCTTGTCTCCTGAGCTTGACCAATTAGCAAGCCCCTGACTGTAGCCGGTGGCTGTGATTGGATTCTGGCTGGAACCGTCAGAGTTAATAACGTAAATGTTATAGTTCCCGTGAGGAGAGCTGTCATCCTCCAGCCGTTCGAAAACTATTTTGTTGCCGTTGGGGCTAAGCCGTGGGTCATAATCTCCAAATGGCAGATTAGCATTTCCCCACTGCCCGGCGTTAGGCGGCTCCGTAATCTGGGTTACCTGAGTCCCATCATCTCGCATCATCCATATCCGGCTATTAGCCGTAAAGACAATACTGTTGCCTTCCCAGTTTATATCAGCATCGTGATAGCCAGAGTCGTATAGCTTTCTTACATTGGTGCCATTATTGCTCATAATATATATGTCCAGGTTTTCATCACGCCAGGTAAGAAAGGCTATTTCAGCATCAGTTGATGACCACACAGGGTAAAGGTCTCGATATGAGTTGTTGGTTAACCTCTGGAAGTTGCTACCATCTGTGTTTACCGTGCAAATCTCTTCGTGCTCGTTCTCGTCGCCGTCAATCTTCTGAGAAAAGGCAAACCTGTCCCCCGTCTTGTTCAGACTTAAATGCGAGATCTGGGAGGCAGAGCTATAGAGCAATTCGACCTTCTCTGTAGCTAAATCTAAGACATATATGCCCCACTTCTCAACATGAGGCACTGACATCTGCCCTGATTCGCTTGGCGGTGTGACCGAGGGTGGGGGTGTGGTAGCTGGTTCATGAGTCGGAGCAGGACTGGCACAGCCAGCGAGAACAATTAAACTCATCAACAGAATAGAGATTCTGCTCAGAAAGCAGTCATTGAGGCTTCGACGTTTTGTAATCGCAGTAACTCCTTCCTCGATTAGGAAACTCGGTCAGTATTATTGGTTTAGCAGGCGGCACTTGTCAAGTAGGCAGCAATGAAGTGAAAAGTTAATCTGCCAAAAACAGAATACGCTATTTTGTGATGCTGACGTTTATCGTCCTGTCAACGAGTACCACAGGGATCTGAATGGTTTCAGTTTGATGAATGGTGGAGGTACTTCTAGCTGGATTTTCTCAGCTACGGGGAAGGTGTTGATTCTGTCAACTTCCGGTTTCAGGCGGTCTATTTCCGCATAATTGTTCTTTGACAGCAGGTCATCAAGGCGACGTGCCATTTCCCAGGCGGCTCTGAGGCGCTGCTCACTTATTTTAGCCAATCGTTCGGGTATAATGCTGTATTTCACTCTGAGCTGGTTCAGGCGCAGTATGGCTTCGTAGGAGGTGTCGACAATCTGCTGGCGGGTAAGCCAATCCGTCTCGTAGTTGAGTGAATATTTCCAATTTGGCGATGCCAGCGCCTGGCGGTGCTCTTCCAGCTTCCGGAACAGGACGTGGTAGCCGTAGCGCTCTGGATGCTCAAAGCCCAGGCTGCCCGGGTCAAGGAATGGCGCCAGCGGGGAGATGAACAGCGACAGCCGCTTGTCCCCCTTGAATCTTTCTAGCAGGTGGTCGCAGTAGTCGATGGTATCCATTACCGATTGCGGGGTTTGCCTTGGTAAGCCAATCATGAAGAACACATCGAGCCGCCTGCAGCCGACATCCAGCGCATCGCCCAGCGTTTGCTCCAGCTCCTGGCTGGAATAGGGCCTGCCGATGATTTTCCTTATCTCGGGGTCGTGGGATTCGGGGGAGATCTCCAGGCAGAAGCCAGGGCAGGCAAGGCTCATCCGGCGCAGGAATTCCTTTGAAGCCGGATAGAATAGCTCGAGAATGAACTGATTTTTTACCCTATTTTTTTGAAGCAGGTTCAGTACCTGGCTGGCGTAGTCTTCTCCTGCCTGACGCAGGTCTCCCAGTATAAATATGGGGCCGTTGATGAAGCGCGAGATTTGCCTGACGTCTCTAACTACCGCTTCGGGGGAACGAAAAACCGGCTTCTGTCGATTGTAGCATTTCTTGAAGGCTGTCGCCGAACCGCCGCAGATGATGCAGTTCTCAGTGCAGCCACGGCAGGTAAGCACTGCCGTAATAGGATAGCGAAGCCAGTCCTTGACCGGTGTATAGCTGATAAGGTCGCGGTACTTAATCACAGACCGGACCACGTTGCCGTAATGATTGAACATGACATCATTGAGGTCGGTGGGTACATGGGAAAAGGGATTTTCGTGTATCTTGCCCTGTCTGTCTTTCCATGCGAGGTTGGGTATTTTACCTAGCTCTCCTTTTTGTCTTATGATGCAGTTCATTAGCTGGCGGAAGGGTTCTTCCGTGGAGTCTCCCTTGAGCACATAGTCTATCTCGGGGTATTGAAGCAGCTCTTTGTAGAAGTAGGTTGAGGAGAAGCCGCCGAAAATCACCTTCGACTCAGGGTGCCATTTTTTAACTATCTTCGCCACTTCGATAGCGCCGTGGCAGTGCAACATCCAGTGCAAGTCGATACCGAAGATTGGTGCCTTGAGACGCTTTATAAATGTTTCGGCGTCAAACCTCTTATCCCTCAGCATGCGCACGGCAAGGTTTACGATACGCACTCGATAGCCGGCACGTTCAAGATATTCAGCGATGCTGGTAAGACCGATAGGGTACATTTCGAAGACAGGGGAAGGTGGGATGAGGTCGCTGACCGGGCCGTAGAGTATGGTCTTCTTGCGGAAATCATACACGCTGGGCGCGTGCAGCAGAATAAGGTCAGTTGACATGTGCTTCTATTTAGAAAATTCCTGACAAAATATAGCCAATGCCTAACAGCAACTGGGTTATCAGGATAACCAGTACGTTGTTCGCCATCGCCGGCATAAGCTTGCTTTCGTCCTGGTATTTCAGGGCACCCCGAATTGCTCTGACAGCAAAGGGCAGCGTCAGCAGGGCTATCAGGCAGAAAACTGGCATTAGCCCTGCTGCCACCCAGGCAACTATCCACAAATAGACTAAGCCGGTTAATGCTGAATAGACTATGCTGGCTCCACTCTTGCCCATGGTTATGGGCAGGGTTTTTCTGCCGGCTGTTTTGTCTGCTTCAGTGTCAGGGAACTCATTTAGCAGGAGCAGGTTGTGCACCAGTATGCCAGAGGGTATGGATGCCACAATGGCGGGGATTGTGTATTCACCTGTCTGGACGAAGTAAGTTCCTAGAACCGGCAGGGCTCCCAGTCCAACTCCCGGCGACCACTCAGGCCATCCCAGCCTGGTCAGGAGCGGCGTGTAGAGGAGAATGCATACAGCAGCTATAACAAGTAGCGGCAGCAGTAGCCAGCCGCTGACCAGCACAAAGTAAATGCCTATGGGCACTGCCAGCAGGAAGCAGGCCAGACCGAACCATAAGATATGCTCAGGCTTTAGAGAGGCAGCAGGGAGAATACCGCTGCCACCGCTGAATGGTGTCCTTCTGGTCTTCAGGTCTATCCCGCTTCTATAGTCGAAGTAGTCGTTGAGGACATTGACGCTGATATGACATAAAAGCAGGCCGATAAAAGCCAGTATGGCATGTCCAAGGTGAAAGGCACCGTCATACCAGGCCATGCAGGTGCCTAGAAAAGCCAGCACCACGGAAAGGAGCAAAAACTGCGGCCTGGTCTCGAGGAACCAAATTTTCAGCTTCACGAGTCCTTGAGTATAGCAGAGAGGCTGATAACGTGTCTACGCTCAAGCGGTAGGCGCTTATTTCTTACGGCTAAATCCGAAAATGTATATTATCTCCAGGATTGCCAATGTGTTAAAGATGAAAATACAAACGAACCATGCTAGCTGTTTGTTACCAGCGGCTCTCCACAGAGCCACACCTTTCCAGGGCAGAGTCCAGAGGATGATTATGATGATTATCGGGATAACCCATGTCATCCAAAGCCAGGAGCTTACTGGTTCCATTTTTGTTCCTCCTTTAGCGGACTGTTTTCAGTCCACATATTATCATTCCGTGCCAGTCTTTGAATTGTTGTTGCTTGCTATTCATAATGAAGGCTTCCAATAGCTTAATCCCATTCTCGAATTCGCTCTGGGGTATAAGGTGGTAGGTCGAGACATATTTGTTCTTTACTTTCTGTAAATATTCATAGTCTATGGGGATGTTCTCTAGAGTTATCTCCTCGTGTTTAATATCCTCCAAGCCCAGGGAATCCAGCAGGTAATCTATATGGTGAATGTCCGGGAATCTGCCTTTATCAATATCTATGTAGCTAGGGAAGAAATCTTTGATAACTGGATGCTGATTTTCGATTTGTTTATGACTGGAGGTCAAAAGAACCAGTACGCCATCCCGTAACACACGGTAGCACTCTGAAAGCAGGAATTTCAGGTTTTTTATTTGATGAATGACGTAGGCTGCTATTACGGTGTCAAAAGAACCGTCGCGGAAAGGTAATTGCTGGTTATCGATATCGGCACAGATAACTTCGAGAGATTTGCCCTTGGCGACCTTCAACATAGCGAACGACGCATCCACACCGATGGTATCGGTTTTCGCTGCCGTCTGTAGTTGTGAAGCTATATTTCCCGTGCCGCAGCCAAGGTCTAAGACCTTCTTTCCAAGGCTAATCTTTCCCCGTGCGATAATCCTTTTTAGCAGGCTCTCCGGATAGGAGCGATAGCTGTCGTATATCTTTGAAATGTCGGTATAGTTGACCCCCATGTGATTAACCAGAGGCGAGTTTTACGTATTACTGCTTACTCGAGTGTGCCGAAAGTCTATAACTACGAGTTTTTGCACTGCGAGTGCTGGTGTTACAGGTTTATATTAGAATACTTTCTCCACGGCCTGGCCACGGTCTTATTTTCCAGAATGTCCAGGGCTCTGTTTATTATCTTTCTGGTGTCGCTGGGCATGATGACATCGTCAATGTAGCCTCGCTCTGCTCCCTGGTAGGGGTTTTCGTAGAGTTCTCCATACTCCTGTATTCGTTTGTCCCTGGCTTCTTTGGGATTTTCCGCCTCTTTTATCTCCTTGGCGAAGATGACGCTGGCTGCGGTTGCAGCGCCGACAATGGTAACCTGGGCTGTTGGCCAGGCGAAGACCAGGTCAGCGCCGATGGATTTATCCAGCATCCCGTAGTGTGCGCCAGCGTATGATTTTCTAACAATGATGGAAATCAGGGGCACGGTAGCATCGGCCCAGGCGTAAAGCAATTTTGCTCCATGACGCAGAATACCCTTCCAATCTTGCTCAGAGCCTATCATATAACCGGGGCAGTCCTGGAAGCTGATTAGGGGGATGTTGAACAGGTCGCAGAACCTTATAAACCTGGCCATTTTGTCTGAAGCGTCTATGTCGATAACCCCGCCAATATAAGTTGGCTGGTTGGCTACGATACCGACTGGACGCCCGTTGAATCGAGAGAAGCCGATTATGCAGTTCCGGGCGTAATCCTTCAATAACTCGAAGAAGTGACCATCATCGGCTACTGATGTAATTACTCCGAGCATATTAAAGGGCTGGGCTGGATTGTCGGGGATGATTGTGTCCAGCTCCGGGACTGCTCTCTCCGGGTCGTCCTTGGTCTCTATTCGAGGTGGATTTTCGTTATTATTTAAGGGGAGAAAGGATAAAAGGTGTTTGCACAAATCCAGTGCTTCTTGGTCGTTTTCAGCCACGAGGTGGGTCTGACCTGACTTCACGGCATGAGCTTTCCATCCGGAAAGTTCCTCGAGGCTGATTTCCTCTCCGGTTTGAGTTTTTACAAAGGCGGGACCGGCGATGCCCATAAAGCCAGTGTTCCGGCATTGGATGAGGAAGTCTTGCATTACTGGGTGATATGCCTGTCCGCCTAAGCACGGACCCATGAGCAAGGATATTTGAGGCACTATTCCGGAAGCCAGAATTTGGGCTCTGAATAGCCAACCGTAGGCCTCGAGTGTGTCCATCCCTTCCTGAAGTCGGGCTCCCCCTGAGTCATTCATGCTTATGCAAGGCCAGCCCATGTCTTTAGCAAAATCAAGGGCTCGGGTAAATTTCTTACCGTGATATTCGCCAAAAGTTCCTGCCATGGCGGTATAGTCCTCCGCGATAGCGACAACAGGCCTGCCATTTACATTGCCATAGCCGGTTATTACTCCTTCAGCTGGCACCTCCCTTTTGTCCATGCCGAAATGTGTGGTTCGGTGCTTAACAAAAAGTCCAATTTCGGTGAAAGTACCTGGGTCAAAGAAATATTCAACCCTTTCGCGGGCTGACAATTGTCCGGCCTCATGCCGCTTTTCAATAGCTTTTGGGCCTCCCATTTGCTTTATTTTTTCCCGTTTCACCTTATATGCTTCAATTGATTCTTGGGTTTTGCCCATTTATTGTCTCCTTTCACAGGCGAATTATTTTTAAGATGTGACTCACATAAACCTGGTCCATGATGGTAAATTTAGAGTCCCATCCCTTGAGCTACTATCTCGCGGTAAACATCAGTGCCGCTAAAGCTGAGTTCACAGGCCTTAAGCGAGCGGGTGTAATAGTGCAGGTCATATTCTATGGCGACGCCAATGGCGCCGTGAATCTGATGCGCCAGGCCTATGACTCGTTCACCGGCTTGTACTGCCCATGCCCTGGCTATAGCGACTTCTTCGGCGCAGGGAAGGCCCTCGCTTAACTTCCACGCAGCTTGGTAGGTGCTAAGCCTCATGCCCTCAACATCGGTTAACATATCGGCGCAATAGTGCTGGATAATCTGAAAACTCCCTATTGGACGGCCAAATTGTTTTCTTTCTTTGGCATAATCCACGGTCATGTCGAGCACCTGTTGGGTTATCCCAACCATATAGCAACACTTGGCCACAATGGCTCGGTCAATCGACCTCTTGATATCGTTCCAACCCTGGTTGAGCTGACCAAGGATGTTCTCCTTGGGCACCTTCACCTTGTCGAAGACTACCTCACATAGCTTGCCAGACATGGCATTTAGTACTGTCTGCCCTATGCCTGACTGTTTCGCCTCCACTATGAATGTGGTTAAACTATCCTCAGGCTTAGACTTGTCATCCGTTCGAACAACACAGATGATATAGTCGGCTACGTGGGCATCGGGAACAAAAAGCTTGGTGCCGCTTATAACCCAGCCATCTCCTTCAGGAACAGCCTTAGCCTTAATTGAGGCGGCGTCATAACTGCCGCTGGGCTCTGTCAGGGCCAGGGTGAAGATTGTCTTCCCCTGAGCTATTTGAGGCAGGTATTCTTGCTTCTGTGCCTCGGTCCCAATATCGAGAATGGGAAACCCGCCAAGAACTACTGTGGAGAAGTATGGGCCAGGCATGCAGGCTTTTCCCATCTCCTCCAGAAGCACTGCCAGGTCGGTGAAAGTCATCCCGGTTCCGCCGTACTTCTCCGGGAAGGGTAGCCCCATCCATCCGAGCTCAGCCATCTCTTTCCATATCTCTGGAGAGTAGCCTGGTTCGGTCTCCTCCAACTCCTTTAACAGCTTCTTGGGGAGTTTGCTTGTAAAAAAATCTCGAGCGAATTTCCGTAATATTTCCTGCTCTTCTGTGAAAGACAAGTCCATTGGTCGTATTCCTTTCTGGATTTTCTGGTGTATTTTAAGCTCATCCTGCGGGCAATCCCAGCTTGCGTAAAGCCAGGATGTTCTTCAGAACCTCCGTTGTCCCAGCCTGAAGGCTGTATCCCTTGGAGGAGAGGTAGGAGTGATAAGCCATCCCATTCAGCTTCGTCCATTTGGATTGGGGTGCTAGCTGTCCATAAGGGCCCAAGATTTCCAGAGTTGTGGCAGCTAAGCGCTGCTCAAAGGCGGTAGCATAGGCCTTGGACATGGCAGCTTCCCATTCCGGGGCACGTCCTTCATCAATGACTAATGCCACCCGGTACATGAAGAGACGTGCCACTTCAAACTCTATCTTAAGTTGCGCCAGTTTGTGGCGGATTATTGAATCCTGGCACAGTTGCTTGTTTTCTTTAACGAACTGGATAATGCCCTCAAAAACTGGGTAGTTAGCCATAATCCGTTCCATGCCGCTTCTCTCATGGGCTAGCTGCTCCATCACCTGACGCCAGCCATTGTTCTCTTTACCTATTAGACATTCTTTGGGAACGTCAACGTTTTCGAAGAACACCTCATTCCAGGCTTCGTTTCCCGTGATATCAATTATAGGGCTGGTGGTGATTCCAGCCAGGTCCTTGGGGATGATGAATTCGCTAAGGCCCTGGTGTTTAGCCACACCGGGGTCAGTTCGCGCCAACAGGTAGAGATGGTTCATATGCTTGCCACCACTGGTCCATGTCTTCTGCCCATTAATCACATAGTGGTCATTTTTCTTGGTTGCCTGGGTTTTGAGAGAAGCCAGGTCACACCCGGCCTCTGGCTCACTCATCCCCAAGCCGACATACATCTCACCCTTTATTATCTTGGGAAGGAGCTCTCTCTTCTGTTGCTCAGTTCCGTACTTTAGTATAGAGCCGCCTATCTGGCGGTCGGCGAACCAGTGACAGGCTGCCGGAGCCCCGTGCCTTAGCATTTCCTCGGTTAGGATAAAGCGGTCAAAGGCGCATCGTCCTTGCCCTCCATACTCCTTGGGCCAGGTTAGGCCAATCCATCCCTTGGCTGCTACGCGCTTGGTAAATTCCGGGTCATAAGCCATAATCCAGGAATCAATCGATGGCTCCCAAAGTCCTTGCTTCCTTTCTCCTTCCAGGAAATCGCGGACTTCTTTTCTGAACTTTTCCTGCTCCTCAGTAAGCCGGAAATCCATATATTTACCCCCTTTAAACTGGAATTTTGTGCTCTATGTATCAGGTGGCTTCTTCAGGCGTGTAGTAGTATAGACTACAGACGTCAGTATATCAAGCTTGGGTAGTAGGGCAGTTTTGGAGGTGATGATGTTAGAAACCCTTATAAAGGTGGGAGTGGGGGATGAACCCTGTTTTCCCGTATTGCTTATGGGATTATAGGGCTTTCTCTGGGTATCTGACTGATAAGAAAAGGGGGTGG
>Ga0209427_10002440_pt1 | contig 21901 bp, 19 predicted proteins | sample DeeMarSWOR136_30_FD_187465 | JGI IMG/M metagenome (GOLD analysis project Ga0209427, IMG submission 187465) | Marine sediment microbial communities from White Oak River estuary, North Carolina - WOR-1-36_30 (SPAdes) (version 2) | ecosystem: Environmental > Aquatic > Marine > Intertidal zone >...
CCCCGTAGTACCGCTTTCCGGACATACTTGCGAACGATGCGAAATACATCTTCACGCCATAATGGTCGGCCGGTGCGGGATACGAAGAGCCTTCCGTCTTCAGTGATGGTCCCTTTGGTCCGTTCTTCTTGCATGTAGATCTGGGCCGCTTCCAGTGCGGGCCCGGCCACCGGGACGATCCGCTCCTTGCCGCCCTTGCCGAGCACCCGGATGACGCCCAGGTCGAAGTTGATGTCGGTCAGCTTGACGGTCGCGTTCCCCACGGGATTCACCCCGTACTTGACCGTCACGTCAAGCGTGTACTTACGGAAGAAGGTCCCGTTGTCCGCGAACCACCTGAAGTTCCACGTGTCGGACAAAACGTTTATGGTCGTCCCGTTTTCAGAGGTCGCCGAGAACCCGTAACCATCCTCTACGTTTATCTTCTTTTCATTGGTTTCGTTTATGGTCGAGCCGTCGAGGATGAGATCAACGTAAGACGTGTATGTCCCGCAGTCGTCGCTGACCGTGAACACGTCCGTGAGGTATTCCTCGCCATTGGAATAATCTGCTTGCAGTGCCTGCATGTAGTCGTATACCCGGCTCGCGTTCTTTGTCTCGTTAATGGTTATGTTCCCCCCATAGAAATAAACGGGCGTGACGTTCGTGCTTTCGTAACCGTCATCGAAAAACACGCTCCCGTTCGCGTAATTAACCGTGTAGTCATCCTTTGGGACCGAGGATAACGGAACAAGCCTGGTTGAGTGCATCCCATCTATGTTGAGTATCTGGAAATGCTCTGACTGCGTGACAGGGGTGTTCGCAAGTACTATCTGGTCATCCGTCCCCACGTCCCCTGATTCGCTCCAGTCGCCGAATGCGTGATGTACGGGAGGATTGTATGTTATTCCAGTCTGCGCCGCTGCGGTTGATTCACTTAAACCCTTACATAGATTTTCATACAAAACAGTGGCCATGCTGATCTTTTCTATCATGCTTATCATGGTTTTCGAATACTTGTAGTCGTATCTCCTGAAATAGAACTCGTGAGGCGTGTACTGCGCTTTATCCTGGTTGCCATAACCATCTGCAAGCACGAAAATCTTCCTGAAGTCAAGGGTTTGCTCCGCTATTGTTCCATATCCGTCAGTGGATACGTTGAAGGAAAGCCTGCCCTCGAGGTCTCTCGCCGCTATCGTGACGTTTTCAAGTGCTTTGTCCTTGGTATCCTTTATGTCCAGGTTGAAGGTGGATTTCCTAAGTATGTAGCTGTATTCATTGCTTCCCGTACCGCACGAATTGTCATCTATCGCTGATTCGTTTATTATGGAATCTATCGCAACGAGTTTATGATATCTCCCCATCCTCACGTCGTAATCATTCTGCACACCCTCATACCCCTTAACCGTTCCGTTCGCGTAGCATATCCTTATTCCTGCCCTCGCTTTTTGAAGCCTTATCACCTCCAGCGGATCCTCCGGCTCGCCGCTCATCTCCATCGCGTACCTTCCGTTATAGGAGGCGTAGTCGTGCAGGGTTGTGTTGGAGGGTAAGTAAAGGATGTGCGCGTCCGTGTCAGGGTATGATGATATCCTCTCCTGGTGGTTCTGTATGGTGAACCTGTTGATCCTAAGGATTGCTTGGCTCTTCCCCCCCTTCTCGTTGTTCGAATCGCATGAAGATCCGTTGTTTACGATTGAAGACGGCGAACCCATATCCACGTTCTCCCTGCAGTCGCCGTCGCCCCAGACACATCCCTGGCAGTCTATGTCGTCTGTGCAGGTCGAACCACCGAAGGTCGTGTATGTTGAAGAGTAGAATTCAATCTCACCTCCAGGTATGCCGTCATCCATGCATGACGTGTTCAGTTTGTCCCTTGCGCACAATGCGCTCTGGTCGCATACGTTGTACGTCTCATCAGCGTAAACTTGGATTGTGGAGCCTGCCGCAGGGCCGGCATCCGTCAGATTCCCGAATTTCAAATGCCCGTATTCGCACACCGCGAAGTGAACGTCTGTGTTGCCTGAGTTACCTATCATTACTACATCGTTGTTCGAAATGATGTAGACATCCAGAAACGTCTGATCTGCCCCTGCACCAGCGCAGTCAGTACTCCACTCCCCGACCCTGAAAGGGACCTTGAAAATATAAAGGTTCGTACCGGTTACATGCTCCACCCTGGCAGGATTACCCGCTGAATCGACAACGTCTTGCATGTTACAAGGGGAGGTCTCGGAGCAGCAACCCGATGAATGACCCCTAGCCTGAATGGTGCCGGTGTTGTACCTCATGCAGTTGGGATAAGCCGTGTTGGAAGCTGTTCCTTGCTCGTTACCGAACTCGAAGAGGAGTTCATGCCTTCCCTCGACAAGAATCCTGTAAACAATCTTTCCTTCGTCGTTACATTCCCATCCGGGATAGGCTATCGAATTTTCGCTTACTACAGGATCGTATCTCTCATCTCCACAGTACAAACCCAAGAATTCCATCTCATCGTTCGAAGTGTTGATGTAATGAATACTCAATTCATTCTTCCCGTTTGTTGCGAAATTCACCGTCCAATTTTCGCCTTCCTTAGGCATCGCGTGCTTGTCCATTATCAAAAGATTTGTTGTTTTGTGTTTGCCCGTTACCTTCCCGTTATCCAATACGTTATCGTTGATTATCACGTTTTCCATCTTGGAAAGAACGGGATACATGAACTTCGTAAGATTGAGGTTGGTTTCCCTCTCCACGCTAAATCTCTTGCCTTCGAAATCTGCTCCCTCCTCTATCACAAAGTTGTTCTCTGGTATGACCGATAAAACCTTGTAGTAGGAATCGTACATCTTCAGCTTTCCTCCGCTCTCCACAAGGAACGCCGAACCATCCCCCTTCTCGTGCTCCTTCGGAACATTTGACATGATCCATGAACCCAAACCGGTCTGGTTGCCCTTGGTCTGACCCATCCTGAAGTCCGCTCGTGACTTCACGACCCAGGGCTTCCTTATGTCGATCTGCTCATTCTCTGATATTATCCACGTTTCGCTTCCACCGTCCCCGACAACGATGTTCGCCTCAACAACGTAATACGTGTGTATCTTCCTCACCCTGCCCCAGCCATTTATGGCATCCTCGTTAAATAATTCCGCCATGGTGCACGGATTTTGTTCCGTGCATTGGATACCGTTGCTTACCACGTGTATGGTGTCCGTAGACGGGTCGTAGGTTATGGCCGGCATGGTCAAAGAAAACGCTTCCATTCCCCTTACCCCCTTGAACTTCGGGTTTATCACCTCAAGCGTTATGCTTATGGGATCGATATACCCGGATTCCGCCATCACGTAAGCTTCGTATCCTCCGGGAGGAAGCTTGAAAGAGAAATCGAATTCGCCCTTCGAACCCTTTTGTTCCTCATAGACGTTCTCACCAAAGGCGTTAACCAAAAAAACCGATACCTCGTAATCAAACCCCTCGGGATACACGCTCCCGTTTATCGTTATTCTCTCGTTCTTTGACTCGTATTCAGCTTCTATTGTCTCGGGTATACAGAGATAATATAATCTAAATTCCTCGGTTTTCTCTTCATTTTCCGTTTTTACATGAACCCTCCCTATAATGTCACCGCAGTTGGTTGTCCTGCCCGACCAGGAGAGCGTTACGATTTCCCCCTCTGACACGATCTCCCTCTTCGTATTTTCTATTATCGTATCCCCGATATCGATCTCTATCGCTGCTTTCAGACCCCTGGGAACGAAAAGGGTAAGCGAGAAATCCACGTCCTGATACATAAATATTTCTTCCGGATAATCGAAAGAAAGGATTTCTATGGTCTCGTTCTTAGGCACAGACAAAACAGAGAATTGAAGGTTGACGAAAGTCAAATTCTCGTTACCGGAGGTGTCCACAGCCCTGACAAAAAGCAATTCGTGGGTTCCGTTGCTTGTCGGGAAGTATTCGTATTCATATTCTTCCTCACCGGCGGGGATCCCCGAGTAATTAAACAATTTACCTTCAGGATCCAAGATTCCGAAGACCACATCTTCAACCCCAACGTTGTCCGTAACTTTCGCTTCAATCCAGACGCTTTCATTAACGAAAATCTCCCTTCTGCTCAGGTTGACCTGAAGGATTAAAGGCGGTTCCGTATCGTTCTCAGGCGGACAGATGACGGACATATCGAATTCTTTCGAATCTGTGTTAAGATTATTGTCAGCCAAAACTGTGAGTGTATAGTTACCGCATTCACTTGCTTCCAAGACCCAAAGAAAGTAGGCAGAATCATTCTCGCCTAGGTAAGGGATGGTCTGAACCCTGTTTTCATACTCGAAACTTTGGGGCGTTACGAGCTCGACTGTTATGTTCTCGGAGAAGTTGTAAAGAGATTCTATTCCTATCTCAATCTCGAATTCCTCTGACACGTTAACCGTATCATAGTAAATGATTTCTGTAATTTTAATCTCAGGCAGGAGAGAAACGTTGGTCTCATTTAAGGGTTCGGTAACGTTTATTGGAATGGTTTCGTTCACAGGGATGGTTTCATTAACAGTTTCGTTGATCGTAACGTTAGGGGGTTCAATGTACGTTTCGTTCCCCAAACTTTCATTCCAAACAGTTTCATTTATTACGGTTTCATTGGTCTCGTTTATTTCGAAGGTCCCATTCAATCCGGTTTCATTTATCGTGATATTTGGTGGCCCTGAAAACGTTTCATTCCCGACCGTTTCATTCCCTGCGCTCTCATTTGTTTCATTCCCGATAAAATCAGAAACAATATCCCCGATTAAATCTTCCGTAAGATTCGGATCCGTGACCTCGTTCATCGCAGTCAGGTATCCTTCAAGTGGAACCGAGACATTTTCCGTAAAGTTGGTCGCATTCTGGGCAGTTATTATTGCGGCAGGAACGAGAACAAGGAAGAGAACGACAGCGAGGATCTGGATCTGTCCCACTTCGGACTTCACGTTACGGCTGTTCAATCGCTTTACAATCTCCCTTTCCTTTTTTTTCGTGAGCCCATCCTTTATATAACATAATCTAGCGGGACCCACCTCCCTCTCGTATATTATATCCGCTCCCCTCAGTTCGTAGAGGTATTTGGTTACTGTGTGCCTGTGGAGCTTCGTTAGCTCAGAAATAGCGGTTATGGTCAAGCCCTCCGGGTGCTCTTTCAGGACGCTTATTATCAGTTCCCTAGGAGACCCCCCGTTCATAGAAAACTGGACCCCAACCTTTACAACAAGTCATGTACATTAATGTACAACAATAATAATATACATAACTGTCGAAGTATATATAGAGTAATTTACTAACGGTTATGGAAAGTTTTAAATTGTCGATCGACAATATTATGCTATGCTGAAATTCCTCAGGGACCGAAAAGTCGGAAAGGGAAAAAAAGACTATTTCCATGAACTGAGCATAATCGCTAGAGAGGAAAGAGAAAAAATCCTGAGGGAAAGGATAAGGGAAATAGTTTCCGAGGAACTTAAAAACTCCAGAATTTACAAACGACTTGACGATATTTTTACCCACAGTAAAAATGTGGAAAAAAAGCTCGAAATTTTGAAATCTTCGCTCGTCCCCTTAAGTCGGTCGAAGTCCGACAGCATAAGGAAGATCAAGATGAAAAGGATGATAATAGAACTCCTTAAAAAGCACAACCGGTTGACCTCTTCCGAACTCAGCATGAAGCTTGATCTTTCAAGAACGCGGTGCAGTGAATACCTGACAGAACTGGAAAGGGACGGGGTCGCGAAAGGTCTCGTAATCTCTAGGCAGAAGTTTTACGAGCTCGGTAATCAATGATCCTTAAATTTGCCATCCAAAACAGAGATTCTCCTTTTTATTAAAGAAATCCTGTGATTATACCTCTTTGAAATCAGTTCGTAGTCCATTTTGCTTATTGAACCTTCTTTGAAATATTTTCTCTGGGCTTCTGAAAGCGATTTTTTCAAATTCTCCATCTCCTTTTTCAAATTCTCCATTTCCTTTTTCCAGTTTTTAATATCAACCTTCTCCTTTACCTTTAATCCAACAATCAATATGAACAAAAACAAGATTATCAGTAGCCACAAATAATCAAGAACTATCGATAGAACATCAAATCCCATTTCTTGTGTTCTTTTGAGAGATTCTCCTGCCTCTATTTCGTCAAGCCTGTTCAGAGCCTCTCTCATGAGTTTTTCCGCATCCAGATAATTATCTATTATGAATTCCGAAAACCCCGAATCGAAAACTTTCGAAGCATCAGATGTGTCGTAACCTTTAGAGGAAAGTTCGTAAATTCTCGTTTCCACTTGATTTATAAGTTCGTCCACCTCTATCGCCTTTTCCCTTATTTCGAGAACCTTTTCAGCCAGCGATTCGGAAGCTTCATAGTAGCCTTTATCAAAAAGATTTTTGGCCTCGTTCAGCGTATCATTCGCATACGTTATGCCAAAACCCATAACCTGCATTTCTTTTATTATGTTTTCAGCCTCCTGAATAGCCTGCAATGCCCCTTCGCTACCCACAGCCTTCGCTTTATTCGTGATCAAGAATACCAACAACAACACCAACAAAAATTTCTTATACATTCTTACCACTTCCGGGAATCTCCATTTGTTTTTGAATTTCGAATAATTCGGTTTTCAAACCCTCGATCATTTTATCATAGTAACCCTTTCCCATTTTACCCAGGTAGAAATATTTTTTCTGGGTTTCTGCTATCAGATTTTTCACCCTCTCCTCTTCACCCTTCAATATCTCGATGGACCTTTTAGGTATCATTCTTGTTAGCTTCGAAAGTGTATCCACTCTCTCCTTTCTTATGCCAACCAACCCATTTTCGTAACCCTCCATCACTTCTGAATATTTTTCGAAACCTATTTTCCTTTCGAAATATTGTTTTTGAAGATCCGCAACCAGTTCCTTTATATTTTTTTCCTCCTCCACAATGTAGTCAAGGGTTTTCATTAAAGAGCCAATAATTAATCTCCTCTTCCCTCTCAAAATACCTGTACCGGAAACTAAAATTACTGTCAAGACAAGCCACCAGTAGTTTTGTATGAATATCCAGAGGTTCACGCTTCCCATTTCTATTGCATACGTCAACATTGCGTTGCCCATCCTCTCTTCCGCCCTCTCGTATTCCCCCCTGTGAAAAGCTGAGTTGGCAAGGAATAGCATTTTCTCGGTTTCAGGCAGTTTAAAATTTTGTTTTTTGGCATTCTCAATATTTTTCTCCATTTCTAGGATATGATTACGTAACTTGAATGCAAGATTCCTAAGGTTTACAACATCCTCTGACAATTCCTTCACTTTATCATAATTCCCCCCATCAAGAGCCTTCTCTATATCCTTTAACATCTCGCTTACTTGTTTTATTTTGAAACCAGATTCGTTCATCTCCTCAAATGCCTTCCACGCGCTTTCAAAATACCCAATGGTTTCGTTCTCTACCACCCTGTGCGTCACCAATAACATATTCACGCTTTTATGTGCCTTTATTAAATTACCTGCTTCCAGAAATTCACCATTTACAGTTACGTTAAGCACATATTCCTTGTAAACAGCGTAAATCGGAGCCTTGACCCCGACATCAAAATACTTGGTTTCGCCATATCCTATTTTGGTTGGGTAAGCCGATGGAAAAATAATGAAAGTCTGGGGGTAACCGGATAACGAAAGGTAAACGTTATTTAGCTCAGTGTTTTTAACTTTATTTTCGACCCCTATGCTCAGAACCTTGGTTTCACCTCGGTTTATATCGAATCTGGAAGGAACAACCAGTATAATATTGTAATCCTCTTTCGTGGTAGGATAAACTGTGTAAGTCCCTGCTGTTCCATCGCCGGAAGGAGGCGAACAGTCACTATCCGTTACGTACGAACATCCCGTCCCGCACACACCATCTGTATTGCTGCAAGTAACTGATACTTGTATGGATGTGTTGGCAGTGGAGTTGTTTGAGCTGCCTGTGTAGACATACAAATATGACACTTGTGCGTTTGCACTTGAACTTAAATAAACAGTTATGTTGTTAAATGCAGCAGACCCGTTACTCAAGTTACCTGCGAAATAATTTAGATTTCCTGATATGTTTGACCAACCCGGGGGCAGAGTCCAGTTTATCCACACATACGTGGCGGTCTCGTTGCCTATATTCCTAACTTTCGCGCTGTAGTTTATCCATCCAGTGCTTTGCTGGACTATGCTTTCGTACCCCACGATACTGGCTGTAAGGTAAGGACCACCCCAATAAGAAATAACAGTCGCGTTCACCATCCACTCACTAGGGTCGGCATTTCCTGAGGTAGCATTCACAGTTATCTGGATCTGATACTCTCCGGGTTCCGAAGGCGCGGTCACATTAATGTTTACGTATTCCTTCCCCTTTGCTGAAACGTCAAAATCGTTTGGATTGGATACATTGAAATAGGTTTTTGCAAAACTTGACGATATCTTAAAGTTTAAGGGATAGTCCCCAGTGTTGTTGATAACAAGAACACCCGGACTTCCGTTTTTATTGTATAGAACATACTTCTCCCCTAGGTTTTCTGGTGACAGAGCCCAAGAATACTCATAGTCAGCTGATATGTTGTATTGCTGGCTGTATCCGGAATGTCCTAGCGTATCGTTTGACCATATCCTGTAATCCCAAATGTCTGGCGGTGAGGACACGGCAAAGGAAGCGTTCCATTCATCCGGGCTTATGTTATTCATAGTGATGTTGTCCCAAGTCGAAACCCCTGATCTTTTGTACTGGAATACAGCGGAGTTCACATTCGAAATATCCGTTATGTTCGCTGTCACGCCTATAGTAACGCCCGGATCAACATAGTCTTCCGAACTGGGAGAAAATGTTATGGAATTCACCGAAGGCGGTGTCTGCAAATCAATATGCAATGTGTAATTAACGGATGACCAATTACTCGTTTCGTTATCGTAAGCCAAGCAGTTCCATGAATGCGATCCGTCTTCTATATAACTGACATTCCATTCGGCTCCTGTTATATTTTCAAAATCCGAATTGTAATGTTCGCTCACTTCACTGGGTGTCAATGCCCTGTTGTACAGAGCAAGATCATCTAAAGTCCCGTTAAATGGCCCTTCAGAACCCCAATCGATTGTTTTTCCCCCGATTTCAAGGTCCTGATCATTGGAGAACATACTTACTGGAGCGCCCCCACTGTTATCAAGACTCCCATTGATATACAATCTTGTATCAGACGAGTTCCATGTCGCCACGATGTGATACCATTCATTGTAATTCAGATCAACGCTCGACATAACCTCTGTGTCCGAATTCTCCAACCACACATACACCCTGACCCCGGATCCGAGATATATGGAATAAGGAAAACCCCCTCCCCAAGAATTACCCTTCATTATCACGCGATCTTTAGAGCCAGCCACATTTCTAACCTTCATCCAGAATTCAATACTCCCCTCCGAAACCAGATCAAGATTGTTGGAATCCCCAATCGTTATCTTGTTATCGGAACCGTTGAATTCATACGCTCCGTAGAACTTGCCTCCCGAGCTATTATACTCTACGCCGTTAACTGTCCCGTTGTTCCCGTTACCGCTCCAATCATAGACATGGTTTTCATTCTCCCCGGCAAAAAAATCATTGTTGAAGTGCATCAAAAAAACGGTTCCGTTAACCTTGTCCAAACCTTTGAGGTATTTCCCGCCTGTTTTCGAAAAACTACCATTTATATTAGAATACAGCTCAATATACGATGGGTCTCCGCCTGTGCTCATGTTACACGAAAAAGTCACGTTGTTGGTGTTATTGAAAATATATTTATCCTGCGGGCTTTCTAGGGTGACGTTTATTTCAGCAGACACGAGGTTCGGTAACATTACAAATAAGAAAATCCAGATAGTAAAAGCTAATCTTCTAGGAAACGTACCAAACCACAGCCCTGCTAAATATTTGGGAAAACAGACTATTAAAAAAATGTTTAAACACAATCTGGATTTCCAAGGTTTTTATTATGCCTTCCAAATTATATAAAATGCGCGAATTGAATATCTTGGCTGTCTCAATAGTGATTGGCCTCATGTTTTTGCTGTTCGCCTCAGATACCCAAAAAGAAATAGAATTTACCAATGAAAACCAAACTAGTCATTCCGGGATACCCCAGATAACCCTGAATCTCTCAAGCGATAAAGAGGTTTACCATTCCTCCGAGGAAATGGAACTGAGGACAGCGATAGAAACCCCCTCGAAAGTCGAGAATCTTACAATAAAGGTTTACGGCATAAAGGACCGCAGTGGAAGGTTCAGGGTAAACGGAGAGAGGATCGTCAATATTGACCCTCCCGGAATAAACGAGACATTCGCTTTCCACATGCCCAGCTGTTACGGATGCGCTGGTGTCTCACCTGGGGATTACGAGATAATTTTCGAGGTTATAAGAAACGATGAAATTATAGGAAACCATTCGCTGACAGTCAAACTCGAGGGTTGAGATTTATCCCAATCCTCCAAAAACCTCCTGCTCAGGATAGACCACTATCCCCTGATCATCAACTATCTGCATCGCCACTATCTTTTTCAGATGCTTTGCACCCCTCATTTTCAGGATTTCAATAGCGTTTTCTCTGGTATCCCCTTTCTGGATATTGTACAAAACCACGACGCCGTCCGCCAGGAACTCCTCAACACCAGTCGGGCTGAATATCTTCGGGACCTGCTCTGTTTCTGTGATCAGGAAGGAAGTCGCTCCCAGCCTCTCGAAATAACGAAACAGCTGTTCAATATAACTCCTGTAGTTTTCCTCTCTTCCGACAAAACTCGAGGCGATCGCACTAAGCGAATCCACAACAATTCTGTCAGGCTTAAATCCTTCCGGGAGTATGACAGGTTCTATATCTATCATCAATTCCCCTCTCTCCTTAGCAAGCAACCCTTCAACAGACCTGGCAACATCATGCGAACTCACCCTTTTTATCAACAGATTTCCAGCTTTTTCAAGCCCCTTTGGTTTCCAACCGAAATCCTCCATGTGATTCCTTAAGCGATCCTCGCTCTCTTCGAAAGACATATACAGACATTTTTCTCCGGTTCTCGCGGCATTTGCAAGTGTTTGGAGACAGAGAATAGTCTTTCCCGAGCCTGTGCCACCAGCTATAAGAATAGCAGAACCCTTCGGAATTCCATGCTCTAACAGTTTGTCAAACCCTTCTATACCTGTCTTAATAAACCATCTTTTCCTTCTACCTTTTCTTTTTTCAAAAACAATCTTCTCTATTTTTATTTCAGAGACCGGCTCTTTTATTTTTTTCTCGACACCCTTCTTAACCATTTTTTTTATTTTTTTGGTACCAGAATTTAACTTTTTCATGGAATCACAATTTTATTTACATTTCTAGTATAATAAAAATTTACGGGTAATCCCTCCCACAAGCTTCATAAAATTAAATAATTACCAGTTAGTTTATTCGTCCTTTTATATTTTTTTTCAAGTTCGCTAATTTTCGTTTGAAGCTCTATTTTGGCATTATGTAACTCTTCACAAACCTTTCTCATTTTTTCTGATTGTTCCTCTTCAACCTTTCTCATCACTTTCAACAAATCCGTTCTTGTAACGATGCCAACTAGTTTACCATTTTCTGTAATCGGTAATTTTTTGATACCTCTTTTTTCCAACAAATCGACTGCATCTTCAACTGTTTTTTCTGAATCTAGGGTGATTACATTTTTGGTCATAATTTCTTTTACTTTCATTTTCATAACCATTTTCACCATTATATTTTTGTCAAGGTTTGGAATTGCCACTCTTTTTAAAAAGTCTCTCTCTGTTAAAATACCAGCTATCTTTTCTTTATCCATGATGATCAAACACCCTATATGCTTTGTCGAGAAGAGCTTTACCACCTTTTTTATTGAATCCTCTGGATCTATCACCACGACATTTTTGGTCATCGCGTCCTTTATCAAGAATGACATTTTATACACCCCCGCTTTTATACCTCCAAAATTTTATCAACCATCATAGTAAGGTCCTTAAGCACCTCTTTACTGGCATCTTCCTTTAATATTATAAAGACCACGCCTAATTTAAGTGTTCTTAACTTCAATATAAGATTGTGAATAAACTTTAAAACTGTTAAGGGCTTTTCATATATAAGCATTGTTGAAACTGAATCAAATATCATGAAATCTACTCCCTTTTTTAACTCTTCCTTTAAAGCTATGCTAATCTCTGTAAGGGCATGAGGGGATGAAACAAACATAACATCTTCCTTTGGTTCAGCAGATTTCACAGTTTTGGTTACACAATCTATAAAAAATATCTTAGAGCCCTTCCCCCCGATTAAACCACTCAAAATACTTTCATATGGGTCATTCACTGTAACATAACACGTTTTTTTAAAAAATTTAATTAAAAATTTAATTAGGTTTTTCAGGAATTCTCTATAATCTTCGCTTTTTAAAGAAACTAACAGTATTTTGTCCCCTCTTAATTCCTTTTTGATAGTTTCATCTAAGAAGCTTATCATATATTACTAATAAAGTTTAAGGACTAGTAAACATATGTTTAAACCTTTGTTTAAACCTGAAGGATAGTTTTTTATATCAAGAATATAGTATGATAAAATAATACTTCATTTAAGTTTATTTAAGGGGTGGTTTTCATGAAGATCACGATTTCCGTAATAAAGGCGGATATAGGGAGCGTGGGAGGCCACATAAAACCGAGCGAACGCTTGCTTGAAACGGTTAAGGATTATGTTGCTGAATACGGAAAAAACTTCCTAAAGGATTTTTACATCAGCTATACAGGAGACGATATCGCGATCTTAATGACCCATACCCTTGGAAAGGGGAACGAAAAGATCCACAAGCTCGCCTGGGACGCCTTCAAGGCAGGAACGCTCATCGCCAAGGAACAGGGCCTTTACGGAGCGGGCCAGGATCTTTTGAAAGACTCGTTCTCCGGGAACGTGAAAGGGATGGGCCCGGCTGTCGCCGAACTTGAATTCAGGGAGAGACCTAACGAACCGTTCCTCTTCTTCGCCGCTGATAAAACCGAACCAGGGGCGTACAACCTTCCCCTTTACCTTGGCTTCACAGATCCCATGTATTGTGCTGGCCTTCTCCTGAGCCCGGGAATGACAAAAGGCTTTAAATTCACCATAATGGATGTTTCCCATACAAGAGGCGACAAGATCATAACCCTGAACTCTCCCGACGACATCTATGACATCGCCGCTCTCCTCCGCGACAACGACAGGTTCGTGGTGGAATCGATACATTCGAGACACAGCGGGGACCAGGCAGCCGCCGTGAGCACCACGAGACTCCACAACATCGCCGGGAAATATACAGGGAAGGATGATCCTGTCATGCTCATTCGAGTTCAGAAGGATTTCCCCGCAACAGGCGAGATCCTCGCTCCCTTCTCTATCGGACACTTGGTTGGCGGGTTTATGCGCGGTTCGCACACAGGGCCGCTCATGCCGGTCAGGTTGAACTCAACAATTTCGTACTTCGACGGACCTCCGATCGTGAGCTGCGCAGCCTTCTGTGTCCATAATGGAAAGCTAACGGAAGCAGTCGACGCGTTCGATCATCCATACTGGGACTTCGTTCGGGATAAAGTTTCCCAGAAGGCGTACGATATCCGAAGGCAAGGGTTCTCAGGTCCAGCCATGCTTCCTTACAGCGAGCTAGAATACGGTGGGATAGTCGAGATCCTGAACCGCCTGGAGAAGAAGTTCAGGGTGAGGAAGTAGATTCATTCGAAACCTTCGAGAAGATCCCTTATCGCTTCCTCAGAATTTTCCGATTTTACCACGCCCGACGCGACGAGTATCCCCCTCGCTCCCAATTTTACCGCTTTCTTAACATCCTCTTTTTCATGGATCCCTGCCCCGCAGAGTATGGGGATTCCGAAGGGTTTCACCTTCTCGATCGATTTCATTATCACCTCAGGCTTCGCTTTTGATACCGAGACCTCGCCTCCTATAAGTTCCGGAGGCTCTATCGCTATGTAATCAGGTCTGAACTCAGCAACCCTTTTCGCGGTTTCTGGTGTGTCCGCACAGACAACTGTTGTTAGCCCCAGTTCCCTGCATCTCTTTATCGATTTACCGAGCGTTTCAAAATCAATCCTCCTTTCCGAGTGATTGAGGAGCGTCCCTTCCGCTCCAGCAGATTTCACAGCCTCGGGCAGAATCCATCCAGTATGCGCCCCGTAACCTATTGGATCGATATGCTGGGAAAACACACGTATTTTCACGTTCTCGGCGATGAATTTTATATCAGTTGGCTGAACTGCAATAATTATTTCTACATTGCTATCGAGAGAATCAGCTATTTTCGCTAGCTTAAGCGCTTTCTCCCCTGTCCCTTGCTCGTACGTTTTGAAGTTTATGATCATCATTTTTATACAACCCCCCTGAATATACACTATTTAAGGTTACAATAAAATATATAAATTTTAAATACAAGAAATACAATATGAAAAAAATTTTGCCCATATTGTTGATATTGTTTTTGTTACCCATCAATGCCGAGGCGGTTGACATAGCAGTTTCTCCGGTCAGCGGAACAACGCGGGTGGAAAAGACCTTTACCTACCAGATAACCGTGACCAACAACATGAGGATACCTGACGATTTCATACTAACCGTTTTTGGCAGACACCTTGAATGGGCTGACCTGCAGAGCTATTATTTTTACCTTGAACCGTACGAATCCAGGGAAATAAGCCTTAACTTCTATCCGAAGGAGGAAGGGAACTACAATTATGAGGTACAGGCATCCTCAATTAGAAACCCCAGAAACAGGGATTCTTTAATCCTGGATCTCAAGGTCAATCCCCTCATCGACCCGGATATAACCGACTTCTCCGTGGACGTCATCGGGGACGAGCTTAAGGTGGATTTAACAGCAACATCAAAGAAAACAAGGGACATAGAAATAGACTTTGGAATAACGGACAGCAACGAAAACAGGGTTAAGGTCCTTTCCATAACAAGAAGTGTGACCGGAGAAAGGGAAATCTCAGAATCTATCTCCCTGAAGGACATGCCGGCGGGCTCTTACTCAATTAAGGTTTCGCTTGTCGGAACCGATGTGATCAGGACAGCGAACTTCTACATCCCGACTGTCCACCACGTAGTCACAACCAAAAAGACGGTTTCCAACCCCCTGGTCCAGGAGGTCACGATAACAGTAAGCAATCAGGGCAACACCATGGACAATTACAACATTGAGGAAAACCTGCCCGCTGGCCAGTACGTTACCCTTATAGACAGCCCAAGTTCCCAGTATCTGCAAGAGGACGAGATGGTCTACCAGTGGAGCTTGACAGGCATGCAGGTAGGCCAGACCATCGAGATAAAATACACTGTCGATTACTGGAAGAACGCCCTTGGCTGGGGGATTATGGGTTTAGCGATCATAGGTCTTCTGGGACTTGGCATCGTAAGGGCTGGCAGACCGAACATACGCAAGAAATACATGAGGAAGAGGGATTTGCATGTGATTGTTTTGGAGGTCAGGGGTTCGCTCACCAAGAACATAAGGAACGTTCTGGTGAAGGACAGGGTTTCGCCCTTAGGGAAGGTCTTACCCGAGTTCGAGGGCCCGAAACCGATAGTCAGGGAGAGCGAGTCAGGAACAGAATTGATCTGGAGACTGGGGGACATAAGGCCAAGGAGCGAGATCTACCTGACATACAGAATTCGCCCGTTAATAGAGGCGCAGCTTAAGATGCCAAGAGCATACCTCACGTACAGGACGGACGACGAAAGGAAGATCAACGTCTACTCAAAACAGCTCATGCTGGAATAAAAAGCATTTTCTTAAGCAATAAATTTAAATATCCACAATTAATAATAGAGAAAACATTCGAAACTCCCGGGGTAGCTCAATCTGGCAGAGCGATCGGCTGTAGCGGGCGCATAATGAAAGACATTCGGTTTTTTGAATGCCTCGCTCTTCGCTTGCCCGAAACCGATAGGTTGAGAGTTCAAAGCGAACCTTTTCCGGCAGCTTTCGCGTGCGCAAAAGTCTCGCCACCCAAAAGGTCAGTGGAAATCTCTCTCCCGGGATTTTTCTTTTTACTGAATATTTATTTCGTCAAGAACATAGTATTAAATAATGATATCTGGTCTCACGATCCTGATATTCGTATGCTCGTTCCTCATACCCGAGTTAATCGTTCTCGGATGGAGGAGGTTTCTCTCCTCCAAATACGAGGCAAAGAACGGGACCCTGAATCTCATTTATCACGTTTTCTGCATGTCCCTGCTTTTGCTGGAGTTCCAGGCGAGCGTTCCAAAGACCATAATCCTGTGGGGATTCATATCCATAGCCTTCATCGGGATTTTCGCCCTTCTTGTCGGGGTTTTGCTCGGAAGGGGCGAGGTTCTGCTCTACAGAAACAGGATTTACAAGAGCTTCAAGATGTTCGGCCACCCCTACGTGATCTTCCCCATAACCATGAGCGTCTCTTTTTTCATGTATGTTTTCCCGTTCTAGCAATAAGGCTTGCCCCTCTCTCGCTCTCGGAAAAGCTTATAAATAGCATTTAACAATAACATTATCGAGCGGCCAAAGCGGGAAGGTTCACCTGTTCCCATTTCGAACACAGAAGTTAAACTTCCCCGCGGTCTGGGGATTACTCCTGAACAAGGGGGAAATCCAGATCGCTGCTCACTCTTGTTTCCGCTTTTAAATATTTATTTTTAAATAAACATAAAATTAGAAATTAATACCCAGAAACAAATATATATAAATGATCTGCCCTGGTGGTGTAGTGGTTTAACGATTGACGTTCGCTAGAGAGCGTCTGTTGGACTATTCATCTGGGACTGTCACTCCCAGGACCCGAGTTCAAAGCGAACCTTTTCCGGACGCTGTCGCGAGTCACAAAAGTCTCGCCACCCAAAAGGTCAGTGAAACTCTCGGCCAGGGCGTATAAATGATTGACGATTTGGATTTATGTTTCAGGTCGTCTTTCTAAATCTGGGCCCGTAGCTCAGTTGGTAGGGTAGTTTGAAATGGACTTGTCCGTTTCTTTCGAAACCTCTGTAAAGAGCACCAGGCTTTTATCTGTTCGATAAAAGCATGCTGAAACCAGCAAATAAGCTGGTTAATGACAGAAATTAGGTGTTCAGGGAGATACCTGGGTGTCGCGGGTTCGAGAATAGAAACCTTCAGCGGGTTTCTATGCATCCAGCAACCGCTGGGTTCGAAAGTCCCGCCGGGCCCATTAGAATTAGATCACTTCGTTCTTTCCTTTCTGTTCACGGTCTTCCACTGCCATTTGAACTTCTTCATCCGTTTCGATCTTCCGAAGCCGCAGGCAGCGCATTCACCTTTGCTCGCGTGATAGCTGTGGCGACCGCAACGCCTGCATAAGACATGGGTTTTCTTCTGTTTTTTCCCGAAAGAAGGTGTTCCCTTTGGCATGGTATCAACATAGATTTGTTATTTAAATATTTTGTATCCTAAACAGGGTTTATTTTCCTGGAGAAATAAGAACTATGTTGTCCCCTCTCACAAGGACAGTCCCTAGTTTCAATGAGTTCTCTCCGTCCGCGCTCTTAACCTCCGCATCGTCAAGCCATATGTTAAGATGGGAATCAAAGGCTTTCAGAGTCCCTGTTATCTTGTCCCTGTTCTTGACCTGTATGATGATCCGCTTGTTTTCTGAACTTCCAAGAACATCCAATGGTCTCTGTTGCATATCAAACCTCCTGTTGTGCTATATAAGCTTTATTTGTTTTATTTAAATTAATTTATATAAAAGCGTTGCGGTAACTTATTTAAATACCACATTTCAAATTAATCCAAAGTGATTACATGGTTAAATGGCACTTACGATCGAAAAGAACCCTAACAGGGAGCAGGCTCAGGAGGCTAAGAAAGAAGAAGAAATACGAGAGGGGAAGCGAGTTCCTGGAAACAAGGATAGGAAAGAGAAAGGTAAAAACAAAGAAAACAAAGGGCGGAGGTTTCAAATTAAAGCTACTCTCGGTTGAAAAGATAAACGTTGTCGACCCGGAAACAAAGAAAGTGAGGAGGGTAAAGATAATTTCTGTTGAGAAAAACCCGGCGAATCCCCATTTCGTTAGGAGAAACATCGTTACGAAGGGGGCGATCGTAAAGACAGAGATAGGCTCCGCGAAAATAACCTCGAAGCCAGGCCAGGACGGCATAGTGAACGCGGTCCTGGTGAAATCGGAGAAGTAAACTCTATCTCAATTCTATATCTATCTTGACGCCCTCGGGTATTGGAATACGAACTACTTGACGGAGCGCTCTCTCGTTAGCTCCAATGTCTATGATCCTCTTGTGTATCCTCATCTCCCAGCGATCGAAAGTAGCGTTCCCGTGGCCTGTCCCGTCCCCGCAGGGCGTTTTGAGCGTTGTCACCCTTAACCTTCTGGTCGGTAAGGGTATGGGACCGCGTGTCGAAGTTCCGTACTTGTGGGCGATCTCCTTGATCTGGCTACATATTTCTTCCAGATCCTTGGGATCCTTCCCGGCGAGTTTGATCCTTGCGTATTCCATATTTAACACCTTTGATATGTTATTTAAAAATTTACCTCTTGGAACGTTGTTTATAACGTCTCGGTCCTTGCGAAGACCTCGGTGGCTTGTGGGGTTCTGTTCTCCTTGGGTCATAGACAAGCAGATTCCTATCGTACTCCATAAACTTCTCCTTCAGACCACTTCCTAAGATTTCAACCAGTCCCCTGGCGATGGCCTGTCTAGCTGCTTCCGCCTGTCCCGAGACTCCTCCGCCCTTAACGTTGACTATGAAATCATAAGATCTCCACCCCTCCCCCGCTATTATCAGAGGTTCGGACAACCTCAATCTCAAGACCTCGTTCTTTACGTTTTCCAATGGTTTTGAATTTATCATAACAGCTCCGGTTCCCTTTCTGACAGCACACCTTGCAACCGCTCGTTTTCTCTTCCCTACAGTGAATATAGTACTCTTCTTCCTTTCCTGCTTTTTTTCAATTATTTTCTTTAACTTTTTTTTCTTTTTCTCCATTCAACCACCGAATTTTTCGGATAACTTTCCCAAGTAAACAAATTTATGTTCAAGCTTACTCTTCGCCTTTCCTATGGTTTCCATTTCCTTTCCCTTTAAATCCTCGGGAACGGATTTGTAAACCTTCAAACGTCTGTACGCCTCACGGCCCCTGGATTTATTAAACGGAAGCATGCCCCTTACGATCCTCCTGAGGATTTTTTCGGGCTGTCTAGGGTAGAAAGGCCCGTGGTAGGGATCGCCCCTCTTTATCTTCTCCCCGAAAAAGCTTTCGACTGCTTTCGGATTCCCTGAGACTACCGATTTCTCTGCATTCACGATCACGATTTCCTCTCCCTCAAGCAAACGCTTGGCCACGTAGGAAGCCAGCCTGCCTGCAATGCAATCCTCTGCGTTTATCACTTTCATCATCCCATTATCCTTATGCCCTTACCCTTTGGGTTTTTTTCAAGCAATTCCTCCATGGTTAGGCATTTCCCCCCGGATTTTTCAATCTTTCCCTTCGCCTTCCCTGAAAACCTGAGGGCAGCCACAACAAGTTTCTTCTTTATCTCCCCGCTCCCCAGGACGATCCCGGGGACTACTATCGTTTCGTTCGCTTTCCCGTGTTTCTCAAGCCTGTTCAGGTTCACCTCGAATCTCTTCCTTCTCGATCTGTTAAGATTTTCAGCTACCGCCTTCCAGAATTTCGATTTATTCTCGAAACTCTTCTTTCTTATATGAACTATCATTTCCTTCGTTATCTCGTTCTTCTTCCTTATTTTCATGGCAACACCGATAGGATTATCTTATCTAATTGTATATATAAATTTAAATATTTAGGAAAGAATCGGAATTTTTAATCACGCTTCCGCGCCCTTCAATGCATCTTTGCACTCGCATTTCCTCTCTTTGGGTATTTTTTCTAGAACATCCTGCAAAATTTTTTTGGTGTTACCAAGATTTTTAGCCATAACAATTTTCATTTCCTCGAAAGGGGTTGGTTTTCCCAGACAAACATCAAAATCAGTTATCGTGGCTATTATGCCAAAACACATTTCCTTTTCCCTGCATAATATCGCCTCTGGCACGCCTGTCATTCCTATTATATCAGCGAAATTACTGAACATCTTGGATTCGCTGATTGTTGAGAACCTTGGGCCAGAGATACGAATGTACGTTCCTTTATCGTGATGTTTTATACCCAGTCTTTTAGCGGAATCTATCAAAATTGATCTAAGTTCGGAGCAGAATGGATTTGCAAAAGAAACGTGATAGAAATTCTTCCCATCGTAGAATGTGTGAACCTCTTTTCCAGAATCTATAAACTGATCGGGGATAACAATCTCACCCGGTTTGTAATTGCCTTTCAAAGATCCGCAGGCGCAGGTCGCCAATACCCTCCGGACTCCCAGTTCCTTGAAGGCCCATATATTCGCCTTGAAATTTATCATGTGTGGAGGTATGGAATGATCTTTGCCGTGTCTGAACAAGAAAGCGATCTCCTTTCCTTTATAAGAACCCAAGGTTATTGGGCTGGAGGTTTTTCCATATGGCGTCTTTATCTCGATTTCCTTTGAACCCTTTAACATATCCTGGGAATAAACCCCTGTCCCCCCGATCATCCCTATTCGAACATTTCCCACGTCAATCGCCTTAAATTTATATGTCTATTATAAAAGCATTATATATATTTTTAACATATAACTCACTGGCAGTGGAAAAATGGCGAAGGACAGGATTCTCGTAATGAGCGTAGACAGGGACGATGATATAGGAAGAAAGCTAGATATGAAAGGCCCCTTGGTCGGGAAGGACAAGGTCTTGAAGGTCGCCACCAACCTCAGCCTCAAGGACCCCGAGGACAGCGACAGCAACGCCCTATTCGGAACAGTAAAGCTCTTCGAGGAGCTGAAAGTGAAGTATCAGGCGGAGATAGCTGTTCTTACCGGTCACGCGAACAGGGGGATAGATGCTGACAGGGAGATCGCTAAACAGCTCACCAAGGTTCTTGACAAAAAACCGAGCGATTTTGTCGTTCTGGTTACGGACGGAGCGGATGATGAGCACGTCATTCCGATCATACAGTCACACATCCCGATACTCTCTGTCAAGAGGATAATAGTGAAGCAATCCGAAAGGTTGGAATCAGGTTACTACAAGATAAAGGATTTCATAAAGGAAACCCTGGAAAACCCGAAGTTCGCGAGACTTGTTTTCGGTTTGCCCGCAATCGCTTTGCTGCTGTACGCCCTGTTGGGAGAAACAGGATGGAGGGTTATTGTCGGCGTTGTCGGAGCCTATCTTTTCATAAGGGGCTTCAAGCTGGAAGGTTACATTTTCGGGGTTTTTAACGAGTTCAAGGACTCCTTCGCAAAAAGGAGATTCGCCTTCTTCATGTACATAGTAGCGATAGCTGTCACCGCTCTCGCCGTTTACAGGGGCTACAATTCGGTGATAGACTTCATCAACATAGGCCTGTTCGAGGCGACTTCCGCTTTTCTCGTGGCCTCAATTTACTTCTTCTGGATAGCAGGAACCGTAGCCTGGCTCGGAAAGGGCATAACCAGCAAGGATAGAAAAACTTCCAGAATCGCTTCCGTCCCGCTGTTCGGTCTGGCAGCGACCCTCGTTATCTACAACGCCTCAGAAATTATACTTAACCCTGAGATTTCAACATTCAACTTCATACTCTCAATAGTATTGGGTTTCGTTCTCGCATTCATGGGTGTAGCGATAGAAGCAGCCGATTAATCCTTTTTTGATTTTAACTTGGTTTCTATCTCTATTATTTTCTTCTCGAAATCCTCCATCATTCTCTGGAAGGCCTCCTCACTCAATTCCTTCTTGTAGAATTTCCTTTCCGTTATCACCTTCGCTTCCTTCAGTTCCTCAAGCTGTTTTTCCAGATCTTCACTCCCCCCTTCCTTTACTTCCTTCCCAAGCTC
>Ga0209427_10002442_pt1 | contig 21900 bp, 21 predicted proteins | sample DeeMarSWOR136_30_FD_187465 | JGI IMG/M metagenome (GOLD analysis project Ga0209427, IMG submission 187465) | Marine sediment microbial communities from White Oak River estuary, North Carolina - WOR-1-36_30 (SPAdes) (version 2) | ecosystem: Environmental > Aquatic > Marine > Intertidal zone >...
ACGGGGAACTCCAGCCCCTTAGCCTGGTGCAAGGTGACCAGGGTAGCGGCATCCACCGTCTCGTCAAGCCCGTCCACATCGGATACCAGGGTCACCCCTTCAAGAAAGGCGGCCAAGCCTTCGGGGGGAGGTAAATGCCGATAATCGTTGGCCACGGTGCGCAGCTCCAGTACATTCTCCCAGCGCTCCTCTCCGTCCTTGCCGCCCTGTAGATAGTGCTCGTAGCCCGATTTTTGCGTAACCAGGTCGAACAAGTCAACCAGGTCAAGCTCACGGCTGCGGGCGATAAACTCCTCCATCAAGCCGCGAAAACCGACCAGTGCCTTGACTATGCGAGAGCCGAAGGGGGGCGAACCCGCCTCGTTATCCTTTTGTTCGGTGACCAGCCGCAGCGCCTCGTACTGAGAGATACCCAGGGACTTGGCCCAACTGGAAAGCTGACTAAGGCTGCGCTCGCCGATGCCTCGCCCCGGGATATTGATGATACGGAGGAGGCTAACACTGTCACTGGTGTTCTGGATAACCCTCAGATAGGCGATAATGTCTTTCACCTCACGCCGTTCGTAAAAGCGGGTGCCGGCCACCAGCTTATAGGACGTACCGTAATGCATAAAGGCTTCCTCAAGTGCCCTTGACTGAGCATTAGTACGGTACATCACAGCGCAGTCGCCCAGCTTGGCCTTTTCCTCTCTCACCAGCTTCTCCACCTCGCTGACGACAAATTGGGCTTCTTCCTGTTCGGTATAGGTCTCGACGACGTTGGGCAGCGCGCCCTCTTCGTTGTCCGTCCATAACTCCTTGGGCTTGCGCAGCTTATTGGTCGAGATTACGTGGGAAGCCGTCTCCAGGATGGATTTGGTGGAGCGGTAGTTCTGCTCCAAAAGCACCAGCTTCGCCTTGGGAAAATCCTTTTCGAAGCTGAGGATATTGCGCAGGTCAGCAAACCTCCAGGAGTAGATTGACTGGTCGGGGTCGCCGACGACGCAGATATTGGGCTTCTTGCCGCTCAGCTTCTTGACCAGCTCGTACTGGACTAGGTTGGTATCCTGGAATTCGTCTACCATGATATGCAGATAGCGTGACTGATATTTCTCCAGGGTCTTCTTGCTCTTGCCGAAGAGCTCGACTGTTCTCATGAGCAAGTCGTCGAAGTCCAAGGCGCTACTCTCCGTTAAAAGCTGCTGGTAACGTTCGTATACCCGCCCCACCACCTCCTCAAAATAGCTGGTGGTATGCTTAACGTACTCCTTCGGGGCTACGGCGCGGCTCTTGGCGGCAGAAATGGCGGAGGATAGAGCCCGGGGGGCATACTGTTTGGGGTCCAGACCCATTTCCTGAAGACTCCGTTTGAGCAGGCTTATCTGGTCATCGTCGTCGTAGATGACGAACCTGGAATCAACACCGATAGCCTGGCCGTCGCGGCGCAGGATGCGGGCGCAAAGGGCATGGAAGGTGCCGATGGTAAGCTTGTCCACGGCCAGCCCGATAAGCTTATTAAGCCTCTCTTCCATCTCACGGGCGGCTTTATTGGTAAAGGTAACCGCCATAATGCGGTGCGGGCTGACGCCGCAGGTCCTAATCAGGTAAGCCACCCGGTGGGTAATGACCCTGGTCTTGCCGCTGCCGGGACCGGCCAGGATAAGTACCGGCCCTTCAATGGTCTCAACGGCTTCTCGCTGCGCCGGATTAAGCCCATCCAGAATATCCATCTACCCTATTATAACATTGGCGGCGTGCGGTTGAAAGATGGCAGCCTATTGACAAACTTTAGTCAAAGCTATATGATACATGCGGATATGTGCATATACGGATACGACAATGCAAGAACTGATTAAGGCTACCAAGGCCATCTCCGATGAGACCCGGCTCAGAATGCTAAACATTCTTCTGGAGAGAGAATGCTGTGTCTGCGAGGTGATGCAAGCCCTGGATATATCACAGTCACGGGCTTCGCGCAATTTGGGCATACTTGAGGACGCTGGCTTCTTGACTGCCAGAAGAGACGGGGTCTGGATAGTCTACGCTATAGACTGGCAAACAGCCAACAGCCACGCCGCCTCGCTGGCCAGGCTGCTGAAAGACTCCCCTATCAGCAACGAGCTAATGGCGCAGGACAGGAAAAGACTTAAGCAGGCGGTTAGAAAGTGATTAGGCCATGAATAAGGTGAGTCAAAAAGTCGCAGCCGGTTTAATTATCCTGATTGTTGCCATCCTTATTATTAGTGGCTGTACGCCAGCCAATCAGTTGCCCATCATCTCCAGCCTTATCGCCAATGAAGAGAGAGTTGAGTCATCAGATATCCTCCAGATTGAGTGCACCGCTTCAGACCCGGATGGGGATGAGCTAAGCTACAGCTGGTCAGTCGATAGCGGCCATATTTCCGGAGAAGGTTCTACTGCTAGCTGGACGGCGCCAGATGAACCGGGTGTTTACATTATCACGGCTCAGGTAACCGATGGCAGGGACGGAGAAGCGACGGCACAACTAATCATTAATGTAGAGGCGCCTAACCACCCGCCAACTATTGAGAACCTAATCGTCACCGCTGAGCATAGCTATCTAGAGGAAGCAACCGCGGGATTTACAACCCAGGACATCGTATATAAAGCCCTGAACGGCCAAGACTATAAAATCGAGTGTGTCGCTTCAGACACGGACGGCGATGAGCTAACCTTCGAATGGTTAGCTGATGGAGGGGAATGGGATGGAGAGGGGTCTATGGTCACCTGGCACTCACCTACCGAGAGAGGTGAAGTTACTTTGCTCGTAAAGGTATCTGATGGCAAGGGTGATTTAGCTATTGAAAGCGTAGTTTTCGTGGTTACGACCTGTACCTGTGCATTCGGGCAAGAAGAAGATTAGATTGCAATCATAGATAATACAAAAGTTGATTAAGCATAAACATGAGTAAACCGAAAGGCGTTGCCGGCAAGCTTCCCACTCTAGACCGCTTCCTCACCCTCTGGATTTTCTTAGCCATGGGGCTTGGGGTGGGCTTGGGCTATTTTATCCCTGAAGTCTCCGACTTCATCGGTTTCTTCCAGGTGGGTACCACTTCAATCCCTATTGCGGTAGGACTCATCCTGATGATGTACCCGCCCCTGGCCAAGGTAAAATACGAGGAGATGGGGCGGGTCTTCCGCAACTGGCGGGTGCTGGGCATATCGCTGATACAGAACTGGCTCATCGGGCCGGTGCTCATGTTCTTCCTGGCCATTCTCTTCCTCGGTTTCTTATGGCCATATCCTGATTACATGGTGGGGCTGATTATGATAGGGTTGGCGCGCTGTATCGCCATGGTCATCGTCTGGAACGAGCTGGCCAAGGGGGACAGCGAGTACGCCGCGGGGCTGGTAGCCTTCAACTCCATCTTTCAGATAGTCTTCTACTCGGTCTACGCCTATGTTTTCATCACCGTGCTGCCGGAGTGGTTCGGGCTGGAGGGGTCTGCAGTGGAAGTTACCATCGGGCAGATAGCCCAGAGCGTATTTATCTACCTCGGCATCCCCTTCTTCGGGGGCATGCTCAGCCGCTTTTTCCTCATCCGGGCAAAGGGGCGCCAGTGGTACGAGCAAAAGTTTATCCCCAGGATAAGCCCCATCACCCTGGGCGCACTGCTGTTCACCATCGTGGTGATGTTTTCTCTAAAAGGGGAGGTAATCGTTCAGCTGCCGCTGGACGTGGTGCGCATCGCCATTCCCCTGCTCATCTACTTCGTGGTCATGTTCCTGGTGTCTTTCTACATGGGGAAGAGGATAGGTGCCGACTACCCCAAGACAACGGCCATCGCCTTCACCGCCGCCAGCAATAACTTCGAACTGGCCATCGCCGTATCCGTGGCCGTTTTCGGCATCGGCTCGGGGGCGGCCTTCGCCGCCGTCATCGGGCCGCTGGTGGAGGTGCCCGTGCTCATCAGCCTAGTGAACGTGGCGCTGTACTTTAGACGTAGGTTTTTCTGATACGAACGTAATTTTCCCTACACCACCCACTACTATTTCCCTATTTACATTCGCGCTCAGCCCGCTATAATTATGGCCCTACAACCGGAATGCGGTTTGCGGCGGAGACATTATGGCGAGCCTGGCAAACTACGAGAAACTGACCATCCGGATTTCCAGAATCAGGATTTTTCGGCGGAATAACGGCAACGGGCACTATCGCTTCGTGGCCAAGAGCGATGAGATACCCGGCTGTGCGGCCCATGGCCCGACCATCTCGGCGGCGCTGGATAACTTTCAGAAAACGGCCGAGCTATGGCTGAAGTGGCTGGGCAGTCCCGTGTAGCGCCACGGAAGTTAACTGGCCAGTCCTAGTCCTTTATACAAAGCCTCGAAGTCAACCCGCTGCTTCATTATTTCAGCCAGTCTGGGCAGCTTCTTCTCCTGGTTGAACTTGGTCATGCCCAGGGCCAGCTCGATGCTTTCCATGACCGAGGCGGTATCTTCGTCGGTGACAATTACGGGAATGGCTTTGTCTTCAGCGCTGCGGCGCACGTCATAAATGGGCTCGCCATCGCCGCTGATAACCAGGCATTTGGTTGAGGTCTCCAAGGCCGCCAGTTGCATATCGGGGCGCTCGCCTTTGACCACCACCGCTTTATTATCCTTACGGCCGAAATAGCCAAGGCCGGAGTCCACGCTCAAAGCCCCCAGCATGTAGTTCTCCACCAGCTCCGCCGATTTCCCGGCGTCGTTGACTATCTTGCCCTCAATAAGCTCGGCCAGCTCAGCCACCGTCAGACCGAGCAGCGCCCTGTCTTCGGGGATTACCCCCAACACCTCCCCACCCAATTCGCTAACCGCTTCCATACGGCTCAGCGGCACCTTGTTTATCACCACCCCGAGCAGGTTTTGGCCGAAGCCCTGGTACTTATCGGCTAACTTTGTCTTGAACAGCTCGGGGGAGTAAGCCTCGACGACGATGACCTTAGCCTCCAGCGCCTTGGCTACCTCGTAAGAAGCTTCGATTGGCTTGCCGCCTGGCCTCTGCCGCCATACGCCTTCGACAATAACTATTTCCTTGCCCTTGGCCACCTTGGCATATGCCTGCTTCACCTTGTCAGCCAGCTTTCCTTCTCCACCGATAACCGGGCAGAGGTCTTCAACAGGTTCTTTTAGAGACCAAACACGCTTTATAAAGGCAGTGTCGCTATCGGCCTCCTTGCTCTTGATAGCCGCCACCAGCGGCTTGAAAAAGCCCACCTTCTTGCCCTTGCCCTTAAGGTGTTTGCCCAACCCAGCACAAACCATCGTCTTGCCCGCACCCGCCTGTGGAGAGGTTATATATAAAGCAGCCAAGTTTCACCTCCGCCGAACTTTTTAGGAAATACCAGCCTATTATAACCGCTGGGCGGTGATTGGTAAAGGAGTATTTAGATAGGAGTTCCACCCTGCCTTGACTGACTCTATGTTATAATTTACTGGATTGCTTTGAGCTTCAACATAAGACGGCTCTCAGAGTAGCGAAAAAGGAGACTTGGGAAATGGCTTTCAGTACGGAGGTGGTGGAGCAAGCCTGGAAGAGAGCCAACGCAACCTGCGAATGCACCAGAACCGACCACGGGCACTGGGCTAAGTGCCATAGAGCGCTGGTGAAATGGAACCGGGGCAAAGCGGGGTGGGGGGGCTGGGAGGCCCACCACATTGGAAGCCCTGACGACGATTCACTATCCAACTGCGAGATAGTCTGCTGGGACTGCTATCAGCAAATTGTAGCCTAGGAGAATCCCCCAGCTATAAATCCTTGCAATCCCACGGAAGAAGTGATATAATGTTTAATTAAGTAAAAAAGAATAAGGAACCTTTAAGCCGGTCCGGCGAGACTGGCAAGGGAAAAATGGAAACACGGAGCGCAGCCTCTTGCCAGTTTGGGTAAGAGGTTATTTTTATGCCTAAAAAAACAATAATGACCCAAGAAGACATCAAGCGCACCCTGGCGCGCATCGCCCACGAGATTATCGAGCGTACCAAGGTCATCGAAGAGTTGATACTGGTGGGCATACATACCCGCGGCGTGCCCCTGTCCAAACGGCTGGCGGCTAACATCGAAGAGTTTGCCAACGTCAAGATACCGGTGGGCACGCTGGACATCAGCCTATACCGCGACGACCTCTCCTCACTGGAACTACAGCCCACCGTCAAGCACACCGACATACCCGTCAGCGTTGACGGCAAGTCCATAATACTGGTCGATGACGTCCTCTACACCGGGCGCAGCATCAGGGCCGCCATGGATGCCCTCACCGACATGGGACGGCCCAGGCTGATTCAGCTGGCCGTGCTCATCGACCGCGGTCACCGCGAGATACCGATACGCGCCGACTATGTCGGCAAGAATATGCCCAGCTCGAGGCACGAGGATATACAGGTCAAGCTGCAAGAAAGCGACGGCACCGACGAAGTGGCCATCACCTCTGTGCCGGCCAAGGAGGAATAGTGATGACGACAGAGCAGATAAAGACAGTGGCGCCCAAGCCAACGCCGGTATGGCAACGCCACCATATCCTTGATGTCGACGACTTCAGCCGTGAAGAGATTGAGCTTGTCTTCAACACCACCACGGCCATGAAGGAGGTCTTGTCCCGCCCTATTAAGCGAGTGCCGGCGCTGCGCGGCAAGACGCTGATAACCCTCTTCTACGAGCCCAGCACCCGCACCCGCCTCTCCTTTGAGCTCGCCGCCAAGAACCTGGGTGCTGACGCCGCCAGTTTGAGCGCCACCGCCAGCAGCGTGACCAAGGGCGAATCACTAATTGATACCGTGAGCACATTGCAGGCGCTGGGAGCGGATATAATCGTCATGCGCCACCCCCAATCGGGAGCGCCCGATATCGCCGCCCAGTACGTAAAGGCCAGTATAGTCAACGCCGGCGACGGCTGGCACGCTCATCCCACCCAGGCACTGCTCGACATCTATACCATACAGGAACATAAGGAAAGCCTGAAAGGCTTAAAGGCGGTTATCATCGGCGACATACTGCACAGCCGCGTGGCCCGCTCCAATATCTGGGCGATGACCACGATGGGGATGGAGATTACCCTATGCGGGCCTCCTACCCTGCTCCCCAACGAAATGGGAAAAGAGAACCACCACCTCCCCCCAACGAATATCGAGCATGACATCGAACGTGCCCTCGACGGCGCCGATGTGGTGATGACGCTGCGCCTGCAGTTGGAAAGACAGCAGAGCGGGCTTCTACCCAGTATTCGCGAGTATGTTCAACTATACCAGCTTACCGAAGCCAGGCTCGGCTTGGCCAAGCCCGACGCGCTGGTGCTTCACCCCGGGCCGGTAAACGAAGAGATTGAGATTGCCCCCGCCATAGTCCACGGTCCCCAATCGCTCATCAACGAGCAGGTGGCCAACGGGGTCGCCGTGCGCATGGCTTTACTCTACATACTAGCCGGGAGTCAGAAACAATGAACAAATCCTTGCTCATCAAAGGCGGACGCATCATCGACCCCAGCCAGAAAATAGACGAGGTCGGCAGCCTGCTAATCGCCGAAGGCAAAATCTCCTGGCGGGGCAAGGGCGAGCCGCCCAAAGGCGATTACGATATTCTCGACGCTGGCGGACTAGTCGTCTGCCCCGGACTAATCGACCTCCACTCCCACCTGCGGGAACCGGGGTACGAGGAAAAGGAGACCATCGCCAGCGGAACTAAAGCCGCCGCCCGTGGCGGTTTCACCACCATTGCCTGCATGCCAAACACCAACCCGCCGCTGGACAGCCAGACGGCTATTGAGTATATAAAGGCGACGGCAGCGGCAGAGGGGGTGGTCAGGGTGCTGCCCATCGGCTGTATCTCCAAGGGCAGAAAGGGCAAAGAGCTGACCGAGATGGGCGAGCTGGCGGCGGCCGGTGTCATCGCCTTTAGCGACGACGGCGAGCCGGCCCTGAACTCATACATTATGCGCCAGGCGCTGGACTACAGCCGCGCCTTCAGCCTGCCTGTTACCGACCACTGTGAGGACATTGTTCTTACCAAGGACGGGCAGATGAACGAGGGTGTGGTATCGGCTAAACTAGGGCTTCGCGGCATACCTAACGCCGCCGAGGACATCATCGTCGCCCGCGACCTGGCACTGGCACAGCTGACCGGCGGCTGGATACATATCGCCCATACCACCACCAAGGGCGCCGTCGAGCTTATCCGCCGCGCCAAGGAAAAAGGTATTAACGTTACCGCCGAGGCCACCCCCCACCACCTCACCCTCACCGAGGAGAGGGTCATCGGCTATAACACCAACGCCAAGGTCAACCCGCCCTTAAGAACGGAACGTGACATCGAAGCTCTCATTGAGGGGCTTAACGATAACACAATTGATATTATTGCTACCGACCACGCCCCCCACACCGAGGGCGACAAGCTCTGCGAATTCGCCAAAGCCCCCTTCGGCATCAGCGGCCTGGAGACGGCGCTGGGCAGCCTTATGGGGCTGGTGCACAAAAAGAAACTGAGCCTGCCCGCCCTCATCGCCAAGCTCACTTATGAGCCGGCCAAAATTCTGGGAGACAAACGTGGCAAGCTGGGGACGCTGGCTGTTGGGGCTGAGGCTGACGTCACCGTATTCGACCCCGAGCGCGAGTGGGTGGTGGACACCAAAGAGTTCGCCTCCAAAGGCAAGAATACGCCGCTGGTGGGCGAAAAGCTCAAGGGCAAGGTAATCGCCACCATCTACCAAGGCAAGATTGTCTATAAAGACGAGTCAGCTAAGTAGAGATAAAACAGGGGAGTTTGAGGGGGCGAAGCCCCCTCGTTAGAAAAATCTCCCCCTTACCCTTGCGAAGGGGAAGGGGATAAAGGGGATAGGGTTGATAAGATGAACAATAAACCAGCAATATTAGTCCTGGCCGACGGCTCGGTCTATCAGGGCTATTCCTTCGGCGCCGAAACCGACGCCTACGGCGAGGTCGTCTTCAACACCAGCATGGTGGGCTATCAGGAAATACTCACCGACCCTTCCTATGCGGGGCAGATTGTTGTCCCCACCTATCCCCTCATCGGCAACTACGGCATAAACGAGCAGGACATAGAATCGGCCAAGATACAGGTCAGGGGCTTTGCCATACGGGAAGAGTGCTACCAGCCCAGTCATTATCTTAGCACCAAAACGCTTCATCAATACCTGGCTGAATACGGCATACCGGGCATAAGCGGTATTGACACCAGATCGGTTACGCGTAAGCTGCGCTCGGTGGGGGTGATGATGGGTATAATAACCAGCGATAAGACGCCAAAACAGGCTCTGGCCGAACTAAAGAAGCAGCCCAGCTACGGCTCGATTGATTTCGTGCAGCAGGTAACCACCGATAAGCCCTATCAGTGGCAGAACGGGGGCAAGCCTCAGCACCATGTCGTCGCCCTTGACTGCGGCCTGAGATACAATATCCTGCGCCTGCTGACCCAGCGGGGCTGTGCCGTTACCGTCGTCCCCTGCACCACATCAGCCGAGGAGGTTTTGAAGCTAAAGCCCGACGGCGTTCTCCTCTCTCCGGGACCGGGCGACCCCGACCTGCTTGATTATATCGCCGATACGGTTAAGCAGCTGGCCGGCAAAAAACCGATGACGGGCATCTGCCTGGGCAACCAGCTTATTGCCCGCGCCTTTGGCGGCCGGAATTTCAAGCTAAAGTTCGGCCACCGCGGGGCTAACCACCCGGTGCGGGAGCTGTCCACCGGCCGTATTTACATCACCGCCCAGAACCACGGCTACGCCGTTGACCCCGACTCTATCGGCAAGGAGCTGGAGGCTACCCACATCAACCTCAACGACGGCACGGTTGAGGGCTTGCGCCACAAAGAGCTGCCCATCTTCGCCATCCAGTACCATTCCGAAGCCTCGCCGGGCCCGCTGGACAACACCTATCTCTTTGACCAGTTTATGGAGACGATGAAGGGATGAAGATACCAAAGTGTATGAGCACCCAGCACCCCGATAACGTAAACCCGCCCTTCTTTGCCGAAGACCCCCAGCTCAGCGGCGAGGACGAGATACAGGAGGCCTATTACGCCTTCTCCCACCTCGCCTGCGACGAGCAGATGTGGGACTGCGAGGGCAAAGAGGTCGATAACTACGTCGTCAAGAAGCTGCTCACCCGCTACGAGGGCTTCTTCCGCAATAATCGGCTGGGTGAGGACATCTTCATCACTCTGCGCGTGCCCAACCCCACCGTGGAGCACGACGAGTCCAAGATACTGCTGGAAACACTGGAGAGCATACCCCGTTCCTTCGACGCCGCCAAGCTCTTCTATGGGGAAGATATCGCGCCCATCTTCGAGGTCATCCTGCCCATGACGACTTCCCATAAGTGCATCGACCGCATCTACCGCTACTACGCCGATTTCGTCGTCGGCAAGCAGAACCTGCCCTTCAAAGAGGGCGACATCCCCATTGGCGAGTGGATTGGTGAGTTCAAGCCAGCGACAATCAACGTCATCCCCCTCTTCGAGGACATGGACACCATGCTCAACGCCCACGAAATCACCCGCACCTACCTCAAGGACAAGAAACTGGACTACCAGCGGGTCTTCCTGGCCAGGTCCGACCCGTCCATGAACTACGGGCTGGTCAGCGCCGTCTTGCTTAACAAGATTGCCTTAAAAAGGCTGCATGAAATGTCTAAGGAAACGGGGTTGGAGATTTACCCCATCATGGGCGTCGGCTCGGCGCCCTTCCGCGGCAACATGAGACCCGACACGGTGGACGAGGTCGCCAACGAGCACCCCTCCACCCACACCTTCACCATACAGTCGGCCTTTAAGTACGACAATCCCCACGACAAGGTCGTCGCCGCCATCAAGAAGCTGGAACAGCGGGAAAAAGGTTTGCCGCGGGAACTGGACGAAGAGAGGTGTCTGAATATAGTCAGGCGCTTTTCCGAGGAATACCAGAAACAGGTCGAGGTGCTGGCGCCGATGATAAACGAGCTAGCCAAATACGTGCCCAACCGCCGCAAAAGAAAGCTCCACATCGGGCTTTTCGGCTACCAGCGCAGTATGCGGGGCATCACCCTGCCCAGGGTAATCGCCTTCACCGCCGCGCTTTATTCCGTCGGTCTGCCGCCCGAAATACTGGGGCTGAACGCCCTGACCAAGGACGATATCGAGTTCATCAAGAGCACCTATCTCAACTGCGCCGACGACCTGAGGGACGCCCTGCAATATGTTAACCCCGATTCCCCTTACCTCACCAAAGAGCTGGCGGGGGTGATAGAGGCCTTTCCCATAGACTTTAAGGTCAACAAGCAGCACAAAGAGATAACCGACAACATACTGAAATCACTGGAGGGGGACAAGACCTGGCTGGAGCAATCGGTCTTGCGGGCGGCTAATATAAGGAGGTTTTTGGGGTGAGAGTGGAAAAGGTGAAGGACGAAAGGTTCGAAAAGATACGAGAAAGTCTCTACAAAGAGCTACTTAAGGCAAACATACACTTCAAAATATTCTGGGCCATTTACAGCGCCCCAAAGGATATTGCCGACATCAGAAACGTTTACCTATCCTTCTTTTATTACACAATGTGGGGGCATAATGACCGTTTTTGCCTCGGTATCTATAATCTTTTAAAGCCTGACCCTGATACAGCTAATTTCACCAAGTTTTTCAACTACATTAGAAGCAACAAAGACTTATCAAGAATCATTGACTTAAGAGAAATTGATGAAATGGAGGCAAGCATCCAATCCCACGAAGAAATGATTGGGAAAATAAAAGTCATTAGAGACCAATACGTTGCACATAATCAACTGGAGAAAAAACATCTTGCTAAAGAAACTACATATACATACGAAGAAGGAAAGCAATTACTTGTGGCCCTCAATAAAATTCTTGATAGTGTGTCTAAAAAATACGATGGAAGATTGTATTGGGCAGACAGTACTAAATTACTTGACGTATCTCCAGGCCTTAATGTGGAAGATATGTTACGGCATTTGAAAGAGCATCGAAACACACAGATTGAGAAAAGAAGGCAAGGAGTATAAAACTTGACCAAACCTAAAAAAGTTCTAATCGTCGGTTCGGGACCTATCGTTATCGGCCAGGCGGCGGAGTTCGACTACGCCGGCACTCAGGCCTGCAAAGCGATGCGGGAAGAAGGGGTAACCTCGGTGCTGGTCAACTCCAACCCGGCCACCATCATGACCGACGAGGGCATCGCCGATATCGTCTATATCGAGCCGCTTACCGTGGAGATGGTCGGGCGCATCATCGAGAGAGAGCGCCCCGACGGCCTGATTCCCACCCTCGGCGGGCAGACGGGCTTAAACCTGGCCGTTGACCTGGCTGATGCCGGCATACTGGAGAAATATAACGTAAAATCTCTGGGCACGCCCATCCAGACCATCAGGAACGCCGAAGACCGCGAGCTCTTCAAAAAGCTGATGGCCGACATCGGCGAGCCGACGCCCAAGAGCGCCACTGTCAATACGCTCAAGCAGGCAAGAAAGGTGGCCAAGGAAATCGGCCTGCCCCTGATTATCCGCCCCGCCTACACACTGGGGGGGACGGGGGGAGGGGTCGCCCGCACCGCCAAGGAACTGGACAGAGTGGTCAGCGGCGGGCTGGCGGCCAGCCCCATCAACCAGGTGCTGGTGGAGAAATCGGTGGTGGGGTGGAAGGAAATAGAGTACGAGGTAATGCGTGACGCCGCCAATAACTGCATCACCGTCTGTAATATGGAAAACCTCGACCCGATGGGGGTGCACACCGGTGACAGCATCGTCGTCGCCCCCAGCCAAACGCTGACCAATAAAGAATACCAGATGCTGCGGACGGCCAGCATAAAGATTATTCGAGCCCTGGGCGTTGAAGGCGGCTGCAACATACAGTTCGCCCTAGACCCCAACAGCCAGAACTACTATGTCATCGAGGTTAATCCCCGCGTCAGCCGCAGCTCGGCGCTGGCCAGTAAAGCCACCGGTTATCCTATCGCCCGCGTGGCCGCCAAGATAGCCGTGGGCAAACGGCTGGACGAAATCCCCAACCAGGTAACGGGAAAGACGATGGCTTCCTTCGAGCCGGCTCTGGACTATCTGGTGGTCAAGATTCCGCGCTGGCCTTTTGACAAGTTCGCTTCCGGAGATAGAATCATCGGCACCCAGATGAAAGCCACCGGCGAGGTCATGGCCATCGACAGGTGCTTCGAAGCCGCCCTGCAGAAGGCGATACGTTCGCTGGAGTTCGGCAAGCGCTCGCTGCTCTGGGAAGACCCAAACTGGAAGCCGAATGAAAATATCAAAGCCTATCCACTGGAGCCAAACGATTTGAGGCTCTGGGCGCTGATGGCCGCCCTGAGGCGGGGGGTAACCCCCCAGGCGCTTTCGGAGCACACCAAGATAGACCTCTGGTTCACCACCAAGCTGCAGAATATCGTGGATATGGAAAAAACGCTGCTGGGGGAGGCGCTTACTCCCGAGCTCATGCTGAAGGCAAAGCGGTTGGGCTTCGCCGACGAGCAGATAGGCACGCTGGCCGACCGGCTCCCCGAGCAGGTGAGGCAGCTGCGCCTTAACTGGAATATACGCCCTGTCTATAAGATGGTGGATACCTGCGCCGCCGAGTTCGACGCCGCCACCCCCTACTTCTATAGCACCTACGAGCAGGAGAACGAGGCGCTGTCCCCCAAGGCGAATAAGGCGGTGGTTATCGGCAGCGGGCCGATACGCATCGGCCAGGGTATCGAATTTGATTATTGCAGCGTCCACTCCGCCTGGGCTTTACAGGAATCCGGCTACAAGGCCATTATGGTGAACTCGAACCCGGAGACGGTCTCCACCGACTTCGACACCAGCGACCGTCTCTACTTCGAAGCTCTGGACGAGGAAAGCCTGCGCGACATACTGGAAAACGAGGGGACTAACGGGGAAGCGCCACCGTCAATCGTCCAGTTCGGCGGGCAGACGGCGATTAATCTGGCCGAGCCCCTTTCCCGCAGTGGCATGCCCATTCTGGGCTCCAGCGCCGAGGCCATCGATTTGGCTGAGGACAGGCGCCGCTTCGAGAATTTTCTCAACGAGCTGGGCATACCCCAGCCACCGGGCGCTGGTGTAACCGCAGCGGATGAAGCCCTAAGCGTGGCCAAGCACATCGGCTACCCCGTGCTGGTCCGCCCCAGCTATGTCCTCGGCGGCCGGGCTATGGAGATTGTCCACAACTCAAGCGAGCTTAGCCGTTATATAAAACAGGCCATCGAGCTGGATACCAAACACCCCGTACTTATCGACAAATACCTTGAGGGCAAGGAGGCCGAGGTCGACGCCATCGGTGACGGAGAAGATATTCTCATCCCGGGGATAATGGAGCATATCGAACGGGCTGGAGTCCACAGCGGTGATTCTATGGCGCTCTACCCCGGGATAAACCTGACCGAAGACGAAGTTGATACACTGGTCGACTACGCCATCAGGATAGGGCTGGGGCTCAAAATCAAGGGCCTAATGAACATCCAGTTCGTCATTATGCATAATAGCGAAGGCAACGGCTCTTCGGTATATGTATTAGAGGTAAACCCCCGCGCCAGCCGCACCATCCCCTTCATCTCCAAGGTCACCGGCGTGCCCATGGTCAAGGTCGCCACCAAGGTCATGCTGGGTAAGACCCTCAAAGAGCAGGGCTATCAGACCGGCCTCTGGCCACGGCAAAAGCTGGTGGCCATTAAAGCCCCCGTCTTTTCCATGTCTAAGCTCATCGGAGTGGATACCTACCTGGGACCCGAGATGAAGTCCACGGGCGAGATAATGGGCATCGACTATAGCTACGATGCCGCCCTGGCCAAGGCGCTGCAGGCCGCGGGCATAAACCTTCAGTCCGAGGGTGCCATGCTATTCAGCATCGCCGACCGGGACAAGCCAGAGGCATTACCCATCATCAAGGGCTTTTCCCAGATAGGCTACAAGCTCTACGCCACCGAAGGCACCGCCGCCATGATTAAGGCATCAGGGCTGCCGGTAACACCCATCCGCAAGAAGTTGAACGAGGGGCACCCCAACGTGCTTGATATTATTAACGACAAGACGGTAAGCGGCATCGTTAATACCATTACCGGAGGCCGTATCCCGCTGCGGGACGGTTTTCGCATCCGCCGTGCCGCCACCGAGAAGCGCATCCCCTGTTTTACCTCGCTCGATACCGCCCAGGCCGCCTTGAAGGTCTTGCTGCGGGGGAGCCAGATTTACAGCGCCCTGCCCGTAGCCGATTACCGAAAGAAGGTGCCCTGTTGATTCTGGAGTCTGCTAAGGTTACGACCAGCACCGAGCCCATGGCGGGCTCCCGCTTGCTCTGGCTGGAATCACCCCAAGTCGCCTCTGAAGCGCAACCAGGGCAGTTTGTCATGGTACGCTGCGGGGAAAAGGGTGAACACCAGCTGCGCCGTCCGCTTAGCATACACCAGCGGGAGGGCGACAATATTGCGCTGCTCTTCAACATCGTAGGCGGCGGCACGCACTGGCTTTCGCAGCGCACGCCAGCTGACAGACTAGACCTGCTGGGGCCTTTGGGTAACGGCTTTAAGGTTAATCCTGAATCGAAGCTTTTAATGATAGCTGGCGGCATCGGCATAGCACCGATGGTCTTTCTGGCAGAGGAAGCCGTTAAGTTAGGGCTATCGCCAGCCTTACTATATGGCGCACCAACCTCCACCCAGCTTTATTATCCACACCTCCCCAACGAAGTAAATCTTGTCACCTCTACCGAAGACGGCAGTGAGGGCAAAAAGGGCATGATAACCGATTACCTTCACGACTATATAAACCTAGCGGATCAAACCTTCGCCTGCGGGCCGCTGGCGATGTATAAAACTATGGCAAAAATGCCGGAGCTGAAATATAACCCCGTCCAAATCTCACTGGAGGTGAGAATGGGCTGTGGACTGGGCGTCTGCTACGGCTGCACGGTAAAGACGAAAAACGATTTAAAGCAGGTGTGCAAAGACGGGCCGATATTCGAGCTGAATGATATTTTATGGGAAGAACTAGCCGATTAGAGGAGGCAAATTATGAAAGCAATTGGCATCGTCGGTAGTCCGCGAAAGGGCGGCAACACCGAAATACTAACCAAACACGCCCTGAAGGCTATCGCCGAGGAAGGGCTGGACACCGAGCTGGTCAGGCTGGCCGGACTCGACATCAGACACTGCGATGCCTGTATGGCCTGCGCCAAGAGCGAACAGTGCCCCATCAAGGATGACCTTTTTCCTATCTACCTGAAAATGAAGGCGGCGGATGCCATTATCCTAGCCTCGCCGGTTTATTTCGGCTCGGCGACGGCCTTAATCAAGGGGCTGATGGAGCGAACGGGCTTCATCTCCGGGTTTAGCGGTGGCGTCTTCAAGGGGAAGGTGGGCGGGGCGTTGGTAGTCGCCCGCCGCGCCGGCCAGAACTTTACCTTGGCCCAGCTGAATTACTGGTTCCAGATTACCAACTGCTTCACGGCCGGTTCAACCTACTGGAACATCGCCTTCGGCATGGACAAAGGCGACGTGGAGAAAGACCAGGAGGGGCTGGACACCGCCTGGAACTTCGGTAAGAACCTCGCCCTGCTGGTAAAAAAGCTGAAAGCCTAGCCCCTAATCATCTTCAAGGAGGTGGGAAAATGGTAGTCACCAAGAAAATCAGTCTCCAGAGTAAGGGGCACGGCGAAATTATCGACATTACGCCCGAGGTGCAAAAACAGCTGGCCGAGACGAAGTTAAGCGAAGGCACCGTTACCCTGTTCGTCACCGGTTCCACGGCGGGCATTACCACCATCGAGTACGAACCGGGGCTGCTGGCCGACTTCAAGAGCATGTGGAAAAGAGTAATCCCCGCTGACATCCCCTACCAGCACGACAAAGCCTGGGGCGACGGCAACGGGCATTCCCACGTGCGGGCTTCGCTGCTGGGAGCCTCGCTAGTCGTTCCTTTTAACAATAAGAGCCTGGCGCTGGGCACCTGGCAGCAGATAGTGGTGGTGGACTTCGATAACAGGGCGCGGTCGAGGCAAATCGTGGTACAGGTAATGGGGGAATAATTTTTTTGACATCGCTTTAGCCAGAGCTTATAATATATGGGTTTATCAAGTCGGGTGTTAATAGAGAGGCAGCCTTTAGATGGCAAACCAGATAGGTAAAAGGTACTGCTGCACCAAGTGCGGCGCCGAGTTCATCGTTACCCGCGGCGGCGAAGGTACAATCCATTGCTGCGGAAAACCAATGGAATTGAAGAAATAGATGGCCAGTCAATTAGGGAAAAGATACCGCTGCACTAAGTGCGGCACGGAAATACTCTGCACCAAGGCTGGTGAAGGCACTCCCAGCTGCTGCGACCAGGAGATGGAACTCCAGGAACCCCGCCCCGTCCCCTCCTCGGACTAGTCAACTACTTGCCCTGCAGCAGCGAAAAGAACTCAGCCCTGGTTTCGGTTCGGCTGCGAAAGCTCCCTCTGAGGGCTGAGGTAACGATAGCGCTTCCCGGTTTCTTAATGCCACGCATTATCATGCAAAGGTGCTCCGCCTGGACGATGACCCCCACTCCATCGGGCTTAAGCCCACTAACAATGGCGTCGGCAATCTGCGAGGTCATTCTCTCTTGAATCTGAGGGCGCTTGGCGAAGATTTCCACCACCCGAGCCAGCTTGCTCCCACCGACAACACGCCCCGTCTCGTTAGGCAGATAGCCCACGTGAACCACGCCGTAAAAAGGCAAGAGGTGGTGCTCACACATGGAGTAGAAGGGGATATCCCTGAGAATGACCATCTCGCGGTGCCCTTCCTCAAAGCCCACGGAAAGGTCTTCCCTGGGATCCATATCAAGCCCGCTAAAGAGCTCGGTGTACATATCGGCTACGCGCTGGGGAGTGCCCACCAGGCCCTCCCTTTTCGGGTTCTCGCCGATAGCCTTAATGATAGAGGTTATGGCTGCTTGAATCTCTGCCTCATTAATCACTCCAGCCCTCCTTGTTATGTCAAGTTAGCCCTAGCGCCTTCTCCACGGTGGTCAGGTCAGCGGGGAGCTCTAAAAACGGCTCGGCGCCCTTGACCGCCGTCTCGGTATCCTTGAGACCGGTGCCGGTGACGATACAGACGATGCGGCTTTGAGAGAAGTCTCTCCCCTGCTGGTGGAGCTTGACCAGCCCAGCCAGTGATGCTGCCGAGGCTGGCTCGCCAAAGACGCCCGCTTTGGTGGCCAGCATTCTCTGGGCGGCCAGAATCTCTTCGTCACTGACCATATCGATAATGCCGCCCGATTCGTCGCGGGCGGCCTCCGCCCGCTTCCAGCTGGCGGGATTGCCAATGCGGATTGCCGAAGCCACCGTTTCCGGCTTCTCTACGATATGCCCCCTGACGATGGGGGCAGCCCCTTCCGCCTGAAAGCCCATCATCTTTGGTTTGACCTTCGCTTTACCCGTCTCGTAGTATTGTTCAAAACCCTTCCAGTAGGCGGTGATGTTGCCGGCGTTGCCCACGGGGATAAAGAGATAGTCGGGGGCTTCGCCCAAGTTATCGATAATCTCGAAGGCAGCCGTTTTTTGCCCCTCGATACGGTTGGGGTTAAGCGAGTTGACCAGGGTGACGGGGTGTTCTTTGGTTATAGCCAGCACTATCTTTAAAGCCTGGTCAAAGTTGCCGTCAATGGCCACTATTTTAGCCCGGTAGATAATCGCTTGAGCCATCTTGCCCAGCGCGATTTTGCCCTTGGGGATAATGATTATAGACTCTACGCCGCAGCCAGCGGCATAAGCCGCCGCTGAAGCGCTGGTGTTCCCCGTCGAGGCGCACATCAAAGCCTTACTCCCCTCCTCCAGCGCTTTAGACACCGCCACCACCATCCCCCGGTCTTTGAACGAACCGGTGGGGTTGCAGCCCTCCAGCTTGAAGTATAGCTCGCCAACGGCCAGCTCCTTCTCCAGCTGCTGGCACCTGACCAAAGGGGTGTCGCCCTCGCCCAGAGAGAACAAGGGTGTATTTTGGGTGATGGGGAGGAAGTCTTTGTATCTATAGAGAACGCCTGGTTTCATTGTTTTTTACAATTGCTCCTAATTTCTTCTGTCACCCTAAGCGTAGCGAAGGGTCTCTCTTTAAGATTCTTCAGTCGCTACGCTCCTTCAGAATGACATTGATTCCACCCAATAATTAACTCTAGCTCTCCACCCGTATTAAGTTCCCTATCTCCTTGACCGAAGCCAAACGCTCCAGCTCTTTAAGCGCCCGCTGCATCTCGGCTTCCTTGGCGGGGTGGGTCATAATGACAATCTCGGCCGTCTGGGCCTTATCGTCAACCGTCTTCTGGATAACCGAGGAGATACTAATGCGGTGGTCGCCCAGCACCTTGGATACCTGAGCCAGCACACCGGGCTTATCATCGACATTGAGCCTGAGGTAGTAGCAGGTTTCCAGCTCGGCCATGGGCTTTATCTTTAGATTCGGCTCCAGCCACCACCTGGCTCTTGTGCCCGTGCCGGTAACGATATCGCGGGCGGCGGAGACGACGTCGGCCACCACAGCGCTGCTGGTGGCTGATGCCCCCGCCCCCTCGCCATAGAAGAGCACATTACCCACTAGGTCGCCCTCCACCAGAATAGCGTTATAGACGCCGTCGACCTTAGCCAGCAGCGATTCTTCGGGGATAAAGACGGGGTGGACTCTAACCTCGATAAAATTATTGGCCTGTTTGCTAATCGCCAGCAGTCTTATAGCAAAGCCCAGCTCTTTGGCATACTTAAAGTCGCGGCTGTCCAGGCGGGAAACGCCCTCGCAGTGGACATCATGGGGGCGCACCTGATGGTGAAAAGCCAGCGAGGCTAGTATGGCCAGCTTATAGGTAGAATCTATGCCCTCGATGTCGTTCTTGGGGTCGGCCTCGGCGTAGCCCAGCTTCTGGGCGCTCTTTAAGGCGGCGGGGAAGTCAATGCCCTCACGCGCCATGCGGGTAAGGATATAGTTGGTGGTGCCGTTGATAATGGCGTAGATACCGCTTATCTTATTAGCCACCAGGTCCTGCTGGAAAGGGGCGATTAGGGGAATACCGCCGCCGACGCTGGCTTCGTAGTGCAGACCAACGCCCTTTTCCTGAGCCAAGGTGAAAAGTTCCACGCCGTGCTTGGCGATAAGCTCTTTGTTGGAGGTCACCACGTGCTTGCCCGCTTTCAGCGCCTGCTCATGGTAGTCCAGCGCCGGCTTTTCGCCGCCGATAGCCTCGACCACGATATCTATATCTTCATTGAAAAACTCATCTTCGTCGGTAGTAAAGAGCTTTAAGCCCAGCTGCTTGGCTAAAGGACGCGATAGGTCCGCCTCCAGCACCTTTATCCTTTTAAGCGCAAGCGGGCAGCCGACCTGGCGAGAGAGGAGCTCCGCCTTTTCGGTCAGCACCCTGGCCACGCCGCCGCCCACCACCCCCAACCCCATTAAGCCGACACCAATGCTCTCTTTTTTCACTCTACGCCTCCCGTAATATAGCTAACCGCCCATTGTATCTTTTCCTCGTCCAAATGGTTCACAACGTTGTTTTCGGGGTTATTCGTCAATTCCTCGAGCCAGTTACTTAGAGTCTCTTTCTTCAGAATGAGCCGACTTTCGTCATCGATCTCACGATTTTCCTCGCTGGCAACGACCTCAATCAACCAGTAGCCCCCCGTGCTGCCGCCGTCAGTATCACGTATGGGCTGGCTTAACACCCCCAACTCAACATCAGGGTCGAAGACATAAACGTCAAAGGCAGCTGTAGAATCCAGCGGGGAAATGGTGATTTCCCCTCCTGTGGTGTTGGAGAGGGTATCCAGAGAGAATTCGGCGGCCAGCTCGGCGAAATCCTCGCCCGCTTCCAGCCTATCCCTGATGTCGAGGGCTTCCTGCTCGCTGCCCACCAGTATTCTCCTGACCGTGGCCTTGATTGGGTCCACGGTTTCGTCCACCTCTATGACCTCAATCAGCCAGTAGCCCACCTGTTTGGTCTTGGTCTCTTCCCATATAGGCTGGCTCAAAACGCCGACCTCGGCACTGAAAGCGCTCTCTTCAAGCACGGTGCTCTCCACCACAAAGGGCAAGACGCCCGCAGGGCGCCAGCCGAGGTCTCCTTCGGCTTCTTTAGTGACCTCGTCCAAAGAAAGTGCGGCGGCGAGTGCGGAAAAATCTTCACCCGCTTCAATCCTATCTATGACCTCGTTGGCCTGCGCCTCGCTCTCCAGGAACATAGCCATTATATGCCGCTGGTCAGCGTATTTCGATACTTGCTCCTCGAAATACTCATCGCGCATCTTTAGCAGCAATAACTCGCCAGCGATTGCATCCCGGTATTCCTCGGGCGGCGGCGGGGTTATGGCGTTTATCAACTCGTCGAGCTCTTCATCGCTGACGGTTATGCCCAAAGCCTCAGCTTCCTGCCTGGCCAGCTCGTCACGCTCAATAACCTCAATCACAGAGTCGGACATATAGTAAGCCCATTCAGGAGACATGTCCTGGGTATGGTACTTAAGCATATTGATGTAATATTCCATGTTGAATTTGGTTCCATTGACCTCAAGGACAACCTCATGCAGCGGCTTGTAATCGCTAACGTACCAGCCTTTATAAACTCCGACGCCAATAACGCTTAAGACGGCCACAACAATCACAATGGCTACGGAAAAGATGATGCGCTGCCGTCTTTTTTGCTGCTTCCAGCGGGAACGCTGGCGCCTGGTTGGCTCATATCGCGGTTTTTCCTGTTTCTTTTTGGCCAACTACGAACCTCCAAATGCTTAATCCTTATAGTTATAACCTAAAAGCCCAATCTTTTCAATCGGGGTTTATTGTCGCCGGCGCCGAATTATGCTAATATGATGCCGTAGCTCGGGGTGTAGCGCAGTCTGGTAGCGCACCTGAATGGGGTTCAGGTGGTCGCCGGTTCAAATCCGGCCACCCCGACATTCCGCGTTGAAAGTGG
>Ga0209427_10002443_pt1 | contig 21899 bp, 18 predicted proteins | sample DeeMarSWOR136_30_FD_187465 | JGI IMG/M metagenome (GOLD analysis project Ga0209427, IMG submission 187465) | Marine sediment microbial communities from White Oak River estuary, North Carolina - WOR-1-36_30 (SPAdes) (version 2) | ecosystem: Environmental > Aquatic > Marine > Intertidal zone >...
TTCGGTCAATTCTTTGAGGGATTTCGACCCAATGCTTTTGGTATTGGCATAGGAGCCCACCCGTTTGACCCAGGGAAGATGTTCCTTGATTCTCTCCAGAATCCACATCAATCTCTTTTGGGGAATAATCAGGGCGTCGCCATCCATGAGGAAGACCCGGTCCTGTCTCTTCATATACTTTGAGGCGAACAGGATATCGCTCAGGATGATATTATCGTCCTTTATCTGAAACCGTTTATCTTTATAGGTCCCGCAAAAGGCGCATTTGTTGTGGGAACATCCCAACGTGACCTGAAGCAGGATGCTGTCGGCCTCAGGGGGAGGTCGGATACAGTGGCCTTCATAATGCATGCCTTCGCTTTCTGTTATGCCGTCCATTGATTCTTTTATCGTCCCTTGTACTCTGGCTTTCTTTCTTCGGTTAATGCACGAAGTCCTTCCTGATAATCCTCATATCACAGGCGAGCGCAATCTCAATCCCGGTGCCCCGGGCTGGACCGTTAATGGCGGCGATCAGGGGCTTCCAAATAGCAAGGCCTCGTGTAATCAGCGGAGGGGCCTGAAAGGCCTTATCAGCCCATGGTCGCATCTTTGTTTTTCTCCAAGCAGCGCGCACAGTATAGTAAGGGGTACGATCCGGGTCAAGGAGGTATGAGTTGTCTGCAAATGGGGATCAGTCCCTGAGAAACCGAGCGCAGGCAGATATTTTTTAGTGGAGCCAATTATGAAAAATGCTTCGCAAGGCCCCTTTTTTGTTGACAAATAGGAAACTTCCGATCATTTATAACACGGTGTAATCATATTCCAAACTAATCTAGCCTTCCGTTAAAGGCTTCAACTTTAGCCTTTCAAACGAGTAAAACCAAAATATCTGCTGTCTGTTATCTGCTTCAAAGTTGGGTTGTTATGTTTCCAAATATTTTACTCACAAAATACTAAACCTGAAACTCGATGGCACGATACCAAAGAGGAAGTGAGTAATTACCCGTGATGACTGGGTTCCGGTGGAGGAGACATTAACCTCTCGTTATTTTTCCCCGTGCGGGTCTCTAGAGGAATTCTGGGCAAGACATGGCGCTACGGGATTATAAACTTTGCCAAAATATGCCAGAATGTTCCGATCTTCAGAGCGGGCCCTGTTGAATTTCCCAAAGGGAGCCCTATTCAACAGGGCAGGGATGATCAGCCTACGCCAGGGGCTTCGGCTCGACAGAGATGGCATCCTTTAGCGGGGGTACGGGGGTAGGGGAATTCTTTATAAGCGGGGAGATTTTGGCTTAGGAAGGGGGTGATGGAGAGATATTTTAGGTCAAGGCCGTTGGTGATGACAAAGGTGTGACTTTCAATCGATCTCTCGGGCCAAATCTTGAATGGTTCCAGGCATTGATTCTGAGGGGATCAAGAGAAGAGATCGTTGAAGGCACCATAGAACACGTTGGCTACCAGTGCTCATAACCCGCCTGATTTTCACTCCATTCTGGGAAGGACTGGATGGTCGACGCAGCTTATAAGGAGGGGAAAAATGAAGAGAACAGCAAAATACTCAAAATTGGCAGTCTGTGTCATTCTGGCCACTTTGCTTTTAGCTTTCCCGCTGGCTGCATATTCCAAGGACAAAATCCTCATCGGATGTGCCATCTCCCTTTCGGGCCCGTATGCTCCAGGGGCAGCGATGACTCAGATTCCAAACTACAAAATGTGGGTTGAAGAAGTTAACGCGAAGGGCGGGATCTTTGTAAAGGAGTATGGAAAGCGTCTACCTGTGGAGCTCGTCATTCATGACGATAAGAGTGATATAGGTACAGCCATTAAGCTCCAGGAAAAATTGGTCTTACAGGATAAGGTGGACCTCCTGCTGCCTCCGTGGGGCACGGCTATGCATTTTGCGGTCGCGCCGGTAGCCAATAAATATGGTTACCCGCTCATCGGACCCACTATTTCTTCGGAAAAGCTCCGAGAAGTTGCGCACAAGATACCCTATTTCTTTGGGATCTTGAACATGCCCCGTGAACAGGGGGCCGCCCTCGCGGACCTTCTTGTGGAGCTTAACATCAAGAAAGTGGCTCTCATATATATCGCAGATGCCTACGGCATTGAGTGGACCGGGAAAGTGGCGCCTGAGCTGGGGGTGAAGGGAATTGATGTGGATATACTAAAGAGTTATCCACTCGGGGCTAAGGACCTGTCTCCGTTATTAAAAAACATCAAAGCTGCGAACGTGGATGCGCTGCTTGGGATGTCTTATCCCCCTGACACCTTTCTTATTACTGAACAGGCGAAGGCCATTGGCCTAAACCCAAAGGTCTTCTATCTCGGTGTCGGTGTGGCTTTTCCCGTGTATAGAGACAAGTTTGGCGTTGACAATGTGGAGGGGATTATGGGTGCTGGCGCCTGGAATCCAAAACTTCCATTCCCGGGGGCAAAGGAATACTTCGATAGGCACCTCAAAAGATGGGACAAGGAGCCGGATCGCTGGGCAAGCGCGTTTGCTTATGCGTCGCTTCAGGTTATCGAACAGGCCATTGGTCTAACGGGCACCCTTAAGCGAAAGAAATTGAGGGATGCCATAGCCACAAACACGTTTCCCACTGTGATAGGTCCAGTCAGATTCGAGGGCGGATTCAACCTGCAGTCCCCTGGGGAGATTGGCCAATGGCAGAAGGGTGAATTTGAAGTGGTGGCTGGCAAAGAGAAGCGTACAGCAGAACCGATATTCCCTAAACCTGCGTGGAAATAGGCAAGGATTGCTTTTTTTGCCGTGTTGAGAGAATTGACATGGCCCCGGTCGGGACATGTGAAAACCGCCGAAGTATGATTAAGCAGGCTGCTTGGAAAAGACATGAGTCATTTCTGGGCAGCCTGCAAACTATGAATGCTCTCTTATCCATACCCTGGAAAGATTGCGACTGTCATGCTGAGGATATAATGGCATTACAGGAGGATCAAAAAATTGCCCGTTAACGTTACGATGCCCAAATGGGGCCTTACCATGAAACAGGGAAAGATCACAAAGTGGTTTAAAGAAGAGGGCGATTCTGTGCAACAGGGTGAGGAATTATTTGAGGTTGAAACGGAGAAGATTACGAACAAAGTGGAAGCCGCTGATAGCGGGATTCTCTTCCAGATCGTGGTGCCTGCAGGAACAACGGTGCCGGTGGGGACGATAGTTGCTGTTATCGCGGAACCGGGGGAGCAGCCAGAACGCATTGAAGGTCTGCACATGGATGAGGTGGTCGAGGCTGCGCCTTCAGCAGGTGGCCCCCCTGCGGGTGCGCCCGAAATACGTGGGGATACGAGGTTCGTGCTGGCAACCCCGGCAGCACGCCGCCTGGCAAAAGAATTGGAGATGGATCTTTCACTCGTACCAGGCACAGGTCCTGGGGGGCGGATTACAGAGTCGGATGTGTCTAAGTACCATGAAGAAGGACCGCCCCCACCGAAGATTACACCTCTAGCAAATGAGATGGCAAGACAGGCTGACCTAGATGTTTCCTCGATTGTTGGGACCGGTGAAGGTGGCAAGATTACAAAGGAGGATGTGGAGCGAGCGATGGCGGTGAGAATCATGGAGGAGCCCGCGCAATCCCTTCCTTTTACCGGTATGCGGAAAGCTATTGCAGAGAATATGCATGCAAGTCTTCAAAATACAGCTCAGCTCACCCTCTTATCAGAAGTGGATGTGACAGAGATGGTAGAATACCTAGACTTGATACGGGAAGAACACAAGAAAGAGGAGACAGTGAGAGTCTCCCTTAACGATATGATTATCCTCATTACTTCCCGTGTCTTGAAGCGTTTTCCCGTCATGAACTCTACGTTGGTGGGAGAAGAAATTCTGATCCATGATGGGGTAAACATGGGCATCGCCGTGGCCCTACCCGAGGGTCTGATTGTACCCGTGATACATGCTGCACACAAAAAAGGACTTCTGCAGATCGCCCAGGAAGCCAGGGAACTGGCCCAGAAGGCACGCCAAGGAACACTAACCGTTGATGAGGTAAGCGGTGGGACGTTTACCTTGACCAATCTAAGTATGTTTGAAGTAGACGGCTTTACTCCCATACTAAGGTCCCCCGAGACAGGGATCTTGGGCGTGGGTCGGGTGAAGGAAAAACCGGCTGTTTATAGGGGTGAAATCTCTATTCGCGCCATGATGTTTGCGAGTCTGACCTTTGATCACCGGGTGGTAGACGGCGCCCCTGCTGCCGAGTTTTTAAAAACTTTGGCCCGGTGCCTTGAACATCCCACTCTGGTCATGACATGATGCTAGGACAACACGCCAGTTACGTGATGAGGTGACCCCATGTACGATGTGATCGTTATCGGTGGAGGCCCAGGTGGGTATGCGGCCGCCATAAGGGCCTCTCAATTGGATGGTAAGGTGGCCCTCGTGGAGTCTGCGGAAGTGGGTGGCACCTGCGTAAACAGGGGGTGCATTCCGACAAAGATATGGTTACATGCTGCCCATCTCCTCCAGGGCATCCGCACCGGAGATGAGTTCGGGATTAAGGCTTCCGTCCAAGAGCTGGACTTTCAGACGATCGTGCATAGGAAGAATGGCGTATCGGGTGATATCCGGATGGGAATGGAAGGCCTCCTGGGAAATAACAACGTGGAGATCATCAGAGATTGGGCTGTCTTGAAAAGTCCTAAAGAGGTCAATGTAAACGGGACCATTTTGGAGGCAAAAAAGATCATCCTCGCCACGGGCAGTTCTCTCAGTGTCCCAGATGTGCCTGGTCTGGAAGAAGCGGCTTTGACGACAGACCAAGTCCTTGAAATGACAGAAGTCCCCGCTTCTGTTCTCATATGGGGGGCCCTGGGACCCATTGAAGTGGAGATGGCTACTCTGCTGAACATTTTTGGCTGTAAAGTGGTCTTAATTTCAGAGTCACGCAGGCTTCTCCCCAGAGAAGACGGGGAAACGAGCCAGCGGCTTGCACAGGGTTTCAGAGAGCAGGGGGTGGAGGTACTTTCCCGCTTCACCCTTGAATCGGTCCAGAAATCGGAACGGGGATATACGTGCCTATTGTCAGGCCCCGAAGAGCGCACAGTGGACGTGGAAAAGGTCCTGATTTCATCTCGTAAGCCCAATACGGCCAATCTCGGGTTGGAGCAATTGGGCCTTCGCTTGAAGGAAGATGATGGCATCCAGGTGAACGAGCAGTTGGAAACCTCTGTGGACGGAATTTACGCGATTGGGGATGTTACGGGAGGATGGATGCTCAGTCATGCCTCTTCATCTATGGCGATAACGGCCGCAGAGAATGCCATGGGGAACAGCCGCAAATTTTCTTCTCATTTGGTTCCAAGGGCAATATGGACCCTACCAGAAGTGGGCGCGGTAGGTCTTTCGGAAGAGGAGGCCGAACAACAGGGTCTGGACGTTAAGGTGGGCGATTTCCCTTATTCTATCAACGGGTTGGCCATGAGCAGGAACGAGATGGATGGCGCGGTAAAAATCATCTCAGACGCTCGGTACGGTGAGATTCTGGGCGTTCACATTGTGGGGGCCCATGCAACGGAATTGGTGGGTGAAGCGGTCCTGGCCATGCAGCTCGAAGCCACGGCGCGTGAGTTAGCAAAGAGTATCCGGGCGCACCCCACCTTTTCAGAAAACGTGGTGGAAGCGGCCCGCGATGCGGCACGCTGGGCCCTATATCTGCCGAGGCAGTAAGTCATGGATAACGAGAACCGGGGTCATGCTTCAAAGCATTTGGAAGTCCTGGACTGGGGCCTTCTGGAGTATGGAGAGGCCCTTCTTCGGCAGAAAGCATTGGTTGAAGAACGAATTGCCGGGTCCTCTCCGGACCATCTCGTGCTGGTGGAGCATCCCCCGGTGGTGACCATTGGTCGAAGTGGAAGCTCAAAGGATCTGCATATTTCGAAAGAGGCACTCAGTCAGAAAGGCGTAGCCCTATACCACGTGGAGCGCGGAGGAATGGCCACGTTCCACGGTCCGGGCCAGTTGGTGGCATATCCCATTTTAAAGCTAAAAGACAAAAACTTGCACCTCACCCTCAGGACCCTGCAGCATACCCTGGCGAGGGTTCTTCGTACCTATGGCCTGAATCCGGAGTTTAAGAATGGGCAACCCGGCCTATGGCTTCATTCCGCCAAGGTGGCCAGCGTGGGAATCGCTGTACGCAGGTGGGTCATGTACCACGGGATCGCCTTGAATGTAAGCATAGACCCCCGAGGCTTCAACTGGATTGTCCCCTGCGGGCACCCCAACGAAAAAATCACTTCCATGGAGCGAGAGCTGGGGTATCCGGTAGATATGAGCGAGGTGAAGAAGACTTTCAAAGCGGCCTTCTGCAGATTATTTGGATATGCTGAAGAGAGTAGTGTGGATGAGAAAGGCTCAAAACGTCCTGTCTGGCTGATCCGCGCGGCGCCTGACACCTTTGCCATCCGACAAATGCAAGAGAGGCTTCGCCGGTTGGAATTGTCCACAGTATGCGAAAGTGCACAGTGCCCCAATCTGGGAGAATGCTTCGCAGGAGGAACGGCCACCTTTATGATACTGGGAAGGCGGTGCACCCGACGGTGCCGTTTTTGTGCAGTGGAAAAGGGCAGACCCGAGAAAGTGGACCCGGAGGAACCGGAGCGTGTGGCCCGCATGGCTCAAGAGTTGGGTCTCAGATATGTGGTTATTACCTCCGTGACGCGTGACGATCTTCCGGATGGGGGTGCCGAACAATTCACAAGAACCATTGAACAGATCCGTAAGCACTCACCCCATGCAAGGGTCGAAGTGCTGGTCCCCGACTTTATGGGTTCTTTAACGGCGTTAAGAAAAGTGTGTGAAGCCCGGCCTGATATGCTGAATCACAATATAGAGACCGTGGCCTCCATGTATCCCCAAGTGAGACCCCAAGCCCGTTACCCACGTTCCCTGGGCATCTTAGAGTATGCTGCCAGGGAAGGACTGCGCGTGAAATCCGGTCTTATGCTGGGGTTGGGTGAAACAAGGGAAGAGGTGATGAAGACACTCACTGAGCTGAAGCGGAAAGGGTGTCAATACTTGACGATGGGCCAATATCTGAGACCATCTAAAGAGCATCTTCCCGTGGTTCGATTTGTGCCGCCTGGAGAGTTCCAAGGCTGGGCAGAAAGGGCCCGTTCTATGGGATTCAAGGCTGTGGCCGCAGGCCCTTTTGTGCGGAGCTCTTATCGAGCCCATGAGATGTTTGAAAATGAACGAGATATATCTTTAGCTGTTTAAATAGATCACTGTTCACATTCTTTCCCCTATCAAAGGAGGTTTAGGAAAATGAGTCTCACAAGTGAAAAGATGATTGACGTGTATGAGACCATGGTCAAGATCCGGATGTTCGAGGATAGGGTGGCCAAGCTCTTTGCCGAAGGCGAATTGCCGGGCTTTGTCCATCTCTATGCCGGAGAAGAGGCCATTGCCGCAGGCGTGTGCGCCCACCTGACGGACCGGGATTACATCACCTCGACTCACCGGGGTCACGGGCACTGCATCGCCAAGGGGGTGGATATAAACGCCATGATGGCCGAGGTATATGGCAGGGGCACGGGGGCTTGCAAGGGCAAGGGTGGCTCCATGCACATTGCTGACGTGGACAAGGGGATGCTGGGCGCAAATGGCATTGTAGGCGCGGGCGGTCCGCTTGCCTGTGGTTCAGGCCTAATGGCCAAGACTCTGGGTACCGATCAGGTCACGGTCTGCTTTTTCGGTGATGGCGCTGCTGAGCAGGGGACCATGCATGAAGCCATGAACCTGGCCTGCTGCTGGGCCCTGCCCTTGGTCTTTGTCTGCGAGAACAACGGATTCGCCGAGACCACACCATGTGTCTACCATTGCTCTGCAAAGAATATCTCCGACCGGGGTGTGGCCTATGACATGCCTGGCGTCACGGTGGATGGCACCGACTTTTTCGCCGTCTACGAGGCGGCTGAAGAGGCGATAGGCCGGGCACGAAGGGGGGAAGGTCCCTCACTCGTGGAATGTCGAGGGTTTCGCTACTACGGCCACTTTGAGGGTGACGCCATGCTCTACTTTACAGAGGAGGACAAGGAGCGCAATCGGGCCCGGGACCCCATCGAAAACTTCAAGAAAAGGGCTCTCGAGAGAGGACTGCTGACCGAGGCAGCGTTAACAGAGGTTGACACCAAAGTAGCAAGGATCATCGAAGACGCGGTAGAATTTGCAAAGGAGAGTGCCTGGCCTGCCCCAGAAGAGGTCTTTACCGACGTTTATGTCAAGTACCCATAGGAGGAGAAAGGAGGAAGAAGGATGGCTACACGTACGATAACTTTTCGAGAAGCGATCAACGAGGCCATGCGACTGGAAATGCGCCGTGACCCCACCGTAATCCTCTTTGGGGAAGATGTGGCGGGCGGTGCGAGCTTGCCCCACATGGAAGGGGAAAACAAAGAGGCCTGGGGCGGTGTCTTGGGTGTCAGCACGGGATTGGCCGCCGAGTTTGGCCGAAATCGTGTCCTTGACACGCCCATTAGCGAGTCGGCCTTCATCGGCGCAGCTGTGGGAGCGGCTTCCACGGGTCTGCGGCCCATAGCGGAGCTGATGTTCGTAGACTTTTTTGGTGTCTGCTTTGATCAGATCTTCAACCAGGGGGCGAAACTGCGCTACATGTTCGGGGGCAAGGCACAGGTGCCCATGGTCATTCGCTCCATGATTGGCGCTGGTTTTCGGGCAGCTGCACAGCACTCTGAATGTCTCTACTCGATCTTTGCCCACATACCAGGTCTTAAGACAGTGGTCCCCTCAACGCCTTATGATGCCAAAGGGCTACTCTCGTCCGCCATTCGTGACAATGACCCGGTCATTTTCTTCGAGCACAAGCTCTTGTACGATACAGAAGGAGAAGTGCCTGAAGACAACTACACGATCCCGCTTGGGGTGGCTGACATCAAGAGGAAGGGCAAGGAGGTCACCATCGTCACGCTTGGCCGTATGGTCCATTTTTCCCTGGAGGCAGCCGAGAAGCTTGCTGCTGACGGGATAGATGTGGAAGTGGTGGATTTACGTTCTATTTCTCCCATGGACGAGGACGCCGTCTTGACTTCGGTCAAGAAGACCCATAGTCTCGTTGTGGTGGATGAGGACAACCCCAGGTGCAGCCTGGCTACGGATGTGGTCGCCCTGGTCGCTGACCAGGCCTTTGACTACCTGGATGCACCCTGTAAGATGATTACGGCGCCACACACTCCGGTGCCCTTCAGCCCAACGCTGGAGGATGTCTACATTCCCAGTGTGGATACTATCGTTTCAACGGTTAAGTCACTTAGAAAGTAACGACTGATCGTGTTCTCTGACTGTACAGGGCTTATTTGAATCTCGAAAACCTGTTCCTTCCCCCGCCCATAGGGCGGGGATCTTCCATGGGCCAGGTCAGAGATAAATGGCTTTGCCGGTAAAGATGGTAAGCTGTTTTGGAGTACTGGAGTTTTGGAGTATTGGAAAAAGCCAAGACCCGAATTTCAACTTGAATAGGTCCTGATCATTACTCCATTACTCAACCACTCCATATACTCCAGCATGCTTTCGCATGAAAGAGAGATCCTGAAATCCCCCTCTGGGGGCAGCTCAAAGCTAGGTCCTCAGGGCAGGATTCTTTATTCTCCAACATGCATCGAGATTGAGCTGCCTCAAACGGCAGGGTTACCCCTCATATGAGAGGAATCCCCCGTTTTGGAGAACGGGTTATGTCAACAATTGGGATCATCGCCAATCCCGCATCAGGTAGGGACATACGCCGCCTTGTCGCCCATGCCTCAGTGTTTGATAATCTGGAGAAAGCCCATATCCTGCGGCGGGTGCTTCTGGCGCTGGATGCCCTGGGGATACAACAGGTGATTTACATGCCCGACTATGGCGGACTTGTGGATAAGGCGCTGAAAGGGCTAAAGCTTTCCCTGAAACCTGTCCAGCTTACCATGGAGATGTGGGCCGACGAACGAGACACGATCGAGGCGGCTAGACGATTTTGCGAGGGCGAGGTGGGCTGCATTATCACGCTTGGGGGAGACGGAACAAATCGCGCTGTAGCAAAGGGCTGCAGCCGCGTCCCCATCGTCGCCATTTCTACCGGCACCAACAACGTCTTTCCGAGCATGATAGAGGGTACCGTGGCCGGGATGGCGGCGGGGCTAGTAGCCAAGGAACGGGTAGACCTGGAAAAGTCCACCTACGTCTCCAAGCGGCTGGAGGTGTACGTTGACGGCCAGATGGCGGAGATTGCGCTGATTGATGTGGTGGCGTGCAGCGACCTGTTTGTAGGCAGTCGGGCTCTCTGGGATCCACACCGTGTCCGGGAGATCGTTCTCACTAGGGCCGAGCCGGACTGTATTGGGATGTCATCCATTGGTGGTTTATTGCATCCCTTGGGACCCCAGGATGAACAGGGGATGTACCTTCGCCTGGGCAAGGGCAGCACCCGGGTGCAGGCCCCTGTGGGACCAGGCCTTATCAGTACGGTGGATACCCAAGAGTACCGGCTGATCTCCGTGGGGGATGAGGTTGTACTGGAGCGGGGCGCCTGTACCATCGCTGTGGACGGAGAGCGGCAGATGGAAGTCTACCCCCATCAGACAGTGAGCGTTCGTCTGACGAACCGAGGTCCGCCTGTGGTGGATGTTCGCCTCTGCCTGCAGGAGGCGGGCCGAAGCGGTGTCTTCAAGAGAGGGTCCAAAGGATATGGGCATGTAGAAAATCAACGTGAGCACAGAACCAGACACTAAGATCCTGGTGTCGCAAAAGGGGGAGGAGGGTTGAAATGGATCTCGGATTAAAAGGAAAGGTTGCCCTTATCACAGGGGCCAGCCAGGGGATTGGTAAAGCCATTGCCTTGACCTTGGCTGAAGAAGGTTGTAACTTGGCCATCTGCGCTCGACGCGAAGAGGCACTAAATTCATCGGCCGAGGAGATGAGGGCTATGGGGGTGGAAGTCCTTGCCATCCCGTCCGATGTGTCGAAGCTGGAGGACAACAAGAATTTTGTCTCCCAGACCGTCGAGAAGTTGGGCTGCATTGACATCCTTGTGAACAACGCCGGCACAGGTCCGTTGAACGACCCCATGGAGCTCCCCGAAGAACTGTTCCGATACCATATGGATCTCATGTTCTTTGGGCCTTTCCAGTTATGCAGGGAAGTGATTCCCCATATGCGGAAGCAGGGCTGGGGACGGATTATTAATATATCCTCCATCTTTGGAAAGCAGCCGGGAAACCTGGTGGATTACGACTCCATCAAGGCCGCATTGAACATGGTGACAAAGGACTTGAGCAACTACTTGGCCAAGGACAACATCTTGGTGAATGCCGTTTGTCCAGGCCCCATACGGGGGCCCCTCTGGGAAGGTCCCGGCGCGTTGGCCGAACAACTGGGTGAAGTGATGGGGATGACGGGGCCGGAGGTTATGAAGTGGTTCGCCGAGCAGAACATTCCATTGGGGCACCATGGCGACCCGGAGGATATTGCAAACATGGTGGCTTTCCTGGCCTCGGATAGGGCGAAATTCATTACCGGCCAGACCATCAATGTGGACGGCGGGATGGTGAAGGCTATCATTTGAAAAGGCTCTTTCTTGCCCGGTTCAGCTTGAGGAAGTTTTGGGGAACGAGCAACCTATTTGGAAGTGCAATTTTGCAGACGAGTTCTTTCCGAAGAAGTTCGGAACAGGAAAGGGGGTGAGATCACCTATTACTCAGAAAAGTGCTTTAGTCATGATTAGGGAGGCCTATTGTGTGGGATCTGCTCGGATTCATGGCGTGGTTTTTTGATAGAAATGAATCTGAGGAGATTTGAGACAGAGGCAACGGACAGTAAGTGAACCATGTTGGCTATCACCAACTACCGAATCTCGATTTCTAAACTGCTTGTTTGGACAGTCACTGAGCCAACAAATATGGTGAAAGGAGGCGAAAATGGACAATTCTGTGAGGAACTCTAAACTGGCCATTTGCATCTTTTTGACAGTTATCTTTATGGCCTTTCCATTGACGGCGTATTCTAAGGACAAAATCATTATTGGAAACGCCATCGCTCTTTCAGGTCCCTATGCGACAGGTGCACAAACGACACAGATAGCCCCTTATGATATGTGGGCCAAGGAGGTCAATGCGAAAGGGGGAATATATGTCAAAAAGTATGGCAAGAAATTACCCGTAGAGATACTCAGGTACGATGATAAGAGCGACAGGGGAACCTGCGTGAGACTGGTGGAGAAGTTGATCTTAGATGACAAGGTTGACCTTTTGCTTCCGCCTTGGAGCACGGGTCTGCACTTTGCCATAGCTCCTATAGTGACCAGATATAAGTATCCAGTCGTGGGGCCCACCGTTGATTCGCTGAAACTTCGAGAAATCGCGCACACCATACCCTACATGTTTGTCATTTTGAACCAGCCCCCGGAAAAGGCGGAAGCCATAACACCGCTTTGCCAAGAACTGGGAGTCAAGACGGCAGCGGTGATCCATCACGCGGACTTGCATGGTATAGAGTTTGCGGGCTATGTGGCGCCCCGGTTAGCCGCAGGGGGTGTGGATATTGTCCTGTACAAGAGCTATCCGCTGGGTGCCAAGGACCTGTCCCCCCTATTGAAAAAAATTAAGGCTGAAAATGTTGATGCCATGTTTGCGTTCTCTTACCCTCCCGGAACCTTCCTGATTACCGGACAGGCGAAGGCGATTGGTCTGAACCCCAAGCTCTTTTACTGTAGCATTGGCACAGCTTTCTCACCCTACAGAGATGCCTTTGGTGCTGAGGTGGTGGAGGGTGTTATGGGCACTGGTGCCTGGAACCCGAAAGTTCCATATCCTGGAGCAAAGGAGTTCTGGGAAAGGATGGTCAAGTTTTCGGGGCCAGGAAAAACCGACTGGTATGGGAATGCCTTTTGTTACTCTTCAGTTCAGGTCCTGCAGCAGGCTATCGAGAAGGCTGGATCCCTGGACAGGGTAGCGATAAGGAAAGTCATTGCCAGCGAGACCTTTAACACGGTTATTGGCCCGGTGAGATTTGAGAATCAATTTAATGTGCAATCCCCCGGTGAGGTGGGCCAGTGGCAGAAGGGAGAATTTGAAGTGGTGGCGGCTAAGGAGAAGCGCACCGCAGAACCTATCTACCCTAAGCCCCCATGGCCAGCGAAGTAAGCATTCCTGACAGCATTGCCCTTCAATAACGAATTCCCCTTTGAAGGGTGTTGACAATCACTCTGACAGGCTGTCTGGAAAGACCATATACCCAGGTAGATGTCGACCCGCGATAAATTGCGTCTCTCCAGGCAGCCTCCAAGCTCCTTATCCTTTTAACGAGAAAGCATCATTGTGTTTGAAATTATTCTGGATGTGGTGATTGGCGGTTTATTAATGGGTGGTATTTATGCCCTCATCGCCGTGGGCCTCAGCCTCCAGTACGGTGTTGGACGCGTACTGAACGTCTCTCACGGCGAGTTTATTATGCTTGGGGCCTTTGCCACATTTTCACTATACACCGTTTTCGGAATTAGCCCTTTGGTCTCTCTGGCCATATGCGGTCCCATTCTATTCATTATCGGTTTTCTGATTCACAGAACTCTCTTTCAGTACCTTAGAGGCACATCGGAATCAATAGGCGCCTTTGCCGATAGTTCCCTCCTTGCCTCTTTCGGTCTCCTCTTTATCATCCAGAATGTGGCGTTAATCGTGTGGAAGGCTGACATTAGGGGATATTCCTATTTGGATTCCTCGGTGAGTATCTTTGGTGCCTTATTTTCGGCAAATCGTTTAGTCGCCCTTCTGTTTGCCGTTGTCATAAGCTTAGGCTTTTATTCCTTTCTCACGCGCACTCGCCTGGGAAAAGCAATCAGGGCAGCCGCCGAAGATCCTGAGACCGCGCAGGTGATGGGGGTGAATATCCACCGTGTGTTAGCCATATGTTTTGGCCTTGGGGCGCTGATGGCCGGTTTCGCGGGTGTTCTTATCAGTATGATGTATGAGATGCAACCAACGATGGGCCTCGAGTATACCATCATTGCCATCATCGTGGTTGTCCTTGGCGGATTGGGTAGTATCACTGGCAGTTTAATCGGGGGTTTTATACTGGGCCTTATCGGAAGCATTGTGACCTATTTTGATGCGGGCCTGTCCCTCATTGCTTACTATGTGATCTTCATTCTCCTGCTCCTGGTAAAACCAACGGGTATTTTTGGAAGATAGAGAAATGGATCGTGTCAAGGTGATAACGAATAGATTTTTTCTCCAGGGTTTGCTTTTCGTCGTCTTGCTCCTGCTGGCAACGATGCCCCTCTATGTCCGGCCTTATCTTATCATATTATTGACCACCATCATTATGTATGTAGTCATCACCGTAAGTTGGGCCATTTTCTCAGGACCTACCCGTTATATCTCCCTGGCCTCCGCCGCGTTCTTCGGAGTAGGTGTCTATGTCTCGGCGATGCTTGGACAGGCATTGCCCCTGCCCGTCGTTATCGCCGTGGGTGGCCTGGTCAGTTTGATACTCGCCCTTTTCATTGGGCTTCTTACTCTCAGGCTGAAGGGCATGTATTTCATCATATTTACTTTCGGGGTAAGCGAACTCATCAGGCATTTTTTGCTGTGGTGGGAGACTAACTTTACGGGCACGGTCGGCAGGTGGGTTGTGGCCGTAGACCACACGATCGTTTATTACGTCATGGTCGTCATTTTTATGATGGCACTGCTTACAGGCTATCTCATCAAACGCTCCAAATATGGACTGGCTTTGCGGAGTATCGGTGAATATGAGGAGGCCGCGGCTCACATAGGCATCAATGTCACTATTTTGAAGGCGATGACCTTTGCCGTCAGTGCCTTCTTCATGGGGGCTGCGGGGGCCATCATGGCGACGCGATGGACATACATTGACCCATCCATTGCTTTTAATCCCCTCTTCTCTTTTATGCCCGTTTTGATGGCTATCTTTGGCGGGATAGGCCAACTTTATGGTCCCATATTGGGAGCCGCTATCTTTGCCCTCCTGGAAGAAATACTGATCACCGAGTTCCCCTACTACTATATGCTGCTTTTCGGCATTATATTGGTAGCCGTTATATTATTCCTGCCTAATGGTCTGGTGGGATTGATACAGAAATGGCGAAGGGGAGGTCTGGAGGGATAGTATGCGAATACTCGAGGGTGAGAAGGTTGCAAAATACTTTGGGGGGTTGGCCGCTGTACATGATGTAAATTTCCACGTAAATGAAGGGGAGATTGCCGGCCTCATTGGTCCAAATGGGGCGGGAAAGACGACCCTTTTCAATCTCATATCCGGAGCTCTTCCTCTCACCTCGGGGAGGACAAGATTCAAAGGTGAAACCATAACTGGCTTGAAGCCAAATGAAATTTGTAAGCGAGGGATAGCAAGAACCTTTCAATTAATCAAGCTTTTTGGCAATATGACTGTTTTTGAGAATGTGTTTTTGGCATCTCTATTTGGAGTGTCAAAGGAAATCAATAAGCCAAATGCCAAGAAGGAGTCCCTCGAGTTATTAGAGTTTGTGGGATTGTCAGGAGTGAAAACGTCCCCTGCGAAAGGCTTAACCCTGGCTAATCAGAAGCGACTTGAAGTGGCTAGGGCCCTAGCCACAAGGCCGGAACTCTTGTTGCTTGATGAGCTGATGGCGGGATTAAACCCCACTGAAGTGGCACAGGCTATGGAGTTGGTCATAAGGATTCGGGATAATGGAATCACCGTTTTTATGATCGAGCATGTCATGAAAGCGATTATGAGCGTGTGTAACCGGATTATGGTTCTTGATCATGGTGTGAAGATTGCCGAAGGAACGCCTGAGGAGATTACAACCGACAAAAAGGTTATTGAGGTATACCTGGGGGAAGATTAGGTTTATGCTGAAAATTAGCCAACTAGATACCTTTTATGGCAAGACTCAGGCCATATGGGACGTTTCTCTGAGAGTGGATGAAAAACAGATAGTCTCTTTAGTTGGCGCGAACGAAGCGGGCAAGACGACTCTGCTCAAATCCATATGCGGTATGCTGCATCCAGCTTCCGGGAGCGTGAAGTTTCTCGGCAGGCGTATAGACGGGTTAACACCACACGCTATTGTGGAACTAGGTGTTTCTTATGTGCCAGAAGGTGGGAAACCTTTTACCGACATGACAGTGCGTGAAAACCTGGAGATGGGTGCGTATCCTTTTCAAGCATGGAAGCGTAGGGAAGAAAGGCTTGAGCAAGTTTATCAAGTCTTTCCCTACCTAAAGTCAAGAGAAAAGCAATTAGCCAGAACACTAAGCGGTGGTGAAAGGCAGATGTTGGCTATGGGGCGGAGCTTGATGGCGAGCCCCAAACTGACCATGTTTGACGAACCCTCATATGGGCTGGCACCTCTCATGGTAAAGGAGCTTTTCAAGTTTATAACGACACTAAACAATCAAGGCATTACGGTCTTACTCGTTGAGCAGAATATTCGACACGCACTAGAAATTGCTGATAAAGCATATGTATTGGAAAACGGTCGTATAGTCTTAGAAGGTGAAAGCAGTGACCTTCTGCAAAACAGCCACATCAAAAAAGCATATTTGGGGCTTTAGTATCGCGGGTAGTGAAAGTGAATGCCGGTCTATTCTTCGTAGAGTTTCCTTATGTAATTGGCCTTCATCTCAAATCGCGGAAGTGTGCCCTCGGAGACCAGTTCCACGTCGGCCCTAAATACCAACCTGTCTCTCAATATCCCTTCTAACTCCTTTTTCAGGCTCTCAAGATCCTTTTCACCCGCTGAATACTCCACCTGAAGTTTTAGTGGGGGCTCCACGGTTGGCCCCGGTTTGTCGAGCAGGATGAGCATATGACCCGTAATGCGTGGACGGAAGGACGTGAGGACGTCCTTAATCGCTGAGGGAAAGACGTTAACGCCGAGTAAAATGAGCATATCATCGGTCCGGCCGATACATCTTATGCGAAAGCTGGTGCGGCCGCATTCGCAAGGACCAGCAAAAACGGTAATTCTGTCCCGGGTCCTAAACCTGACAACCGGGCAACACTGCCGATCGATCAAGGTGTAAACCAGCTCTCCTTCAGCGCCATCTTTCATTTCCATGACATGGCCAGAGTCCGGGTCGATAAGTTCAGGGAATATATACTCCTGAGCGCAGAAGTGCATCCCTTGTTGCGCAGGACATTCGCCAAAGATGATGGGCGCAGCATCGGAATTGCCCATGCCTTCGCTGATTATGCATTGATAGTCGTCCTGAAGTCGCTTTTTTATGGCAGGGACTCCCCCTCCCGGTTCTGCCCCAACCACCAGTTTTTCAAAACCAAGTTCCGAGGGTTCCATGTTGTGATTCTTCCTCACGTAATCAGCAAAATACTGGGCATAAGATGGGGTGCAGTGTAGCACGTTGCCCCCCAATCTCTTTGTGGTCATGACCACTCGATCCGATGCGCCGGTGCCAATGGGGACAAAGGCCGCCCCAATATGCTCGATGGCATCCTTAACCGGAAGGCCTCCTACAAAGAAGGTGAGTCCCACTGCATGGATGACCACGTCCGTGGGTCTCACGCTTTTTGCAAAAAGAGAACGGGCGGTGATATCGGTCCAGACTTGATGATCATGGCGAGTGATACCGACAAATGTGGGAATACCCGTGGTCCCGGATGAGGATTGTATGCGGATGATATTATCCATAGGAGCGATGCAGTGTAATCCCAAAGGGGGGGCTTCTTCCTGGCTCTTTCTCAATTCATCTTTCTCGGTAAAGGGGAGTTTGGATAAATCTTCCAGTCCCCTGATATCACCCCTTTCCACACCATGTTCCTTGAATTTTCTCTGATAGAAGGGAGATTTTTCCCATACGTAATCTATTTGCTTTAAGAATTTTTCTTCCTGAATTGGGCGTAATTTCTCTGGGCGCATGGTTTCTATTTTTTCATTTAGAAATTCTTTCTTCATCGTTTCTTCTCCTTGATGAATTTATCCAGGCTGTTGACCAACGCGCGGGCCGTATCGAAATCTTCCAAGTTGGCATCTACCTCCTCTATGTCAAAAGGAACCCTGAGATTCTTTTTCAATTCATCTACGAAAATCTGGTCCTCATCGGGGTCATAGAGAATGCTACCTTCTCTGTCTAAAGAGGACCAGCCCCGCAAGGGGACCACCAGCTTTATGGGGCCCCGGGCCTTGTTTATTTTCTCTGCATAGAGCCTGGCCCCGATTTTCATTTCATCCACCGGAAATCGGGCCATGGCCCTCATCTCGTCAATCTCAAGGACCTTTCCCGTCGCGAGGTACTTTTCCCTGTTGGTACGGGTGGGTCCTGCACCTGTAATGTTTAGGCAGCAGGGGGCCCATACTTGGGGGATGCCCCTTTCAGCGGCAGCGTCGAGCCTTGCCATACCCGCAGGCCGGTTACCTTTGAATTTTTCTTCGATAAGTCCAGCAGGAACTATCTCTATGACGCCGTCGAAGAAGCCCTGGGATATGAGCCGATCCATGGCTCGATCACTGATGCCCTGGGCATGAAATGGATATACGTGGTATCCTTTTTCTGTGAGAAGCTGCTCCACATACTTGGCGCATTGATCTGAAAATCCCAGTTCAGTCATAGCTACAGATGGGTAGGGGAGGTCCAAAGTTGTGTGGTCATAGGCTTCCTCCACCATCCCCGAGATCGCCCCGGCCACCTGTGCAATGGCATTTTTAATGAGGTCATTCATGCCGGCAATTTCCATAATAAGTTGCATCACAATCAGGTCAGTGGCACCAAACCATCTTCCCACGTAAACCGTCTGGGCAGCAGGAACGCCAATGACTTTGGGGATCCCAAAGGGCATTTTGGACATAACCTGCGATGCAATCAAGGCTATGGTGCCCCCTCCCAGGGATACAATGCCGTTCAAGTCCCCCTTTGAAAGAAGATCCAAGGCCTTTTGCTGAGCACCGGCACTCATGGCGTTCGTTATGCTGAGCCTGTCTTTCGAAGCCCTTATGGCTTCTATATCCTTACCCGCCAAACCGGCAATTTCTTCGGGGGTGATATCTGCTTGATATGAGGGATCTGCTCCCATGCTGATATCCATAAGGATGGCCTCGTGCCCTCGGGACTCGATCCGCTCCTTAAGAAATCGTAGCTGATCCCCTTTGGTGTCTACTGTTCCAATAATAACAATCTTTTTCCTCATACTTTTTCCCTATCCCAAAAGATATCAGAAATTCTATAACCTATCGCGGAGCGAACTTGTTTCAAGACGGCCTTCATGTATCGCCTTCCTCACAGGCGTCTTTCATTCACAGGGGCTAGCGCTTGATTTTGATGCCTGCCTTTTCTCGATCCCAGGCATTTTCCGTAATGCCCGCCTGCCTCAACTTATACTTCTCAATCCGATTGGTCGGCGTCTTGGGGAGTTCGGAGACAAACTCCAGATACCGGGGCACGGCAAAGTAGGCCATCCTCTCATTGCAGAATTTTGTCAGATCCTCAGGAGACAAGTTCTCACCAGGCTTAAGGACCACATTAGCCTTGACCTCATCTTCACCAAGTTCTGAGGGTACGGCAAAGACAGCAGACTCCAGGACCTTGGGATGTGTGTTAATAACCTTCTCCACCTCAAAGGAAGAGATGTTTTCCCCTCGACGACGAATGGCGTCCTTTTTTCGGTCCACAAAGTAGAAAAACTCTTCCTCATCTTTCCTGGCATAATCCCCAGTGTGGAACCAGAGGTTACGGAAAGCCTCAAGCGTCTTATCCGGCATTTTGTAATATTCAGTCATCATGATGTATGGTTTCTTAGGCCGGACGACGATTTCACCCACTTGCCCGGTCGCCACCTCCACATCGTCATCATCCACGAGCATCACTTCGAAGTAATCTTCGAGCACTTTGCCACAATTGCCGATCCTCCTGTCATTGATGTCCTGGTGAATGACGAGTCCAATTTCACTCATCCCGAAACCCTCCAAGCAAATGAAGCCAAACCGCTTCTCCAGGTGCTCCATTACGTCGGGCGGGCAGGCTGCCCCAAACGCTATCCTGACGGGATTGTCTGCATCGTCTTCTTTTTGTTCCTGCTTGGAGAGTATTGTCATCACGGCACCCAGGTAGTTAAATTGCGTGGCTCCGAATCTCTTAATATCATCCCAAAAGGTGGATGCACTGAAGCGCTCGCTCAGCACGACCTGGGCATCCGAGACCTGTGCCGTCAGGACGGTCATGAGCTGGGCATTGATATGAAAGAGAGGCAGAAAGGTATAGAGGATATCCTGAGAGGTCGCATCACGCAGTCTGGCAACAAGCCTTGCCGTGTGCAGGTAATATTTATGGGGACAGACAACCCCTTTAGAGAGACCTGTGGTTCCTGAAGTATAGATGATGGCAGCAGGGTCTGCCGGACTTATATCCACTTGCAATGGATCGGAGGGATATTCAAAAAAATCTTCAATGGAGGATATGGGAACAGGGAGAGCCTCGAAAATCTCCTGGTCAGCCTCACCAAGGCAAATGATTCGTTCAAGCTTGGGAAGGTCATCCTTAATGATTAGTAGCCTCTCTAAGAATGAGCTGTCAATGATGAGAAGTCTTGAATCCGAATTATTGATGATATGTTTTAGGAGGTCGCCCTTATAGGCGGTATTTATGGGTACCTCCACGGCTCCCAGTTTGGAAGAACCGAACCATACATGCAGAAAGTAAGGATGATTCTTCATCATGATGGCGACCTTGTCATCTTTTTGAATGCCAAGATCTTTAAAGCCGTGTGCAAACTGGTTGGAAATATGGTCCAATTGTTCATAGGTAATCTTTTCATCTTTAAAAAATAGAAATGTGCTATCCCTATGGATTCGACCCTTTTCCTGAATCAGCTTTCCCACGACGTTTTCTTCAATGCCAGACATAAAAACCCTCCTTAGATTTTAGGTAATCGTTTAGCCGTTTGAAAAACCCCTCGGCTAAGCGGCATTCTCTGGAGGGGCCAAAAAATTTGCTCGGCGCCCTTAAAGATAGCGCACAAAGCCAGGTGGCTCTGAGGCCTTGTTCTTTTCTTATGAGGGAGATCAAGATATATCTATGCCTTCCGCACTGAAACTTGGGCATTGTCTGAGTTGCTGTTCTCCGGGCTTCAGTATTAATGCCTATACGGCAATTTCACCTTGTTCGCGTCGAAAAAGTCCTTAAAATCAAGTGGATCTTTTTTGTACACGGATTCTGGATTCGATTGCATCCATTTTCAGGTTGCGTTTATAGGAGTACATCACGGCCAAAATCTTGGCCCTTTTGTTGCCCACACTTCTGCCCGTGTGAGGAATTCTAGAATCAAAGTAGATACTATCCCCTTCATGTAATATATATTTCTTGTTGTCATAAAAGAACTCGTGGACGCCTTCAAGGACATACATGAATTCTTCACCATCATGTGAAAAGATGGCTTTTTCATCAAAGGCCGGCATCAGAAGAAAGGGTTCCATATTCTTTCCGCTTTTTTGATGTGCCAAAGCCTCGTAGTGATAGCCTTCAAGCGTTGCACTTGAGATCTTTTTCCCTTCACCTCGTCGGACGATGCACAGATCCATATCTCCAGGTAAGTCCAGATCTTCAGCTGTCAAAATGGTCACATCCACATTAAGCGCATGGGCAATCTTACTTAATGTGGAAAGGGGGGGAGCTGTATCGGATTTCTCAATCTTTGATATATATCCCTTGGTGAGGCCACTTAGTTCAGCTAATCTCTCTTGAGACATATGGCTCTCTAGACGTATCTTCTTTATATTCTTTGCTATCTGCTTCTCATCCATTTTGCGACAACTCAATTATTTCTCAATGCATCTTCTTGCTTAGCTCATTTCCGGTAATAGATATGCAAGAGATGCCTCCCCAAACGGCCCCACCCAGGTTATGGGTCAGACCCAATCGGGGGTCTTTCACTTGACGAGGCCCGG
>Ga0209427_10002446_pt1 | contig 21871 bp, 18 predicted proteins | sample DeeMarSWOR136_30_FD_187465 | JGI IMG/M metagenome (GOLD analysis project Ga0209427, IMG submission 187465) | Marine sediment microbial communities from White Oak River estuary, North Carolina - WOR-1-36_30 (SPAdes) (version 2) | ecosystem: Environmental > Aquatic > Marine > Intertidal zone >...
CAACTACAGATGCTCCAATCTTTAAATTTTGTAAATCTGTAACAAGATTGTCCGTCTCTATGCAGCACAACCAACCGATTTCATAAGGATTTGCTTTAATTAATTCTGAATGACCGAGGACCCCTATGTTTACCTTAGAAATCGTTCCGCTGACCGGCGATGGAAATACCAGTGTTCTCGAATTCTGTTTGATTGAAAAAAGTGGTTGTCCACAATTTATCGTTTGATCTCTTTTCGGAAGAATAATTTCATCAATTTTGCCGATGGTCTTCTGGGCAAAGTCGTCAATCCCTACTCGGACTTCACCAGTTATTTCCACTCTTACCCAAGTATGTTCGGGAGATATAAATATTCCTGCCGGCACATTATAAACATGTTCAGATTTCACCAATCCAGAGGATGACGTAACTAGATGGACTTTTGGCAGCATCTTTTTTTCTATTTTATCTTGTCTTCTAATTAATGATTTGTTCACAAAATTAATTAATTCATCTTCAGTAAAGGGCTTCTGCACATAGTCCAAAGCACCGAATTTCATTGTCTCCACTGCTGATTCAATAGTTGCATAGCCTGTTATCATAATGACATCGATATCAGGTCGCAAGTGTTTTACAGCTTTGGTAACTTCTATTCCATCCAACTCCGGCATTTTTAAATCTGTAAATACAAAATCATAATTGTTTTTTTGTATAAGACCCAATGCCTCCTTCCCGCTCTCGACGGTATCAACCGCATAACCCGCAAGTACTAATATTTTACGAAAGCTATCCAAAATTACAGGTTCATCATCTACTGCCAAAATTCTGGCTTTTGGATTATCCACTTGCACTCTTTTAAGACTTTTAGCTTCTTCAGTAAAGTCTAGAGTAAGTCCAATGTCTAAAGCTTCCTGCCTTTCCTTCCTCATTTTATTTTCTTGCATTTTTTGAGTTATAATTCGGATAAATACATCTGCTGTAATAAAAATGACTATTAATAGAATAACTAATAGAGCAACCATTTTTCTTTCCTCCGCATATTTCTGATTTCTAACAAAGTATAAGATTTTGTAACTCTTCTTCTAGATTGGTAGGGATCATACAGACCAGCCAACCATGAAAAAGACTATTTTTATCAATTAAAGTATTGACTTTCTCTACTTCTTGGTTATTTTCAATGACCTTACCGCTAAGCGGCGCCCAAATTGTGTGCATAAAATTTTCATTTGTATATATTCGAGCCAATGGATTTCCTTGACTGATTATCTCATTAACCGAAGGGAAATCAATCTGGTGAATTTCCCCGATAGTTTTAGAGAAAGTTTCATCTACTCCTACTTTTGCTGATCCATTCTGGTCGAGTTTAGTCCATATATGTTTTCCCAGAAAGTAATAATGCTCTGATTTGTTATCGATGTGATGTTGCGGATGCGATTGTTTCCTAAATTCTGCTATACTATCTGAGGATTTTCTAACCTCTACAAGTTTTATTGCACGATGAACAACTCCCAATAACTCAGCAAAAGCAAATGGCTTGGGAATGAAATCAAAAGCACCTAATTTAAGTGATTGTACCGCAATTTCTAAAGTTGCATATCCTGTAATCATAATTATAGGGATGTCAGGGTATTTTTCATTTACGATTTCAATTAGTTTTAATCCGGAAATTTTAGGCAACATCAAATCTGTTAGAATGAGTTTATATTTATTTTTTTTAAGGTTCAGGAGCGCACTCTCCACATCAAAAGTTTCATCAACTGTGAAGCCTTCCGGTATGAGTATCTTCTTAACCGAATCTATTACTACTTTTTCATCTTCTATTACAAGAACATCATAATGAAAAGACATTTTCTGTCCTCACTTTCTGATATTTTTTTCTGTTATAATAGCAGATGTTTCTTTTTCTTCAATCGGCAGATGAATAGTAAAAACAGTACCTTTTCCAACTTCACTCTCAACACTTATAGTACCGTTGTGTTGTTCAATGATTCCCCACACCACAGCCAAACCCAGACCTGTTCCTTTGTGCCCTTTAGTTGTATAGAATGGATCAAATATTTTGGAAATATTTTTGTGGGGAATTCCGCAACCCGTATCTGAAACTTTAATTTCAATAAATTCCTCAACTTTTTTGACCAACTTAATTGAAATAGAAATTTCCCCGCCTTGACTATCAATGGCATCTGCCGCATTTAAGAGTAAGTTGATGAATATTTGGTGTAACTGATTTGCATCGGCCTTAAATTCGGGTAAATTCTCTTCTAAATTTTTATGAACAGAGATGTTTCTTATGGATAACTGATTATTAACAATACTAATTGCTCGGTTAAGAATGTTATTTATATCAACAAATGTTTTATGAGGTGGTGATTGTCGTGCAAATTCCAGAAGACGTTTTACAATTTCACCGCACCTCCTGGTTTCTCTAACAATAACCTCAATGTCCTCTTTAGTTTCTTGATTATTGTCAAGGTGGTTAAGGAGATAGGTACTGTAGGTGAGAATTCCAGTCAATGGGTTATTTATCTCGTGAGCTACCCCGGCTGCTAATCTGCCTAAAGAGGCCAATTTATTAGATTGTACGATTTGTTTGTTTGCTTCAGCAAGCTTCTGAGTCATCTGATTGAAAGACCTGCCCAGGTGACCAAGTTCATCCTTCTTAAAAATTTTTATCCTGTAATCAAGGTCTCCAGTAGCCACAATGTTGGTCGCTTTTACTAATTCACTTACGGGTGTACCAACAACCTTTTTGACCAGGATCCAAAGGATGAGACTGACCGTAATAATGGAGATGAGAGTGAAAAATATTAGTTCCATTCTATTGGATCTCACTTGTCGCTCAACGTCATCTAAGGACATTGTGACATCCAAAACCCCCAAAACCTTTTGACTGACCTCATGGGCATGACATTCTGCCTGGGAACAACTCGCTTCATTATAAATTGGATTTATGATACCAAGATTCTTACTGCCACTTTTGACCTCAAAAACTCTTGTACGCTCAGGAATGGTTAATTTCTCAAGAGGTTGATCGGCCACATGACATACAAAACATGCTTCAGCCTTTTTATCGACGAAACTACCGATTTCAGATTTATTAGGGGAATAGATGACTTCACCTTCTTTATTAAAAATGCGTACTTTTTCAATTCCTTCTTGATTTCCGATAGTATCAATAATCCGATGCACACGTTCTCGCTGATTAAGCAACATGTCATATTTAGTGCTACTTTTTATTGTTTCACTTAACTGATTTGCACTATGCTTAACCTGGGTAATTAACGCCTGAGTCTGATTCTTAATCATAAAGAAAGAGAAAATAGAAATAATGCTAATAGTCATCACGCCAACTGCTAAAATTAATTTAAAGCTAATTTTATTTTTCATGAGAACGTTCCATAATTGTTATCAATGTTGGATGAAACCATAATTATATAGATAATATTCCTTTCAATCCCTTAGTATATGAGGTTGCGTAAATCTTTTTATCTGCTGTTTCTCCTTCATCGTTTGTTTAAGGCATTGGTGATTGCTAATTTTAATTCCTCCTTTTTAAAAGATTTTATGAAATAATAAAAGATATCTTGTTTTCTTACCTTGGTTTCCAAGCTTTTAGTATTTTTTTTTGCTGTCATTATGATCTTTATTTCGGGATCTATGCTCTTAATAATAGATACAGCTTCATACCCTTTCATTTCAGGAAGATTGACATCCAGTATCAAACAGTAAAAACAATTTTTGTATATTTTCTTAACGGCATCCTTAAGTCCTTTACCAGTTTCTACAGCGAAATTCAAACTCCTCAAATAAGCTGCAATAATGTTTCTTTCGGTGCTATCGGGATCAATAAGGAGAATTTTATTTTGGGTATCAATCATATCCATCTCCTTCATTTTGGTCTTATTGCAATTGTTGTACCAACTTCTCCGGAAGATAAAAAAATAATAAAAGCGAATAATTAATTGATAATACTGAAGTTATAAAGATGATTTACTGATGTTCTTTTGGTTTGGAAAAGCAGCCAAGGAATCATGGGGAATAATTCCCCATATGGGTTACTTTTATCCCTATTAGATAAAAATAAATAGGAAAGCTCTCGTACAAACACCTACAAATGTTTGAAGGATTGGATTTTAAGTATCTGCTATCATAAAAATCTTCCAGATTGGCAAAGACGAATGGCCTAGATCCAATTTTTCTTTAGTTGGGGGATTATGTGCTTGTAATAGAAATTGAGTTAAGATATTAAACTTTAGTATGAACATTGTAGCATAAAATGGTCATGATAATAGTTCCGGTCTTTATCACACTTGAGGTAAGTAGAAAATACTTTCTTGCCAGAAACTAACAAGGAATATATACAATGTTAATTAAAGATTATATTTTTTAATTTTGGCCCAAAGAGTTTTACGGTCTATTCCCAAAATTTCAGAAGTTTTGCCCTTATTTCCGGATTGAGCTTGTAGAACAGTTCTAATATAATCTTTCTCGATCTCTTCTAAGGTTCTAAATCCTCTTTCGTTCGTATATCCGAATTCTGTGCGGACATTGATTCCATGATACAACAGATTTTCTGTTTCTATTTCATTACCTTTTGAGAGCACGACAGCCCGTTCTATGGTATTTTCCAATTCCCTAATATTCCCTGGCCAGTCATATTCCATTAGCAATTTTATAACTTGATCAGATACGGAAATAATTTGTTTTTTAGCTCTTTTATTATATTTTTGTAAAAAATGCTCGACCAGGAGGGGAATATCCTCTTTTCTCTCCCTTAGAGGGGGAATGTGGATTGGAACGACACTAAGCCGGTAAAATAGGTCTTCTCTGAATTTTCCCTGCCTTACCGCATCGGCCAGATTTTCATTTGTAGCTGCAATAATACGAATATCTACTTTGATTGGTTTTGAACTTCCAACCCTAATTACTTCTCGTTCTTGAATTACTCTTAAAAGATTTGCCTGAATGTTGAGACTGATATTACTTATTTCATCGAAGAAAATGGTTCCTCCATTAGCAACTTCAAATCGACCATGTTTTGTCTCGTAAGCTCCAGTAAATGATCCCTTGACATGCCCAAACAACTCGCTCTCAAAGAGAGATTCAACTAAAGCTCCGCAATCAACCGCGACAAACGGACCATTACGTCGTGGACTATGGTAGTGTATTTCACGAGCAATGAGTTCTTTTCCTGTACCGCTTTCCCCGGTAATAAGAATAGTACTTTCGGTAGGACTTACCTGCTTTACAATATCCAAAATTTTATTCAAAGGTATACTTTTTCCTACTACTGTTTCAAATTCAGTCTTCGCTTCTAATTCTTTCCGTAGATAAAGATTTTCCAGAAGCATTCTCCGACTTCCCAGCGCTTTCTTAGTAATAACACGAAGCTCTAGAGGACTAAATGGCTTGGTTATATAATCAAAGGCACCGCTCTTCATTGCTTGAACAGCTGATTCTACGGAGGCGTAAGCAGTCATTATGATTACAGGTGTTTCAGGGGATTCCTCTTTTATTTTTTTTAAAACTTCCATACCATCAATACCAGGTAACTTTAAGTCTAAAAGAACAATATGGAAAAATTCATCTTTAAACAAATCGAGCCCTTGCTTTCCATTCTCGGCCTCCTTTGCTGTATACCCCTCCTTATGAAAGACCTGACTACATGAATCTCTTATGGCCTCCTCATCATCAATAATTAATATATTCGGTTTCTCTTTCATCACTATTCATCCATACTAATTGGAATTTTAACAGCAAAAGATGACCCCTTTCCCACCTTACTCTCAACCTCGATCTTTCCCCGATGCTGTTCTACGATGCTATAACTTATGGCCAGTCCCAGTCCGGTTCCTTTACCAACATCTTTAGTAGAAAAGAACGGCTCAAAAATCCTGTTCTTATCTTCTTCCTTTATTCCAGTACCAGTATCTGAAAATTTAATGCAGATGTATTTACCTCTCTCAGTCAAAAAGGTACGGATGGTTAGAAGCCCCTTTCCATCCATGGCTTCAGCTGCATTGCGGATAATATTGATAAAAACCTGCTGCATTTTTATACTATCTGCTTTGATTTTAGGTAATGTTGGGGAAAAATTTTTGTTTAGTCTTAAGTTTTGAAAATTTAATTGTTGCTTCATAACAGTAAGTGATTTTTCTACTATTTCATTGACATCAGCAGAATGTTTTTCTAACTCGCCGGGACGGGCAAATTCAAGTAAACTTCTGATAATATCTTTACATCGAGATGTTTCTTTTATTATTTTATTTATATTTTTATAATGAGCATCATTTTTATCGGTTTCTTCCAGCAATAAATGGCCATATACTAAGATAGCCCCCAGAGGATTGTTTATTTCGTGGGCTATACTTGCCGAAAGTTTTCCTAATGAAGCTAATTTTTCTGATTGAATGAGTTGTTCTTGCATTTTAACCAATTCATTTGTTCTTTTTTTGACTTTTATCTCCAAAGATTTTCCCCATTCAATGAGTTTTTCATTGGCCACTTTTAAATTTCTGGTCATTTGATTAAAGGAATCCGCTAAAATACCAATTTCATCTTTGGAAGGTACTTTAACCTTCTGGAATAAATCACCCTTTGCTATACGTTGGGTTGCAGTAACCATTTCACGAAGTGGATTTATAATTTTGGTTGTGGATAAATAGAGAATGATTAACAATAAAATTACCCATAGAACTGACAATAAAGCAAAGGCCAGCAAAACATGTCTAGCTTTTTGTATATAAGGACTTTCAAGCAATCCCACATAAAGAATTCCGATAATTTTATCATCGATATTTCTTATTGGTTCATAGGCTGTAATGTACCATTCGTTTACGACAAAGGCTCTATCAATCCAGGGTTTACCTTCCTTGAGAACGGCATGGTTGACTTCTTTTGAAACCCTTGTTCCAATGGCTCGTTCATTTTTTTCATTTTTAACATTCGTCGAGATCCTTAAATCGTTTTGAAAAATAGTGGCAGTCCCTATCTCCCTCCCTTTATACTGTTCTCCCTTATATACTATTTCTTTTATACGATCGACGATCTCATAATTCCGGTTTAACAATATCCCCCCATAAAGAACCCCTAATAGGTTATTACCTTCATCTATGATAGGTGAAGCCGCTTTTAGCATCATTCCACTGGTTTCTTTATCTTCTACCCGGTCTTCAGCCATGGGTGTTGTAACGAATTTAATGAAAGCTTGCTCAGCTAAAACTTTATCTTCCTTTAAAAGTTCTTCGTGTGGTAAAATTTGAGGTTTTGCTACAATACTTTTTTTTAGCGCCCGTTTTATTATTTCGTCTTGGCTTTGATCATCACCCACAAGATCTTGGTTTCGTGTTCTTACGATAACGATTCCCCTGGGATCAGTAAGTGTTAAAATATCCAATTTGTGTTTCTCTCTTATACGAGTAAACTTTTTTGTAAGAACATCTTGTTTGTTATTTTTAATATCTTCCTGAATCCCTTCTCTTGCAGCGGTTAAGGTAACAATGTCTTTAATATCATTGAGTTTTTCGTCAAAAACCATCCTAGCAGAATGAAGGTCATGCATCACTTTAATTTGAGCCTGGGAAATTATTGTATCCTTAATTAATCTCGCTCCAACACTTAAAGATATGATACCCCCCACCATAATAACTAAAAGGAAACTGAGAACAATCTTTGTTCTCAAAGACATAGGACCATATTTCATACTAATGAACCAGGATTTTTTGCTTAAAATCAATTTAGTCTTTAAGTTATATTTAAAAGTCAAATTATTCCCTTTGTATATATAAAGCAACTATTATATTTTGAAGGTCTAAAGGCAAGGAAATATATCTCTACAATTTAATTTCAATATGTATTGAATAAAATTTTAATGAATTGTTGATCTCATGAAAACGAACAACAATCATAATAATACAATTATTCCAATGAGCGGAATATTAAGTTAAAACAGCTAGCTTGTTATTGTTGGAACAATTAAATTCTTTATTAATAAATTTTTTATGAAGTTCAATCGTAATAGTTATTCTTGATTTATTTGTAAAAAAAAATGATATTAGATCTATCAAGAGAAATATTAATATGTAGGATATAAATATAATAGATGTGAAAACTGCCTCGAAAAGGAGTTTTTTTCACAATTGGATTGTGAAGGCAAGCTGTTTATTTATCGGAGATTAAATTTATTAACAAGGTTATATATTTGAAGATTTATAAGAACCCGCTTTAAATAAATTAATTACTTGTAAGAAAGAAATCATCAAGAAGATTCTGGAAGTTCATTGCACCAATTACCTTTTCCAAACACATCTCAGTTCGACCCCCATCGGCAATTGTGATCCCTAATCCGGAAGGGGGAGGTTGATTAAAGGTCATTTTCAGATATTTTCTTACAAGATTTACACTAGCAGCAAAATATTTTAATCCACTAATATTACCACATAATTGATGTAATTTCCCCTCTACTTCTTTTGCTTCCATTTTAAAAGAGTAATCATCTTCAGCACTTGCCTGCTGAAAATCATTAAGCAAGATTCGATCGTTAATTTCTACAATTTTTCCTTTTATAGGAGAACAGAGTGGTAAAGTTTTTTCTTGACGGATAATCCTTGCAGTTAGTTGGTCTTGGTAGTAAAACTCTCCTATTTTAGGTAAGATGATGTTTTGAATGGGTTCTAAAATTTTAATGATGAGATTGTTGATGCCCACTCGAACAACATTATCAGATTCAAGTTTGTACCAGAAATGAGATTGGTGATAGAATCGGTCAAGATAAATTTTGCAACTGGAGAAAATAGTATACAAATATTGATTTATCTGCTGTGATATAGACAAATCATCATCATACTCAATATCAATCGAATTTTTATTATATCTGGTATCTATATTATTATTAGGAAGCAAGCCGTGCATGACTTTATCAAAATCACATCTCTCGCATTGAAAATTTCGATTACATAGTTTATAATTTATAATACCGGCTAACATCCAAATGCATTTTAAATCAGAAATGTTAGCATTGGATGAATTTTGCATGGTATGCACCAAAAATTTTACTTTATAGGTAAGTGCTTATATTTTTAAAAAGAGTGACCACAAAAGTATTTTAGAACACCTTATAGACTTATAATATCGTCGATCAATTTTTATCTTGTGAGCAGAAATTCAGCAGCGATTTCCTCCCAGTTGTCTGGTGCAAGTTCTTTTGCAAAACCTGAAACAGGTAAACCACCATCCTGCATTAAAATTCCAAGATCTCCCGACATTCGTTCATGGAGCGCATGCACAGTATTTTCCATCCAGGCTACTGCTAGCTTTCCGTTTAGCAGATTCTTTAAGTTTGAATTCATTTTGGGTACCTTAATCTTTAGTAACCAGCCATTACCATAAGGGTCTTCTTCGATTAGCTCCGGAGAATTCAGGATTTTATCGTTGACTGCAATTACCTCTCCATTAATCGGGGATAAGACATCAACTGATTTAGAATCAAGATTGATTTTCCATCCGATATCACCCTGTTCAACTTGGGATCCAATTTGAGGAAGGCTAAAAGAATCTGGTTTACCAATCAGTTTCTGCGCAAAATCATCGATTCCAACCTTTACAATATTATTATCCTCGGGCATAACCCAGCTATGACCAGGATGATAGTAAAGGTTTTTTGACAGATTAAACCATTTGTTAAAGGTAGAGACAGGTTTTAGGGGCACTTTCGCTCTGATCTTTATAGGTTTATTTAAATATCTCCAATAAACGATAAAGGCTAATAAAAAGCTGATTACAAGTATATACTCGATGCCTTTAGTGGCAAAAATATCTACATAATTGAAACCTTCCATCTCTCTTTTTCCTCTTCAATTTTTATTGGCCAAATTTTTTCTTTTATTTCTTTATGATCACGTGCCCACTCTGGAGACTCACTTAGAATAGGCATTCTATTTATAATCCATCGAAATACTAAAATTTGTATAACTATTACTGCAATTGTTACTTCAATTTCCATCCAAGAGGGGAAATATTTTTCAAGAGCATTCCAATTGAACGCGATAATAGAAATATTTAACCTATTCATCACAATTCCAATCATCGTTAATATCGCACCCAGTTTGATAAGGAATACATTATTCCTTTTTACGCTTTGGGTAAATAGTATACCGGGAATAAGAACAAATCCAATCACTTCTGCTAAGAACCAGTAACCCATTGGTGTATTTAATAGAGCATAATGCTGCCCATGTATAAAAATTAGAATTTTTAAGAACAGGTATACGAACATTGTTCCGGCACAGACTTTAGCTAAGCCGATAAGAATGTCATTATGTGAAAGGTAATGTTCGGGACTAATGCGATTTCTGAATACTTTATAACTGATACCTCTTTCAAATATAACCATGGAAAGACCCGCGAAGATGCTGGAGATGAAAAAGAGAAGTGGAATAAATTCGGAATACCAAAGAGGGTGAATCTTACTCTTCGCCATCAAGAAAAGTGCTCCTAGACCAGATTGATGAAGAGTAGATAAAGTAATTCCGAATATGACAACTCCGAGAGTGAGAGTTACCAATAATTTTCTAATTCTTCTCCATCCCAACCATTCGGCTACTGCTGGCGAAAATTCTAAAAATTCAGCTAACATATAAAGCATAAAGTGCCAAGCGACCAAGAACATAATAGAACTTACCCCAAAGGAATTACCAATGATAGGATTAATAACGTTCCATGGTCTACCAAGATCTAAGAGTAAAGCACCAGCATAAAATACATAAGCCAGGAAACCATTAAGGACTGTGACTCTTATGATAGGATGATATTTTTTTACTCTCAATATATAGACCATAAATGTGAGGACATAAGCACCACCTGCAAAAGCAACCCCAGTTATGACATTAAAACTAATCCACAATCCCCATGGATGATCCTGTGAAAAATTAGCTACAGCTCCCAGTCCTTTTACAAATCGAATTGTTAATATTATGATCGCTCCCAGAAGTATGAATGCAGAAATAATGTTGAAAGGGGTGAGAATTTTCCCTTTGGGTCTTAATTCGCTAATAAAAAAAATGATAAATCTTTTCAATTCACTTTTTAGCAGTGATAGTGACACTGTTTTTTGTTTCATCTTAATCCTCACTATCTGAGTTTTTATTTTCACGTTTGGTGGAATTGCTTAAGGCAAGTAGAAATGCAGGCCAAAGGGTTAAAATAATAGGAACACCGTAAAGAAAATCTGTGGTTAGTTTTGGAATGGACTCATTACCTAAATCCGATCTGAGACCGATCTTTTCGAATGGAACACTGGCGAGATAGAGAATACCTGTTCCACCTACTTCATGTTCACCGTAAATATGGTGAATGTATCTATCGGGTTCATCGTAAATTCTTGCTCTAGCAATCTCCAGGAGTTCATGACGCTTGCCAAAAAGCAAAGCCTCTGCTGGACAGTTTTCTACGCAAGCTGGTAGTGCATTCTCTTGTAAGCGGTCCCAACACATTGTGCATTTTTGAATTCTAGGATTGGGACTATGGTGTTCGAATTTCGGTATATCAAACGGACAGGATACCATACAATAACGACAGCCCATACATTTATTGGATTTCCATATTACTGGTCCTTCCGGAGTTTTAAACATTGCTTTTGTTAAACAGGCAGAAGCACAAGCAGGCTGATTACAATGCATGCACTGTCTTTTAACATATATTTCACCATGATCTGTTTCATAACCATTAATAAGAGTAAATTGTTTTTCAGTTGTTTTTCTCTCAATTTTTAGTACATCAATGTCCAAATCGGGTTCTGGAAGATTATTTACTTCGGTGCATACCTGTTCACAGGTTCGGCACCCCACACAACGGGTAGTATCTATCAGCACTCCCATAAATTCTGCTTTTTTACTTGTTTCATTTGCCTTTAGTGGAATGTTTTTGGAAAGTATTGTTCCGCTCGCTAATCCTGCCGTTTTAAGAAAATTTCTCCTATCCATGCAAATTCCCCTTCATTTTGGATTAAATTGCATTATGTAAAATTCAGAAGAATATCTTTTTTCAATACTAACTAGCTAGAAATTTGCTTTCAAAATCTTGCCAGATTTTATTATCAAATTGAGATAGAACACCAACTGACAGTTCTCCACCATCCGCTATGGTTAATCCCACTTGCTTCGGTGATAGACTGTCGCTAAGGAAAGTTTTTATTTGTTCAATTTTCTGATTTATCCACTTTTTCGATTTTTCAGCAAGAAACCAATATGTAAATTCTGATGATAAATTTTCTGGCTTAATACAATACAACCAAACCGTTCCCATGTTCTCCCAGACCCCATCGTCGAATTCCAGATTGATAGATTCAATGGTACCATTAACGGGCGATTTTATATTTAGTCTCTTAGAATCTTTTTGTAGGGTAATAAATGTATCACCCTTTTTCACATGTTGCCCTTGAGGCAGTTTTTCAAACTTCTCGGGCTTACCAATCAGGCCCAGAAGTATTGGATGGACGCCCAGCATTAAATTACCAGAATCTAGAATTTTACTCCAGGTGAATGATGGTTGAATAAATACTCCGGGAGGGACCATCGGGATAATTTTTGAGGGTGAGAGCTGATTAACCTGCTGTTGAGTGGCATAGCTTATTTTCTTTTTACGCCTAATAAAATAATCAATAGTAATACCCACTATTACAGTAAACAAAATAAAGAGAAGTACTGACATTTTTATCCTCCTATATCTATTTTAGAGTTTAGAGTTTTAGATAAAACCTTCAATTATACATATATCAAATTCTATGCCTCAATTTAATTTGTTAGTTATAACATATTATTATTTATGCTCTTATGACTTATATTACCCTACTTTAATTCCTAAACTCTTTACGGATTATCGTTGAATTTCTTTACACATGGTAATTATATTATGAGGATAATAAATATAACTTTAATGATTAATGCAGTTTAACTATCGTTGAATAATTCATCAGTCACTGTTGATATTATTAACAGGTTAATTTGGAAAGGTATATTTTACCCAACATTTAGTCGTTCTGTTTATAGAATTCAATGAACATTAAAGTTTATTAAAAAGATTTATGAGGAGGAATGTTTACTTATATAATTATGGTATTTGGTGTCATCATAAAAGAAGGGTAGTGCCTTGATTCTTAATAACTAAATATAATGGTGTCTTTCATTTTTGTCTTTAGGGAGTGAAGAGTAAATGCATATTAAGAGATATACATTTGGTCTGGTAAAGTGTGGATATTATTGGAGAGAGCTAGTTGGATAAGTTCCCTGTTTAGGAATATAGTATCGCAAGAGTGTAGAATTTGATTATGCTATTTTTTCCTCTTTCTTTTTCGATTGCTTCATCATTGCCCAAATACCCAGTACCAGTATGGCGATTCCCACAATGATAAAATTCGCTGGTACAACAACATGTAAGGCTGAACTGATTATATAGTAACTTAAACCACATAAGAATATCCACAACCCAAGGATACCCGTTATTGTCGCCTGCCAAAGCTTACCAGATTTGAAGCAACAGATGGCGGTAAAGAATCCCACAACCAGAAAATTGATGGGACTCTGTAAAACTGGGATAAATCCTGAAATGACCAACCAGGTACCTATAATTATTTTAACTCTACAAGGCCACATAATTACTCCTTTTTTATTAAAATTGAGTAAATTTGTGTAAAAACCGATGGATTATGTGTTAAATTTTAATAAATTATTCATTAAATATCAAGAATTTTAAGGATGAAAACATTATTTCACATATTTTTATCTGATCAATTACAATAATAATGATTTTAAATTAAACCGAAATGGAGTGGTCTCTTCATCTGGTTAGAGTAAAACATACGGTAAATACTTATGAAGGGTAAATTTAATTCCAAGAGATCAGCCGGTCTTCTATAAATGGACCGATTTTGACCTCAAATGTGGTATTTTTTTGGAAGAAGTAGTTTAAAATGGTCCTTTTTTTCGAAAAAGATTTTTAAAGAAGTTTTGTCCAATTCCCCAATGACGGTATTTATACCTTAAATAGAAGAATCCAACAACCATACCTCCTAGATGGGCTGCATGGGCAATTCCACTCTGACTTTGATTATAAGCGGAGAAGAATTCCAGTACTCCTAAAATAACAGCTAAATATTTCATTTTTATAGGGAACAGGAAATAAAGATAGACGTATCGATCCGGGAAAAAGAGGGCATAGGCAGCTAAAATACCATATATGGCGCCAGATGCACCGATAGTGGGGATCATAGAACCCCAGCTGAAAAGTGAAGTACAGATTCCCGCAGCTATACCGGTGAGGAAATAAAATTTGAGAAACTCTCTGGTTCCCCAGTTTCTTTCCAATTCCACACCGAACATCCATAAAGCGAACATATTGAAAAATATGTGTCCGAAGCCTCCGTGTAGAAACATATAAGAGAAAAATTGCCATATAAAGAAATGCTGTATAGCTAGCCTTGGCACCAAACCAAAATAAAAAATAAGAAATTCGTTTAAGGTCGGTGCCAAGAACTGTAATATGAATACAGTAATATTAGCTAATAATAAATTTTTTACTCCTGACGTCATCATACCAAAACTGGGTTGATAATACATGATCTCTTTTCCTTGAATTAATACGCTTTAGCAAAAATTACTCGACCATTTGAATCGTTCCCACATACAATACACTTCCCTTTTTCTTCGTTCCGGTTGAAGGGAATATTTCTGATGGTTGCTTTTGTATCATCTTTTATCTTCGTTTCACATTCAGCTGATCCGCACCAATGGGAACTGAGAAAGCCCTCTTTTTCTTCCATATACTGCTTGAATTGGTTATACTCCTCAATTTGAAATGTGTTACTTTGCTGAAATTTCAGTGCTGTTTTAAATAATTCAGTTTGCACAAGATCCAGGATATTACTGATTTCATTTGTTATGTTAGCGATTCCTACAATAATTTTCTCACGGGTATCTCTTCTAACGACTATCACCTGATTATTATCAACATCTCGCGGGCCAATTTCAATCCTTAAAGGAATTCCAACCATTTCCCATTCAGTGTACTTATATCCTGGTTTATATTGTTCACGGTCATCTAATTTTACTGAAAAATTTTTGTTAAGTTTAGTGTAAATATTTTCTGCGAATTTTAGTACCTTTTGACGAGTGTCTTCCTTCCAGATTGGGATAATAACCATTTGTATATGGGCTAGTTTGGGTGGTATGATTACCCCATTATCGTCTCCATGGGTAAGTATCAATGCGCCAATCAAACGGGTGCTCACTCCCCAGCTCGTAGCATACACATATTTCAATTCGCCATCCTTATCCTGAAAAGTTACATCGAATGCCTTTGCGAAATTTTGTCCTAAATTATGAGAGGTACCAGCCTGTAAGGCTTTACCATCCTGCATCATTGCTTCAATACTATAGGTATGCAAAGCACCAGCGAATTTCTCGGATTCGGATTTTTTACCAATGATAACAGGCATTGCCATATACTCTTCCGCGAATTTTCGATATATTTCTAATATTTTTAAAGTTTCCTCTTCTGCTTCCTGATAGGTCGCATGCGCAGTATGTCCTTCCTGCCAGAGAAATTCAGTTGTTCTAAGAAAAAGACGGGTTCTCATTTCCCAACGAACCACATTCGCCCATTGATTAATAAGAATAGGTAGATCGCGGTAAGACATGATCCATTTCTTATACATACTCCAGATAATTGTTTCAGATGTTGGTCGTATATAAAGCGGTTCTTCCAGTTCCTGGCCACCACCTTTTGTCACCACCGCACATTCTGGTGCAAAACCTTTCACGTGTTCCGCTTCTTTCTTCATAAATGATTCCGGAATGAACAAGGGGAAATATGCGTTTACATGCCCACTTTCTTTAAACATCCTGTCAAGTTCCCGTTGCATTTTTTCCCAAATTGCATATCCATTTGGCCTAATGACCATGCATCCTTTTACTGGTGAGTAATCTGCTAATTTTCCCTGAATAACAAGATCAGTGTACCAGCGACTAAAATCTTCATGCTGAGGGGTAATCCGTTCCGCCATACCGTACTCCTTCTCGATTCAAGATAAAATCTGATAATAAACGCATTTTATCGATGAGGCAAATGAAATAATATAAAATCTGGATTATAAATCTGAATAAGCACTCTTAGTTATTTATTTTCTCCTGTTACCCTAAAACATTTTGTTTGCAACCTTGAACCGATATATCAAATAACAGAGTTTAAAAAAAGAATTTAAAAGCCTGTCCACATCAAATCAAATGAAATATATTAAGCATGTTGATAAGATTTTAGAATTATATCGTGATATTCGGGTAGTGTAATACTTAAAGAAACAATCTACTTAAGTTCTGGGCCTTCATGAAATCTTCAATTTTAAATCCGATATTTGGATCTAGCTGAGCAGGACTTCCATGATTCAAATCATCAATAGTTACCCAGATTGCCTCACTATGCTCTGATGACAATTGCAGCTCACCGCTGGTTACTTTTGCCAGATAATCAATAGAAAGGAGTGGCCAGCCTTCCCAATTTCCAAACCAGGTGTTAACCGGTGCAATTACCTCAATTTCTAAGTTTGTCTCTTCTTTAACTTCCCGTTGAAGTCCTTTGACTGGATCCTCATCCTTTAATAGTCTTCCACCTGGAGGAGACCAAATGAAAGGTGCTTTATTTCTTTTCAGCAGTAAAAATTTATCTTTCTCGATCAGGTAGGCATTTACCGCAATCCGATGGGTATAGAAATTTTTTTCCATATTTTACAGTTTTTTAAAGTTAAATGCCGCACGAATTTCCTCGGGAATCGCTATTGGTTTTCCCTTTAAATTGATAAAAACCCAGGTGACTTTTGCTTCGGCCGCCAGCTGCTGCTTTGTTTTATTTAATATCTGTTGGGTGAAGGTGCCACTGCTGTTTTTCAATTCATTGACAAATGTTCTAATTTCTACTAAATCGTTCATAAATAGTGGAAATTTATAATCAATTTCGATTCGACGGATAACTGCCAGATATCCTTTTTCTTTCATATTGTCTAAATTAAAACCAATTTCTGCCAGAGCAGACATACGTGCATATTCGAGGTAATTAAGATATGCAGCATTATTCACATGTCCGTAGGAATCACACTCGTAAGAGCGAACTTTGAATTCAATACGAAAAGACTTTATCATGTTAAAATTAGTTTTCGCCAAAATTTCCTTCCTTTCACACAAGAAGCTCGTTAAATAAATATAAAATATATGAACTATCATGGTTTAAAACTATGCCAATTTTAATAAAATGAAATTTAGAATGGTATTTAATATCAATGAAAACATTAATTTATTGGAATTTGCTTTGAAAATTTTGTATAATTTCCTAAAAATTTAGAAAAGAAAATTTCATACCAGTAAATTTTACTGAATATCTTAAAGAAGTCGGTGCTGCGTTTTTACTTCCAAATTATGTGAGGAATCATCTTGCATCCACCTAGATTTATCATTCAAACAAAACCGTATGAAGGATGTATAGCTGATTTTGCTGAGGCTAAGATTGTGTTATTTGGGGCAGGTTATGACGGGACATCCAGCTACCGCCCCGGTTCACGTTTTGCCCCTAATTGCCTTAGAAGTGAAACCTATTTTGCGCAGGAGGATTACAGCCCTTATTTTCAAATGGATATGAAGGATAAAAAAATTCACGATTTGGGGGATGTGGATATTATTTTTGGAAATACAGCAAAGACATTACAAAGAATTGAAAAAGTTGCACAATTTATTGTTAAATCATATAAAATTCCTGTTTGTATGGGTGGAGAGCACTTGATTACATTACCTATCGTTAAAGTATTGTTTGAAAAATATCCTGAGTTACATATTATCCAGCTTGATGCCCATTTGGATGTTATGGATAATCTTATGGGTGAAAGGTACTCACACGGTACGGTGATGCGTCGTATTTATGAGCTAATAAACTGCCCACAGCGGATATACCAGGTGGGCGTTAGAAGCGGTAGCAGGGAAGAATACCAATTTTCCAAGGAACACCTGAAATTATTTCCTTTCGATACAAAAACTTTTTTACCCACCATAGTTGATTTAAAAGAAAAACCTGTATACTTAACAATCGACCTGGATGTGTTCGATCCTTCCCTCATAGCAGGTACTGGTACGCCTGAAGCGGGCGGAATATTTTTTCAAGAGTACATTCATCTGTTGGGAGAATTAGCACATCTCCATATAGTGGGCGCAGATGTAGTTGAACTCGCACCACAAATTGATCCGACAAATGTATCTACAATAGTAGCCTCAAAAATATTACGTGAACTTTTATTAATCATTTAGGTGTTAAGATACAGTATCAACAAATTTATGACTTGATATGAGCCGAATCTGTAATTAATCTTTATATTATTATTATGAAGACACCAACGCTATTATTTTTAACAACATATATACATTTCATTATGCCAAGTTAAAGGAAAAATCATCATCGTTCGTGTTATATCATCTTTTAAGGATAGTCTAGTGTTATGCTGAGTAATCGGAATCAGCAGAGAATGAGAAATATTGAGGATAGATACCAATCAGGTATCATTTATCTGAAGCATAAAGGATTTTATCATCTGATTGTAGATGAAGTGTATTATCTGATAAAATACCTTCATCCACAAATGTTTATTCGTCTGTTAAGTGAAAACCTGTTAAATGACATTCGGGGAGTTTTTTCTGTATTCGTTCGTGAGGATTTAAAAAAAGTTTACGAAGATCTCCAATCGAACCATAACGATTCTACTGAAGTTTATTTAAAAAAAGAATATGTAAATTTAGTGGTACTGTACAAATGTGCCACAAGTTTGGAATACCAGGTGAGATCAATCGCCCGTATGCCTGAGGTAAAGAATTTCAGACTAAAATCCCGCTTGCTGGAGAGTATCTCCAAAAGACTCAATGGAGAAATCCAAGATTATTATAGAATTCTCGAAAAGAATTATAAAAAATTTTTTCGTCTAAAATTCTCCAAAAATCCTTCAAAGGATAGTACAGTTTCTTTGCAATGTATTGATAATCTTTCAAAAGATTATAATGAGCACTTTATAGAGATCATTGAGCATTTTCAACAATTAGCGATGGCTATTCATTTTGTGAAAGATTTGTTAAAAGCAGGTATTGAACACAAAATTGTCAATCAATTGGCACCTATATTTGATCAACAGGAAAAGTATAATAAAATAGTTGATTATTTTATCAATGATCTGAAAAGAAATTTTATTCAGTTCATGATGGCGCAATTGAAAAATGGGAAATCATTAGTATGGATTCAAAAAGGATTAGAAGAATTCATTCAAAGTGAAAGATTCGGTACAATGCTGCGCAAGGTTATCTTTCAAACTCTTTCACTGATGCGTAAGAAAAAATCCTATCGAAATGTATCATGAAATATCTTTTATTTTCTTTTCTATTTTCCAATGATATAAAGAGTTGGTAAAATTCGTGTTTTCATTTTCATCAGCAGTCTCGATATATAATAATTTTGTTGGTATCTATACTAATTTCCTCCCTTATTAAAATTGGTAGATGAGAGGATTCGAAGTTACCTCATATATTCCTTTCAATACATTTTTCCCGTTTACAAATAGAAGATAGCTGTATTTTCCATAGTGGTTTATCAAACTTCCCACTCTGCCAATTTGATTATTCTCTCCGATAGAAATGATGCAGATATTCTGGTCAATATTATCTGCTTTACGGAAAACAACAGCTACTAAATCTTCTGCTCCTGGTACCTTTTCGTTATTTATTAATATCTTATTATGGTTTAGGGGAACTTCATTCTGCTTGGAAATCTCTATTTTATCAAGTAGACTATTTTCCAGAGGTCCTCCTAATATATAAAGAGAGTGCTTTGGGAGATCATCTTCATCGATGGTATTTACGGATTTTAGCTGAAGATTTTCTTTTCCTTCACTTAACATTTCTGCAAAAGTCTTGTAAACAATCATTTTATCTTCTGGACATTTATCAGGAAGGATGATTATGGCATGTTGCTGGGCAAAAATCTCAGAAAATGTGGGAGGTATTTCATTTCGATCCAGGATTCGGAAAACATCGTAGTCTGGATCTATAGCAATTTTCTGGGATTTGCCGGATACTGGTATCATATATTGTTGTTCTCTTTTTTCCAACCAAACATAGTGGCTGGTTAAGGTCGAGTCATGGAATTGGATTTTTATAGGTACATAAATTCGAAATGGGTCGTTATGCTGCTGGAGAGTAAAATGAATTTCTTTATCTTGGCGATATACATCTTTTAATACCAGAGTGGGGCCTGAGGGCCTTTTAAGCCATTGATTGAAAAACCAATCCAGATCCTGCTGATACACCAATTCTACGGATTTTTGGATATCAATCCAGGATGCCTCTTTAAATTGGTTATTCTGATAAAATTGTTGAAAGCTTTTATAAAATAGAGAATCCCCGATTAACATTCGCAGTTGATGAAATACCATAGCACTCTTGCCGTATCCAATTGCCCTAGACGCACTCTCAGTTCGCTCGGTAAATTTATTTAACGGAAAATCATTTTCATTTTTTACATAGACTGAAAAATCCCGATTCAAATCTCTCCTGTATTGAGCAGCCTCTGCGGGATCTTTCATTTCTTTGTAGGCATGATCAGCATAATAGGTAGTTAAACCTTCGCACCAGTTTCCCTCCTCGTAATTCACATAAACTGAATTACCCCACCAGTTATGTGCAATTTCATGTCCCAGAGAGGTGTAAATAATAAAGGGTAGTCTGATAACCTGGCTCCCTAAAAGAGTATAGGAAGGCATACCATATCCTGTTGGGAAGAAATTTTCCACTACCGCAAATTTGCTGAAGGGATAAGGTCCAATTTTATTTTCATACATGGCAAGATAACGTTTACAAGCTGAGAGGTAAGATGGGGCAAGATCCTGCGACTCCGGGAAAAAATATGTATAAACATCTATGTTCTTGTAAGTTTCTTTTTGAATCTGGAATTTTGATCCCACCAGATGAACATTATTGGCTGGGTAATCGATGATCCATTGGGTTATTCGTTTTCCACCATCGGAAACCTCTTTAGCAAGCCTCCCCTGTGTAATAATTGAAAAACTGTCTGGCGTGGTCACGGAAAGATCAAACCGATGTAAATTACCTGGAAGTGTTGGATACCAGTAAAAAGACGGACTTAAGAAGATTCCTTTTTTACCAATATACCCCTTCACCTCATAGGCAATATATTCCCTTGAAAATGCGGCTTTATTAACTGAATCAGAAGCTTGAATATTATATTTCATGTATATTGTACCCTTTAAAACCGATTCGGGCAGGTAGAGCTGCAGTTCAGCTACATCATCATAGCTGTCTCGATCATCTTCATCTCGTGAATAAAAGTATTTCTCATGATTAAAATCTTTATTGAGTTTGTACTTTATATTTGCACCCTTATAAAATATATCCTGGATATGACTGTTTGAATTAATTAATAATTCAATTATATCAACTTTTTTTTCAGATTTAAAACTCATACTATCTGCTATAAAGATACTATTTTGACTGACATTTAGCCCTATTTCCATTTTTTGTTTCTCGATAGCATGAGGTTGCTTTTCAATACTCATTGTCTCTGTACAGAAGATGAAAATTAATCCTAGCACGATAGTATACTTTTTCATTTAAATCCTTTCATTTTTATTGTATTACTTTTTTATACTTTCGTCTCCGATTTGTTGAATCAGATCATGATTTTCTGGTAAATAACTCCGCATATAATTACGCCCGATTTCCCAGAAATTTTTTGCTTCAGGAATTTCACCACGATAGTAGGCAACATTTCCCTTCGCCCAATAAATATTTGCTAGAGCCTCATCCCAG
>Ga0209427_10002447_pt1 | contig 21867 bp, 17 predicted proteins | sample DeeMarSWOR136_30_FD_187465 | JGI IMG/M metagenome (GOLD analysis project Ga0209427, IMG submission 187465) | Marine sediment microbial communities from White Oak River estuary, North Carolina - WOR-1-36_30 (SPAdes) (version 2) | ecosystem: Environmental > Aquatic > Marine > Intertidal zone >...
GACCAAAGCGCTGTACAAAGACAGAGTCCTCGTGGAGGCCAAACCGGGATTTTATGGGCTGGCTTTTGACGGGAGCCCGGAGACCAAAGGAGTCGGCAAGCTGCGCTACTGGCGGGATGAAGTGGAGATAGGAAAAAAGAATAAATTGCGTAAAACGCTCATGAAATGAGCAAAAAAACTGGAAGATTGAGGATAGGGGCGGCCAGAAAGGAAATCACTCCTCCCCTGCCCGCGAATCTGTCCGGCTACATCAGAAGGTTCGGCAAAGCTACACAAGTCCACGATCCGCTTTTAGCCCATCTGCTGCTCATTGACAACGGAATAAATTATATCCTGCTTATCTCCCTGGATATCCTGTTTTTGAGCTGCGAGTTGTCTTCACGATTGAGACAGGCCATCTCTGATGAATTAAACATGGCTACAAAGAACATCCTCATCGCTGCCATCCACACCCATTCTTCTCCCGGGATCCATACCTTCCGGGACGAAAGCATCAGAGATAAAACCTGGGAAGAGGAGGTCTTCCAAACTCTGGTCAAAGGAGCAGCAGAAGCCGGACAGCAAATGGAGGAAGCATCTATCGGCATCGGGCTGGGAAGCTCATATATCGGGAGAAACAGGCGGAAGGCGGGAGGGCCGCTGGATTCGAATTTTCCTTTGATCTGCTTTTTCGATGAGCAGGGTCATCCTCTGGCCGTGATCGCCAACTATGGCTGTCATCCGGTGGTCCTGGACGAGAAAAACCTGCTGATCACGGCGGATTATGTCCATTATTTCCGCAAAAGTCTCAGTCAACAGCTTTCTTCCGATATCTTGACGCTGTTCTTCACCGGGGCCAGCGGGGACATAGATCCCAGGGAACGTGGAAGCTTCTCCATAGCGGAAAGATTGGGTCTGGAGTTGGCAGACGAAGCCTTGAAAATCATCAGCAAAATGGAGACAAGAACGGACATCGCTATCGAAGTCAAGGAAACCTCATTCAAGATCCCCTATGGATGGTTTCCTGATATTCAAGAAGCGAAAAAAGTTTATGAAAGTACGCATCAAAAATACGAAGAAGCCATGAGAAGCGGAAGCAGAGAATCTCGAAAAATTCAGAAAGCATTCCTGCTCTGGGCCGAGGAGCTCAGGGAAAAAGCCTTAAAGAACGAACTTCCGAAATATCTTGAGTGCCCGCTCCAGTGCCTTAAATTGGGGGAGGCAGTGCTCCTGGCTTTTCCGTTCGAGCTCTTCTCTTCGGTTTCCTTATCCTTGAGGGAGAAGAGCGCCGTCGAACATCTATTCATGGTCGGCTATGCCAACGGCTACTCTGGCTACCTGCCGGATGGAAGATCTATCCGCGAAGGCGGCTATGAAATCGAAGAGGCTTTTAAATACGTGGGGATACTGCCTTTTTCTTCGGAAGCCGAAGAGCTTTTCCTGGAGAAAGCCCTCGCTTTAATAGAAAGCCTGGAAAAATAAAGTCAGATAGAAAACGAAATAAGAAAGCGGTAGGCCCATGCAGACGATAGACTGGACGATCATCGCTCTCTACTGTGCTTTTATGATCGGACTGGGATTCTACTTTTCCCGCCGGGCTGGAAAGAACATGGAGAGCTATTTTATTGCCGGCCGCAAACTTCCCTGGTGGATTCTCGGATTCTCCGCTGCTGCCACATACACTGGAGCAGGAGCTGCGCCAGCCTTCACCATGCTCGTCTTTCAGAATGGCATGATGGGAAACTGGTGGTGGTGGGTGCCTTTTGCCATCTGGATGCCCTTAGTGGCTGTTATCTGGTCCAAGCTCTGGCGGCGGCTGCGCGTGGTCACCACAGCCGAGCTCATGGAACTCCGCTACAGCGGCCGGGAGGCCCGGGTTTTCCGGGGTATCTATGCCGCATTCATGAGCCTGGGCTTCGCCGTGCTCCTCAACGGATACGTTATGGGCTGGCTGATCCGGGCCATGGCTCCGATATTCAACTGGACCGACCTTCAGGTCATTCTCTTTTCCACAGCACTTATCCTGGTCTACTGCACCCTTTCCGGGCTCTTCGGAGTGGCTTACAGCGATGTCGTTCAATTCCTCATCTTTTTCGGAGCCAATCTCATTTTGATCCCGGTCATCCTGAGCAAGGTCGGAGGCTTGAATGCTATCTATGACCAGGTTGTCTCCCAGAGAGGAGCGGATTTTTTTCACGCCCTTCCACCTCATGGAGAGATCGTGGGCATGACTCTCTTCTTCTTGATCATTCAGGGGCTATTCTATGCCTCCTCTCCGGCCGGGGGGGAAGGGTACACGGCCCAGAGGTTCATGGCGGCCAAGAATGAATTCCATGCTCAGACCGGACAGATGTTCAACGCCTTCATCACCCTGATCGTGCGTGTCATTCCTTTTCTGTTCCTGGGGATCATCGGAGCAGCTCTTCTTCCGGCGGCAACCACCGAACCGGACAGGGTCTGGGGAATGCTGGTCTCTCGCTATTCCCTTCCGGGTCTGACCGGGCTTCTGGTCGCTGCCGAACTGGCTGCCTTCATGTCCACCATAGACACCCACATCAACTGGGGAAGCTCATTCCTGATCAACGACCTCTATCGCCAGTTCATTAAAAAGAAAGCGCCTGAAAAGCATTACGTCCTGATAAGCCGTCTGGCGACCGCCGGCATACTTCTACTGAGCGTTCTGGTCGGATATTTCCTGGTCGAGCAGATGATGGCCTGGTTCCTGTTCATCAACTCGGTCATGGTGGCCTTCATCCTGCCCTTGAGCTGGCTGAGGTTTTTCTGGTGGAGGCACAACATCTATGGAGAAGCGGCGGCCATCATCATCGGGCTTCCGCTCTCTTATGTCATCTGGTTTCCGTTGGGATTCTCTCAAACCGACAAACACCCCTTCTGGCACGGATTCCTCCTGCTCTTTTCTCTGGGATGGGTGATCATCGTTATGGTCGACCTGCTGACCAGGCCGGAGAAAAAGGATAAATTGAGAGAATTCTACCTGAAATGCCGTCCGCCCGGATTATGGGGCCCGGTCCGGCGTGAAATCGAAGGAGAAGAAAAAAGATCATTAAGAACGGAAAACCTGAGAGATGTCATCGACTGCCTTTTAGGAGTATTCTTCTGCGCCAGCTCTATCGGCGGTCTGACAACCCTGTTCAGCAGGCAGTGGACTCTGTTTCTGGTTACCATGGGCTTGTCTCTTGTCAGCGGTGGAGTGTTCCTCTCCCGCTGGAGAACGAGAGGGGTGTTTAAATCTTTGTGAAGATATTTTGACTTCAATTATGAGATTGCTTCACTGCATTCGCAATGACACACAGGAAAGATTGCCGCGCTTTGTTCCCAGAAAAAATTGGGGACTGTCCCCAATTATGCCAATTATGCGTTTCACTCATAATGACAGCTTTTTCTTTTAAAAAGGAAGACACAAGTAAAACAAACACAAGGAGGCAAAAATGAAAAGAATCATTCTTATCATCTCCATACTGATTATTTTGTTAGGCTCTGTCAGGGCTGAGGATTCTTTCAAAGGAAAAGGCATCTGGGTCCATCCCGGAGACATGGGGAAGAGCGAGGCAGACGTCGAGGAATTCTTCAAGCTTCTGCAAAGATGCGGTTTCAACATCGTCTTTCCTCTGGTCAAAGGAACCGGCGGCACGATCTTCTGGCACAGTCAAAAATTCCCGGAGGCCGTCCATACCGACTATAAAGACTTCGACCTGCTGCGCGCCGCGGTCAAATACGCCCATCAGTGCGGGATCAAGATCCATCCCTGGCTGTGTGATTTTCCAGAAGGAAAGGACAGCCCGGCTTTCAAGCAGCATCCGGAATGGGCCATGCTCAACCCCCAGGGAGGCCTCACCTCTGATGAGAAGCTCGATCGAGACCGCCCCTACAATCCTGTCTGGATGTGTCCGGCGAGAAGACCGGGCTACACTGACCAGTGGCTTATCCCGATGATCGAAGAGATCGTAAGGGATTATGACGTCGACGGCATCCACCATGACTATGTCCGCTATCCGGGAGACGTGGCTCCGGATTCCTACTGTTTCTGCGATTACTGCCTGGAGCATTATCTCATCTATAATCATTTCTACTACCAGAACCGGCCCCGGGACCAGATCTTGCTGAAAAAAGTCCTGCCCAGAGAAGAATCCAACTGGCACAACGACCTGACCCTGAAGCCGCAGGATTGGGACAGGATGAGCCGGGAGGAGAAGGCTGACTACCTTCTGAACGGCAAGTCTGTGAACCGCAATGACCTGGATTACTACTTCTACGAGACACGCTGCGACGCCATCACCCGGTTTGTTCGGGAAGCCACGGAGATTGCCCGAAAGATAAAACCTGCTATCGAATTCTCGGCTGCTGTCTTCATCAACCCGATGAGAAGCGCCAGACACATCGGTCAGCGCTGGACCGATTTCCTGGACTGGGTCGATGTCATGGCGCCGATGAACTACCGGAGTCATTTCCAGGGAAGCTTTGATGACTATCTGGCCTATCTGGAGGATTATATCCGGCAACAGATGAAATGGTGCGAAGGGAGAAGCAGTCTTTATGCGGGAGTGACCGGGCATTATATCTACCTGGAAGAGAGAGAGCCCTGGGAGGAGGCCATCCATATTCTCAGCTCCGAAAAGAAGGCGGAAACAAGCAGGGACAAGCTGAGCGAACTGATGGAGAAAAATATCGCCTATCTGGAAAAATTCTCTCCAAAAAGAGTAAAACAGCTGGAAAGCACCTTCAAATCCTGGCTGAAGAACAAGATTCAAAGCGAGAAAATGGTGGAAGCCCTGAGAGATGTTCTCAGCGATCCTCCTGCTGGATTCTTCCCCGAGGGGAAGCTCCTGCGCACCATCGAGACCGTCAGAAAGGCCGGAGCCGAGGGCGTCGTTATCTTCGCCGCAGGCATAATCCAGCGGAACAAGCTCTGGCCAGCTCTGGAAAAGGCTTTATCAGATTGAAAGAAAACTCTCGCTGTCTTTCCTGCGAAAGGGGTCTTTTTTATAGTTGCTCGAGAAGGAGAGTTCTCTTTCTTTAAAAGCCGACCCTCCAGCCTAAAGAAACCGAGAAATCAGGAGTTGATTCGGTCAATCCAAATGTCGAGTTGACCATAAAGCTCTTTTTAGAGTCGATTCTGTAAGAAAGGCCAAGCCCGACAACAGAGGGAGGTTCCACTTCGGCAATAATCCGGGTATAACCGGAAAAAGAAGCAAGCAAGGCGAACTTTCCACCTACCAGAGACTGTCCCAAGGCAATGCTGTAAGAGACGGTATCTTTCAGCTCAAGCTCCGGCAAATCGCCCATTATCCAGTAGCTCAGGTCCACAAAGACAAACGTTTTGCCCAAGGCCTTCGAAATAGATAAGCCTCCGCCATAGTCCCACTCACCGGTACCAAATCCCTTATCGATATCTGCTAAAGGAACCTTTATTCCGGCTGTGAGGCGGACTGAAGGAATCGACTTTCCTTCCTTGAACACTTCCAGCTCCACGTGCAACAAAGGATCACCCAGGCCAAACTGCTCAAAGTCCACCGGCTCCGGAAGAATCACCTGATGTCTGCCCTGTCTCCCGCTGACCGCCGAACTCTCCGATCCTCCTGACGGAAGTATTCCCACGCTGCTGTAGGAAACGTAAGGCGTGCTCTGGAAAATAACCGGTAAGCTCCCTGAAAGACTGAAGCGTTTAGCAGAAAAAGAGAGTCCGTTAAAAAAATAATAACCATTTGTGTTCTGATCGAAAATATAATTCCCGGTCGCAAATTGAAGCGACCCGGTGTAGGCTACAGAAGCTCCGGGAGCTGGGGAGGCAGCGGCCAGGGTCACAAAAAGGACCCCGGCCGCCACCGCCAATCTCTTCCAAGATAAACTTTTTTCTGTGTTTCCCATTTAGTTCTTACTTGCCTACATTAAGGCGGTTCGTGATCCGCTCCATGATCTTGAGCATCTCTTCCATGTCCTCAGCCATGTTTTCGATCCGCTCTTGAAGCTGGTTCATCTCCCTGTTCATAGTCCTGATCTGCATGAATTCCCGGTTCTGAGTCATCTGTTTCAGTCCTTCCAGGTTTCCTTTCATCTGTTGAGCCATGCTGGCTACTGACTCTCCCATGCGCTGCATCAAGCGATGCTGTTCCATGGTGCGTCCCTGCACTCTCTCCATCTGTTTTCCGACCTCTTCCGCATATTTTTGCGCCCGCTCCATGATCTGGTTCATTTTCTGCATCATGTTCTGCATTCTTTCCATCTGCTGTTGCTGCTGCTGTTGCATGGCCTGCTGCTGGTTTGCGTGTTGGGCGAACGGCACAGAAACAATCGCGCCCAAAAGCCCAACAACCAGAATTCCTTGGATCAAAGGTTTTAGGGTCTTCATGATACCTCCTTTTTTATTTTTTTGAGCGAGATGAAAACCTCTCGCCTTTTAGCCAATCTCGACTCACCGATATTGTCTCGATCATTCATTTTAAAATCCGCTTCCTTAGTGGGAAACAGTAATGGCAAAATTCGTGCCAAATTATAAATTATTTAATATCAACAAGATAACAACTTTCATTTTTAAGGAAAATGACAAAAGTGTAGGATTTCCTACAATTTTGTCAGAATATAGACCCAACCAGAACTCCATTCGCAGGGGGTTGTCTCTACTAAAAACGGTATTATGAAGCGAATTTTTTTCTTTTTCTCGATTGAAAAATTCGGAGGATAAAATATATTATCTTGAAGAAGACATGCTTTCATATATGCCTAAAATGACGGGGTCAAGGTGAATCTCATGAAGAAAAATCAAAAAGGCTTTACTCATATTTTTTTACTAACGATTCTTATTTCAATTTTTGGGATTACATCAAATACATTCGCCAAGGTCTATAAGAAGGATCCAGGGCCGTATGATGTCGAATCTGCAATGTATGAATGGCTGGACCAGAAACGCAACCGGGAAGTGCCGGTGAAGGTCTACTTCCCAAAAAACGCTGAAGGCCCTTTCCCGCTGATCATCTTCTCTCACGGGCTGGGAGGTTCAAGAGACGGATACGAGTTTCTGGGAAGGCACTGGGCCAGCCACGGCTATGTCTCGGTGCATGTGCAGCACATCGGGAGCGATACAGCCATATGGCAGGGAAAACAGAATATCATGGAGGCCATGCGCCAGGCCATCCGAGACCCGGCCAACAGCACCAACCGGCCCCTGGATGTCAGTTTTGCCCTCGACCAGATGGAAAGGTTGAATAAAGAGGATTCTCCTTTCAGGGGATTCCTCGAGATGAAGAAGATCGGAGTGGCCGGGCATTCTTATGGGGCCTACACCACTCTGGCTGTTGCCGGGCAGGTGTTCATCTCTGTCCAAGGCAGTGAAGTCACATTCGAAGACCCCCGGGTGAAAGCGGCGATTGCCATGAGTGCCTCAGTTGGCCGGGCCCGCAATTATCTTGAGAAGGCTTACAGCCGGATCGATACCCCCTGCCTCCACATGACCGGGACTGAGGACCACAGCCCCATCGGGACAACAACGGTGGAGGAGCGGCGACTTCCGTTCGACCATATCGACGGAGCGGACCAGTATTTGATCATCTTCAAGGATGGCGATCATATGGTCTTTGCCGGACAAAGGCTCTGGCCAGGCGGAGGCAAAAAAGATCCTCTGTTCCACGACCTCATCCGCATGAGCTCAACGGCATTCTGGGACTGTTACCTCAATGATAACGATGAGGCAAAGCAATGGCTGGCTGACGGAGGCTTCGAGTCAGAGCTCGGAGAAGACGGAACCCTTGAGAAAAAAATCAAATGATTGAAAAGCCGGCCTCGGCTTTTTCTCCCAGTATGTGAAGTTATTTAAAGCGAATCCCGACAGACCTCACTTTTCTTCGGCCCGGCCGCCCAGATGCTTAGCCAGGAATTTCTCCATCGCCCTGTAAAAGTCGAATCGATTCTCCTCGTTGCGGAAGCCGTGTCCTTCGTTGTCTTTGACCATATACTCAACCTCAATACCCCGCTCTTTCACAGCCTTTACGATCTGGTCTGATTCAATCTTATTCACGCGAGGGTCGTTGGCTCCCTGGGCGACGAACAACGGAGCTTTGATCTTATCCGCATGGAAAAGAGGCGAGATCCTCTCCAGAAGCTCCCTGTCTTTTTCCGGATGACCGACCATTTCGTAGAACATTTCCTTCATAGGTTCCCAGTAAGGCGGGATGCCTTTCAAAATCGTGAACCAGCTCGAAATCCCCACATAATCCACGCCGCAGGCATACAGGTCCGGAGTGAAGGCCAGACCGGCCAATGTGCAGTAACCCCCGTAAGAACCGCCGTAGATACCTACACGTTCCGGGTCAGCGATTCCCTGGTCAATCAGCCATTTGACTCCATCCGTGATATCATCCTGGATGGCCAGCCCGTTCTGTTTGAATCCGGCTTCCCAGAATTTCCGTCCGTAGCCGGTGGAAGTCCTGAAATTCATCTGTAAAACCGCATAACCCCGGTTCGCCAGGAATTGAACCTCAGGTATGAAACCCCATGTATCTCTGGACCAGGGGCCGCCATGGGGATTTATGACAACAGGCAGGTTTTTGGGCTTTAAGCCTTTAGGCAAGGTCAAATATCCATGAATGGTCAATCCATCCCGGGATGTGTAGGAAACGGGCTTCATTTCAGACATCTCGGTTTCGTTCAACCAGGGGCTGACCTCCACCAGTTTCATGAATTCGTTCGCATCTCGGTCCAGGAAGTAGTAGGCACCAAGCGACCTGTCGCTGAATGTTCTTACCAGGACCTTGGTTTCATCTTTGCTCATGCTGTAGAGCCGAACTTCATAGCCCGGCAATCGTTTCTCAAGTTCCGCCTGCAGCTGTTCCCTATCTTCATCAAAGAAATGATAATGCAGCCTTTCAGTGTAGTAGTAGGTTCCTGTGATTCTTTTCCGCTTGTCGGATTTCATCAAGCTGTTCACGTCGACTTCAGGATGTTCGTAGATGAGCCTGATGTTCTCTTTTTTATCGATATCGTATTCAAAAATGGCCTCTTTATCCCGGCCTATGTTGGAAGCGACATAGAGGTTCTTGTTATCGAAGGTAAAGAATATGGGATTAAAGGTTTCTTTGAAACTGGTTGTGATCAGAGTCTGGAAATCATCCTTTTCAGTATCGCGGTAGAGCACGCTGGTGTTGACTCCGTCGGTGGTGAGGGCAATCCTCAACTTGCCGTCATGATCGGTCATCCATCCTGTTATGTTCCCCGGATTCTGAGCGATCATCTCCATCTGGCCCGTGTTGATGTTGACCCGGTAGACATCAAAGACCCGGGCGTCGCGTTTGTTCATATCGATCAACATGTGTTCGGGATCGTTTTCCAGCTCGTCAACGATCCCTACTCTCACTTTTTCAAACGGGGTTAGTTCTTGAAAACTGGAACCATCAATATTCACCGCGTACAGCCTGAAGTTCTCGTCCCCTGCCGTATCCTGGACATAGGCGATGCGCTCATTATTCGCCCAGATAAAACCCGCGATATCTCTCTCCGTCGCGCCGGTAATCCGTGTCACCTCTTCTTCCCCGATCTTCTGAATGTGAACATTCAATCGCGCTTGCCACGGTTTTAGAAAAGCTAGGTGCTCTCCGTCTGGAGAAAGGTCGTACCCCGTGCTTTCAGGATTTTTGAAAAAATCCTCCATCGGGATAAGGCGGGGTACTTGCTCTTTGGGAGCACATCCGGAAATAAAAACAAGTAATACCACTAACAATGAGATGATCCGTGTTCGCATGTTTTCCTCCTAATAAAGCTTATGGTTTGAATAAAACCGAATTATACAATATAGATAAAATAATTCATCCGAAAATATAACAGGGTCAGGGCTCGACATCAGACATTTTTCTAAAGGATAGGGGCCATATCACTATTTTTAAATTATCACGCAGTTTTAATTTCATATTTATGGTATCAATTCAGATAATGATTTAATACTGATTGAATGTCTAATGTCGAGCCCTGACGCCTTAATTCTCCATCCAGTCAATCGTTTCAATCCTTTTTTGCTCAGGCGTACCTGAATTATATCTCACCCTCATTGTAGATTACGGTTTTCTAAAGGAAAAAGTTCAGCCCGAATAGTTCGGTCTGGTTTGACATCAAATTTCTTCTCTGATATAAGCTTGTATCTTGACACCAAGGCGAATGGAGAGAGCCAAGAATTCCCAAAGACCGAAAAAAACCAAAGATATATTATGATCAAGATTAGAAATACTCCGGCCCTGAAAAAAAGGAGGAAAGAATGCCTAATAAAAAGATAATTGTCTCTCTTCTGCTCATCATAGCTCTAACCGCCACGCTGGGCCTCTCGCAGAACAAAATCACAACTCCGAAGGAATACTTCGGGTTCAACCCCGGCGATGACTACCACCTGGCCAATTACACCCAGTATGCGGAATACCTGAAAAAAATATCGCTCGAGTCCAACCGTATCTCCTACGATGGAATCGGGATGACCGCTGAAGGGCATCCGATGTTCATGGCGATCATCACCTCGCCCGAAAACCAGAGGAAACTCAACCGCTATAAAGAGATATCCCGGAAGCTGGCTCTGGCAGAGGGACTGACCGACACAGAAGCCCGCGCCCTGGCTGCTGAAGGACGGGCAGTTGTCTGGATCGACGGCGGGCTGCACGCCACTGAAGTCCTGGGATCACAGCAGTTGATCGAGCTCGTCTACCAAATGGCGAGCCGCAACGACCCGGAAACGCTTCGAATCCTGAACGATGTCATCCTGCTCGCTGTCTGCCCCAATCCTGACGGGATGGAGCTGGTCGCCAACTGGTACATGAGGGAAAAAGACCCCACCAAACGCTCAACAAGGGGGCTTCCCCGCCTGTACCAGAAGTACATCGGTCATGATAACAACCGAGATTTCTACATGATCACTCAGCCTGAGACCGAAGCTGTAAGCCAGGTGCTCTACCGGGAATGGTTTCCTCAAATCGTCTATAACCAGCATCAGACAGGTCCGGCGGGCTGCGTCCTGTTCGCTCCGCCTTTCCGCGATCCGTTCAACTACTGCTTCGATCCCCTTGTGCCTCTCGGGATCGAGCTTGTCGGGGCAGCCATGCACAACCGGTTCGTGGCTGAAGACAAGCCGGGAGCGACCATGCGGTCGGGCGCGAGATACTCGACCTGGTGGAACGGCGGTCTGCGCACGACGGCCTACTACCACAACATGATCGGAATCCTCACCGAAACTATCGGAAATCCCACGCCCATGGAAATCCCTTTTATCCCGGAAAGACTGCTCCCCAAGAACGACCTTCCCTTTCCTGTCCAGCCCCAGAAGTGGCACTTCCGCCAATCCATCGAGTACATGATCACAGCGGACAGAGCCATCCTTGACCTGGCATCCAAGCACCGCGAGGAATTTTTGTTCAACATCTACCGCATGGGGAAAAATTCGATTGAACGGGGCAGCCGGGACCATTGGACAATCCGTCCCAAAATGATCACAGAAGTCGAGAAAGCCTTCGAAAAAGAGCGCGCAAGCTCTGAAGAATCCGGCCGTATGCGGAGCTACCCGAAAAAATACTATGACATGCTCTACGACCCGGCCAAAAGAGACCCAAGAGGGTACATCATTACCTCAGATCAGCCAGATTTTTTGACAGCAACAAAATTCGTGAACGCTCTCATCAAGAGCGGGATCACCATCCAACGTGCCACCCGCTCCTTCAAGATCGGTGATAAGTCCTATCCCAAGGATTCGTACATCGTAAAGACCGCCCAGGCTTTCCGTCCTCATATTCTCTCCATGTTCGAGCCCCAGGATCACCCCGATGACATTCCCTATCCGGGGGGAGCGCCGATCCCACCCTATGACAACGCAGGCTGGACCCTTGCCTTTCAGATGGGAGTGGAGTTTGACCGTATCCTTGACGGCTTTGACGGTCCCTTCGAAAAGATCGAAGGACTGGTTCAGCCCCCTTCTGGAAATGTGAGCGGGGATAACAACGCCGCTGGCTTTTTGCTCGACCACAGGGTCAATGACGCTTTTATCGCCATAAACCGCCTTTTAAAAAATAAAGAAGATGTTTACTGGATCAAACAGAGTTTCCTTGCCCAGGGAAAATCCTATCCTGCGGGTACGATTTTCATTCCAGCCAAATCCACGACCCTCCCCAGGCTGGAAAAGCTGGCAGAAGAAATCGGTTTGAACTTCGAGGGTGTCAGGTCCCAGCCAAAAGGCCAATCGTTCAAGCTCAAGCCCTTGCGTATTGGATTATGGGATAGCTACGGCGGCTCCATGGACTCCGGCTGGGTGCGTTGGATTCTTGAGCAGTTCGAGTTCCCTTTTAAAGTGGTCTACCCTCCGGTCCTGGACGCCGGTAACCTCAACAACCAATTTGACGTGCTCATCTTTGTCCGAGGCGCAATCCCCAGCGCTGAAAGAGGCGAGGAAAGACGTTTTGGCTTTTTTGCGCCGCCAGACCCCAAAACCATTCCCGCGGAATACAGGAACATGCTGGGAAGAGTCTCGGTTGAAAAAACAGTGCCCAACCTGCTTCAATTCCTTGAAGAGGGTGGAACCGTGTTGACCATCGGAAGCTCGACCAACCTCGGCTACCATGCCGGACTCCCCGTTGCCGACGCCCTGGTCGAAAAGCTTGATGACGGGACAGAAAAACCTTTGCCCTGGTCAAAATTCTTTGTTCCCGGATCCTTGCTCCAGGTGCGGGTGGATAATAATCATCCTCTGGCCTACGGCCTCAGCGAGAGACTGGATGTCTCCTTCAATAACAGCCCTGTTTTCAGATTGATGCCAGAGGCTTCCTTGAAGGGAGTACGGCCTGTAGCCTGGTTTGACAGCAAGGATCCCCTGAAAAGCGGCTGGGCATTAGGGAAGCATTATTTGGATGGAGGTATAGCTGTCGTCGCGGCAGAAGTAGGAAAAGGAAAACTCTTCCTGTTCGGACCTGAGATCGCCCGCCGCGCTCAACCCCATGGAACCTTTAAGTTTCTCTTTAACGGCATTTACTACGGAAGTGCCGCTTCAGTCGAGCTCGAGTAGGCCAAAGGCTGTCCCGATATATTCATTTTCCTTGTTTTGACATCGAATATCTCCTGTGATATAAATTCTCTCGAGGGGATTTCGAAGGAAGCAATCAATGAATAATCCCTGCTGGACGACTAAAATTGAAAAGGACGAAAAGGTCTCTCTCCATAAAACAAAAGAGGAAGACAAAATGAGAATGAAAATCTCTTCTGCCATTATTACAATCCTGACCCTGGCTTTTCTCGCCTGCCTTATTTCTTCTGGCTTTTCCGCATTACAGGCTCAAGATACCGATAAGAGCAAAATCCTTAAAGAACAGTTCAGGATCAGAAAACAGCTCCATCCTACAACCCAATCCAAGATCGCTCAGGCAGTCCAGGAATTCGAACAGAATATTTTGGCTGAGGGGGAGGAGGCTAATCCTGTTTTCATGGCTTCCCGGGCCGCCCGGAACCAGTTCCGGGAAGTATCCCCGCTTCAGACTGAAGTCCTCGGCTTCTATGTTCTCTGCCAGGCCACCTCAAGCCTGGAGGAGGATATCAGTCTTATAGCCGCAGAGATCGAAAAAATGAACCGGGTAAAAGAGGAGCTCAACAAACTGATCAATGAGATGAATACGCAGATAAAAGAGAAAACCGAAAGCGGAGCACGGGAAACGAGTACAGAAGCTGAGGAAAAAGAGACCCCTGTCCTGAGAGAACAGGAGGCCCTGGAGGCAGCCCCTCATTACAAGACAGAATACCCGAAATCTCCGGAATTGATATACTCCAAAGAACTGGAGAGTATGAGCATCGCCGAATTGAACAATGATCTGTACTATGTCAAAACTGCCCTGAACTCCGTGCACAAGACCTCGGAGACAGCCGTAGAGGCTCTGCGAAAAGAAATGGACCGCAGAACCAGGTTTCTCAGTGAGCTCCTTGTCCAGAGTGAAGACATATCCAGGGTTGAGGACAACGAGATAAAGAGTATCAGATAACCATCCTTGCTTTTTTACGCGTTCTTCTTTGCCTTAACTGCGTGTTTGAATCCCTGCTCTAACGATCCAGCTGTTCCTGGCTGCAGGGAGTTCGCAGCTCCTCTGGAATATCCTTTTTTCATTATTTATTAGAAAATCAAAGGAGAAGCTGGCTTTTTGACGGATAATTCTCCGACGGCTTTATCAAAAGCAGAAAAATCTATATAATTCCTCCCTGTACCTGAATGACGGTCTGGATTATTCTCTCGGGGATCATCGCACCCGCGGTCTTCTGGTCTGGCTATTTCTATTACAAGGACCGTTTCCAGCCTGAACCCATCCGCAACCTGGGATTCACCTATATCCTGGGCCTGATCGCAGCCTTCGCCTGTGTGAAATTCTTCAAGCTTCTTCCTCTGATCGGAATCCCTGATGACCCCAGCGCATTGATGGAAAGCCAAGGGCTTCAATTCTTCTTCTACAGTATTGGCGTGATCGGCTTGGTAGAGGAATTTTTCAAATTCCTTCCTTTCCTTATTGTCGTTCTCAGATTAAGGGCGTTCGATGAACAGATAGACGGCATCATCTACGCTTCGACGATAGCCCTGGGCTTTGCCAGCTTCGAGAATATATATTATCTGGCTTATCTGGAGGGATTTGAGCTCTTCGGCCGCGCCTTCGCCTCACCTCTGACCCACACCATCTTCTCCTCAATATGGGGATACACCGTAGGAAAAGCACGGATCCAGAGGAGACCGCTTTTCAAAGCTTCCTTGATAGGCATCTTGATCGCGGCTTTCGCGCACGGGATTTTCGATTTTTTCACCTTTTCCCCGATCCTGAGAATAATCGCTTCTCTGCTCATACTCGCAATTTGGATCTGGCGTATAAAAGTTATGGAGCAAGCGGGAAAAAAGAAAAAATAGAATTTGAGGTCTCAGTATCCCTGAGACAGGCCTGAACCGCGGGGGTCCGCGCTTCCGATAAACTTGATGGGCTTTCCGCCGGGGTCATATTCGATCGTTAGGCCGTGGGCATTGCCGATTCCCGTGGATTGACGAATGTTATGACCCATTTCTCTGAGAGCGTCGAGCACTGAAGGCTCAATCCCTTGCTCGACAAGGATATAGTCCGGCTCGGCAAAGCTGATGCGGGGCGCGGCAATAGCCTGCTGGATATCCATGCCAAAATCGATCATGCCCATAATTATCTGGGGTACAGTCTGTCCGATCGCATGACCTCCCGGTGTACCCAAAGCGATCCAGGGCTTGCCTTCCTTGAAGACAATGGTCGGACAATCCCCGGAAAGCTTCCTCTGCCCGGGGTGGGCGTCCATTGGGTTTCCTTTGGGCTCGAACGTGCAGAATGCCAGAGAATTATTGAGCCAGATGCCTGTACCTTCGACCATAATGCGGCAGCCGAATGAGCCTCCCAGGGTCTGAGTTGCGCTGACGATGTTTCCCCATTTGTCGGCGACAACAAAGTGCGTCGTATTATCTCCGCTTTTCACGACTATATTGGGCGGCCGGAATGTCGTGGCTTCTTCCATATCCATGTTCTCGACAATTTCCCTCCAGTAATCTTCGCTCAGCAGCCTGAACAAGGGAGGAGGATTGATTGCAGGGTCCCCGGCATAGGCGAGACGACACCAGAAAGCATGCTTGGTCACCTCGGCAAAACGGTGAAGGTAGTCTGCGGAATTGTGCCCCAGAGCAGCGTTGTTAAAGCGGCTCATCAATCCCAGCCGGATGAGCGAAGGGAATGCTGTTGAGGGAGGAGAAGCTGTCGTCACTTTGTAGCCGCGGTACTCGATGCTTATCGGCTCCCACCATTCGGCGCGGTCGGCGATGAGGTCATCTATGGTCAAAAAGCCTCCTGTTTCCCGCATAGCTTTATCGATCGCTTTTCCCAGTTCACCTCCATAAACAGCCTTGGCTCCTTGTTCAGCGATCAGACGGAGCGATTGAGCAAGGTCTTTTTGGACAAGACGGTCTCCCTGATCCAGGGGTTTCCCGTTCTTGCCGTAGACGGATTGAGCGCTGGAGTTGAACTCCGGAAAGGCAAGTTTGATCACTCGAGCCAGACGTTCATCGATCTCAAACCCGTCTTCTGCGGCTTTTATGGCAGCTTCAAAGAGCTCCTTCCAATCGAGCCTTCCGTAGGTGGACGACATGGCCCACCAGGCATTCACGTTTCCTGGAGTGGAAACAGCCTTAGGGCCGCGCCGATTTTCTCTGTAATTCGGTGTGGGAGGACGGAAAACATCCGAATCGACGTTCCCCGGAATCCTGCCGCTCGAGTCCAGAAAACGGGTCCTGTCTCGAACAGCGTCATAGATTAGAATCGTCCCATAGCCGCCGATCCCGGAGTTCATCGGCTCAAATACATTCAGGGTAGCAGCTACGGCCACTGCAGCATCAAAAGCGTTGCCGCCAGCCCTGAGAATACTCACTCCGATCCGGGTGGCGATGGGGTGGGCGGAGCTGACCATGCCGTGTGTCCCTACCGCCGGCCCAGACTTTGAAGGAGCCGGGATCTTCTCCCCGGGGTTTTGACAGGAAACAAAGGCCAACAAGACAATCAAGGCAAAACTTATTTTTCTATCGGGCATCTGAAGCTCCTCTGCTCCACCATTCCCTTTTATAGAATGCCCTGCAATGAGATGATCTCGCTATTAAATTATGGATATAGCGCAGGAAAGTCAAGAGATAAACAAAAGGGGTCGCATCTTAACATTTAACATTAGTTTTTTTTTAATTCTTCTATAAATCATCTACGAAAATAAAAATAATCTTAATGAATATTTAATCACGGAATGTTGAGCATCGAGAGCTTTTCCTTACCAATTCTGCCAGTACTGAGAAATGTTAAATGTTAAGATGCGACCCCTCTTATTTTAAGATGAGAGATTTCATCCAGAAGACGAAAATGCCGCTCAGCCCACCGAGTATCGGGCCCCAGACAACCTCGAGTACAGTCAAAGTCAAATTCCAGTTTTTCAGTAAGGCGTAATTCGTGAACCCATAAACAGTAATAGCGAGTACTCCGGCAGCTATTCCGATCAAAGCTGCGTCTAAAAATCCGTCCTTTTGAGTCTTATACAGGACTAAGAAGACGATACAGGTCACCACCAGAACCTGAGCGGCTAAGCCAGCAAATGCATTAAAGGCCATTTTGCCATCACTCATGCGGGCAACAGGCTTGATCCCTTCAGAATACAGCTTTCCGAATATGCCGAGATGCCACAAAGCATCTATCGCGCTCGTGAAAATAAAAGACAGAAGCCAGATCAATAAATAGCGGACAATCATCATTCAAACCCTCCTTCGAAAAACTTCCCTCTTTTTTTAAAAAGCCAGCCTCAAGCGTTCAGGGTCCAGATGGAATAGTTGAGGCCAGCCGCAAAACTTACCCAGATAAGGTAGGGGATGAGCAACACGCCGGACAATTTTGAAACCCGCAAGGATTTCAGGATCGTGATGAATATTGCGATCCAGAGAACAATAATCTCAATCAAGGCCAAGAACGGGGATTTCAAGCCGAAGAAAAGGATCGACCAGAGCATGTTCAGAACCAACTGGACAGCAAACCAGCACATGGCTGTTTTCACACCAGGATAATGCAGAGTCTTCTCCCAAAGGAGAAAAAGAGAAATCCCCATGAGCACAAACAGGCTTATCCACACCGGAGAGAAAACCCAGCTGGGAGGAGTGAAGGACGGCTTGGCAAGAGAAGCGTACCAGACCGGTATGGAAGGGGTTGTGAACAGCGATCCCACAAATCCGGCCAGCTGACAGATGATGAGGCTGACGATAAGCTTAATAATGACTCGTTTTTGCATTTTCGTATTCAATCCTCCCTGAGTGGAGTTGCCGAATCAGAGGCATATCCTCTGATACAGTGATTATACCTGAAAATGTATTGAAAAATACCGATTGTCTCTTTTTTTTTCACCTTGTGCAATTATACCGAATATTCCACGGCCACTCTTATGATGACCTGAAACTCCTTCAACTGACCATTTCTCACCGCTCCGCGCTGCTCCAGGACCTGAAAGAAATGAACTTTTTCACCGGACTTCAGGACTCGTTCCACGCCGTCCTTTACGGCTTCAGAAAATCCGAGAGGTGACGTCCCGACAACATCTATCATCCTGAACATTGAATCTCTCCTTTATAAGATGATAATAATAAATGTATTTCAGGCCTTCTTCGGAAACCAGGGGAAAAAAGCGCTTGTCCTTCTGGCGTACTCCTCGAATTCTTTATTGCCGACGTATTTTTTCTCCAGCATGGTCACTCCTGAGACTCTCAGCAGAAGAAACGTGATGAGCAGGGGGCTGATGATGGCGGTCCATCCAGCCTTAACAGAAAGAGCTATCAGGAATATTCCCCACCACATCGCAGTTTCTCCGAAGTAATTGGGATGCCGGGTATATCTCCACAGGCCATACTTCATGATCTTCCCTTTATTCCCGGGATTCCTTTTGAACCTGGCCAGCTGATAGTCCCCTCCTGTTTCGAATAAGAATCCTAAAAACCAGAGAACGAATCCGGCGCCATTCAGAAAGGATATCCCTGTCTCCTTGGAGTGATTGACGAGCATCAGCGGATAGGCAATGACCAACATCAAGAATCCTTGAAGCATGAAAATCTGGAAAAAGCTCCGGAGATGAAACCATTTGCCCCATTCCCTTCTCCACTGAGCGTAACGAAAATCCTCGCCCCTTCCCCTGTTGCGGATGAATATGTGGGTCGCCAGCCTCAAGCCCCAGATGAATACCAAAGCCGTCACCAGAATATGCCGGATTTCAAATCCTCCTTCAAGAAAAAAAGTCAGGAGCGCGACAAGGATGAACCCGATTCCCCAGGCTATATCGACAACAGAATTATCCTTTTTGAGCAGGGAAATAATATAAACAGCTGTCATGTAGAGCAAAACAGCTAGCCCCGAGTCCAGAATATAATCACTCAGGGTAAAACTCATTTCACTCATCTCTCTTCAGTTGAAAAGCTTCATTCAGACGGAAAAGGCTAAAAAGATCTATTCAAACATGATCCCGATGCCTACCACTCCTATTCCATTATGCACACCGATCACAGGGGAAACGTCCATGATATAAGCCGGTCTTTTATGAATGGCTTTTTCCAGCATTCCGGCATACATTTCCGCCCGTTCGAGGTTCTGGGCATGGACGATCGCATAATTCCAGATATTGCCCTCCGCAGCCATATCCGTGATCATTTTCACGATCTTCTTCACGTTGCCTTTGCGGGTGAATGATTTGCTGAGAGCAGTCGCTTTCCCCTCTTCATCAAGGGCAATGAGTGGCTTAATATTCAGCAACCGCGCAGCCAATCCTTTCAAAGGACTGACTCGTCCGCCACGAACCATATATTTGAGCGTTTTGATATCCACCAAGAGTTTTGTCTTGGAAATCCAATCTTCGGCCAGCTTCACTACCTCTTCATGAGTTTTTCCTTGGCGAATCGCTTCAGCCAGGCGCAAGGAAATCAGTCCTTGAGAAACGGAAAGATTCCGGGAGTTGATGATGTCGATTTTCTTATTCTTGACAACAGAGGCTGCATCCTGAGTCATTCTAAAGGTACCGCTCAGCTTTTCCGAGATCATGACAGCGATAATCGACTCATAATGGCTGGCTAAAAAAGAGAAGATGCTTTGGGCCGTCTTCAGAGGTGGCAGCGAACTCCGGGGATGTTCTTTAGAAGTCCGGAGCAGTGTGTAAAACTGTTGAGGAGTGATAGAGATCTTATCCAGAAATATGGATTCCCCGAAGGAAAGATTGAAAGGAATGACATGGATCTGATAGTCGTCAATGACTTGCTGAGGAAGGTCGCAAGAAGAATCAGTGACCAGGGCGATCTTGGATTTCCGGTTGTGGCTGGCTTCATACTGCTTCAGCATGTCGTCGGCTTTTATCTGCGGGATCGAACCGTAATTCCTCAGCCAATAAAAAAGGTCAGCCGGATTATTGGTATGGATATGAATCTTCACCTTATCGGAGCTGCCAGCGACGATCGCAGAATTTCCATAAGGACGGATCTCCTGCCGTATCCGATCCACATCCATGTTCTTTCCAGTGATCAGCGCTTCCGTGCAGTACCTGTGCTCGATCTTGTCTTTTTTGGAGGGAACATGGATTTGAGAGTCCTGCCAGAGGACCTCCGGTTTGGGGATACTTTTCAATCTCCCCTTTTTTATGAAATGTGTGATCCCCTCAAGAAAATCGACGAATCCTTTAGCCCCGGCATCGACGACTCCGGCTTTGGCCAGGACGGCGAGCTTCTTCGGGGTCTCTTTCAGCGATTTTTTCGCCACCTGAAGGGAGTATGACAGGAGCTCGGCAAAATCTCCCTTTTCCTTTCTCTTCTGATAGACAGCATCTGCCCAGTCCTTCATCACGGTGAGCATCGTCCCCTCGACTGGAGAGACAATCGCTTTATAGGCATATTTCACGGCCTCCCTCACGGACTCGCCGAATATGCTAGTGGATATCTTCTTTACGTTCTTAATCTTCTCACTGATGCCGTAGAGGAACTGAGCGAAAATCAGGCCTGAATTCCCACGTGCTCCGGAAAGCGCCGCATCAGCGATCGACTGCATGGTGGCCTCAATGGAATGGCTGTGCACGGCACTCTCAACGATCGACCGCATGGTAGATGCCATGTTCGTGCCCGTATCAGAATCAGGAACGGGAAAGACGTTGATCTTGTTCAGATAACTCTGGTCTTTAATGACCGCATTCCCCCCGATAATAAAGGCATAATACAGCCGCTTCCCATCGAGATATCTTATCTGCATCGCTGTTTTCTAAAAAATAATAATCTTTATTGAACTTAGAAATTATATAAATCTTTAAAAAAAATTTCTAGTTCAAAATTTGTCTGAAAAGAATATTTATGAACTGTTCCAGTCTTCGATAGCAAAAAAGGTGATAAAAATACCACCCCCAAATTCACCTCAAAGGGTGATTGACGGTTTGACTAAATACAATTATTGTATTATAGAATTAATACAATTTGAAAAATGAGAGGCTTCGATGTTCCGCACCAACATTGATTTCAGCTCACCACTGCCGATCTATCGGCAGTTGATTCACTTGATTAAAATGGAAATACTCTCCGGAAGGCTGAATGATGGAGATCAGCTGCCGCCGATAAGAGAGCTGGCAAAAATACTTAAATTGAATCCCAATACTGTAGCAAGAGCTTATTACACTTTGGAAGAAGAAGGATTCATCGAAAGTAAACGGGGAAGCGGCAATTGGGTGAATTACAAAAAAGGCAAGCTGGACAGCCTTCGAAAAGGAATGGTCGAGGATGAATTCAAGAGTTTCCTGGAGAAGGCTTTTAGTCTGGGAGCCAATTTAAATGACATCAAAAATTTAATAAAGAGGTATTCGGACAATGAGTCAAAACATCGTTGAAGTCGAAAACTTAAGCCTTAAAATCGGAAAGAAAAAAATCCTGGATAAGATTCAACTCCGGCTCCAGAAAGGGGAAGCCGTGGTGATCGCCGGGCGAAACGGCTCGGGAAAGACCACCTTCCTCAAATGTCTGGCCAACGTCATTTTCCCTGATGAAGGCACGATCAGCTACAGCGAAAAAGTCTCCAAGGAAAAGATCGGCTTCATCTCTGACCAGGTCAGCCTGCTTGAAAATTATTCGCTGAAGCAGGGAATCGATTTTCATAAGGATGTTTACCAGATCAAAGAGTTCGACGACACATTGCTCAGGGAGTTGAAACTGGACCTGGATCAAAAGATAAAAAACCTCTCAGCCGGGGAACGCATACTTTTCCACCTTTCGCTAATCCTGGCTCAGAAGCCGGAGATCCTTCTCGTCGATGAGATCATCCATGCCATAGATCCCTATATCAGAGAACAATTCCT
>Ga0209427_10002451_pt1 | contig 21843 bp, 19 predicted proteins | sample DeeMarSWOR136_30_FD_187465 | JGI IMG/M metagenome (GOLD analysis project Ga0209427, IMG submission 187465) | Marine sediment microbial communities from White Oak River estuary, North Carolina - WOR-1-36_30 (SPAdes) (version 2) | ecosystem: Environmental > Aquatic > Marine > Intertidal zone >...
GGGAGGAGGGCCGAGAGAGGAATCCCCGTACTTCCTACTCCCTTTGTAGCTTTCACTACGCCTTGGATGGGCCCTCCTCTAATTTTCTTCACTTTCATTACCGACCAAATAATGGCACAGCCTATCTGAGGGGTCAATCGCCTTTCGGGGTAGTTGGGGAGATGATTTTTTTCTTGCTTCCTTCACCTCTAGAGGTGAAGATATTTTTGAATTTTTGTTTATCATTTTGATCTTTATGTTGTATGATTCTAAGAAAATTTTATCGGGAGAGAAAAAGTGGATGTAAAAAAATTCATCGATAAGAAAGTCGAAGAGATCCAGAAAACCGTGGGGTCAGAGAAGGCGATCTCGGCTTTATCCGGTGGTGTGGACAGCTCTGCCTGCACGGTTTTGGCGCATTGGGCCATAAGTGAAAATCTAAAGGTGATTTTCATCGATGATGGGCTGATGCGGGAGAATGAGCCAGAAGATGTCGGACAGATCTTTGCAAATCTGGGAATCAGTATCGATATCATCGATGCCAAGGATGAATTTTTCGCGGCATTAAAAGGCAAGATCGATCCTGAGGATAAAAGGAAAGCTTTCCGAAACGCTTTTTACACCGTGTTCAAGCGTGCCGTTTCAGAAAGCGGCGCTCGGTTCTTGGTGCAAGGAACCATCGCAGCAGACATCATCGAGACAAAAGGTGGAGTGAAGACCCAGCACAACATTCTTGACCAGATCGGAATCAATGCCGAGGCTGAGTATGGATACAGACTGATTGAGCCTCTGAGAGATCTTTTTAAATATCAAGTAAGAGAAGTTGCTAAAGAGTTGGGTCTCCCAGAGAGTGTGTATCAGAGAATGCCTTTCCCTGGCCCAGGTCTGGCGACACGGATTGTCGGTGAAGTCACACCTGATCGAGTGTCCCTGGTCCGGAAAGCCACCCAGATTGTGGAAGAAGAGATATCAGCCATGAGGCCCTTTCAAGCCTTTGCCGTTTTACTCGCGGATAAAGGAACCGGGATAGAAGAGGGAAAAAGAAAATTTGGAGGCATCGTCATCGTACGATCTGTAGAAAGTAGAGATGCCATGACTGCTGAGCCAACTCCCATCCCTTGGGATACGCTGATGACTATCTCAAGAAGGATAACCAAAGAATTGCCTGAAGTGGTGCGAGTAGCTTATGAGATAACGCCAAAGCCGCCTGCCACAATCGAATACATCTAATGTAAACGTATGAGATAAAGTGGCTCTCTTCCATTTTGTGTGGGAATTATTTTCAAGGTTGTCTTTTCCATCAGCTATATCCTCTGCTCTAGTGAGGATCTTTCACGCCATTCCCTCACCGCCCTTCTCGGCGGCTGCGTAACTGCGCACGCTTGTTCTTAATCCCAATAACACTGGCTCTTCTTCCCGTGTTTGTCCGGATCTTGAACTCTTTATCAAAGTCGTGCTCAATACATACTCGCCGACAATATGGGTGAACCCATATTGCTTCCCTCGAAGAACGATTCGTGAAGGCTAGATCCTCAATGACGCTACGGACATACCTGATGTCTTTTTCTATTTGAGTTAATCCATACAAAATGGAAGAGAATCAATTTTGGATATCTGCTAGACTCAATTCTTTGATTTGATTAATTTATAGATTCCGAGTGTCAAAATGGGGATGATGTAGGTGATGAGGAAACCCCAGCTGGCACTTCCATATCCCTTTGCGATGAGATTGACCAATCCAAAGGTTGAAAGTCCAAATGCAATTAACAGCAAAATAACAGCAACCAGAGGTCTCTGCCAGCGGGGGAGATCTTTTCCTCTCGCATGGAGCGCTGAGCGGATTCTTTCGTTCACAGAGTGAATGAATCCTGTGCCAGTCTCTACCAAGGTCCCAAAGAGAACGATCTGGAAGATAACCAACAGAATGGGAACGCCTGCTCTCTGGAGTAAAAACACGGCAGGGATCTCTTCCGGAAGAACCGAGGGATAATGACCGGTCACAGAGATAAAAAAGAGAAAACCGGGAATAATCCCGATGAATCCCCCTATGAGCCCTGCGGAGAGAGCTTCTTTTCTCGATTCGATATGGTTCAGGCAAAAGAGCACTGCTGGAACGGTGCCCAGATTGTAAAGAGCGTATTTGAAGCCTCCGAGAGCCCATTTAGGTAAGATGATCCCTGTAGAAAGGTTATTCTGAATGGCTGGACCGAACTTTATCAGAGCTACGATGAAAAACGCTGCGTAAACCAAATAGAGGATAATGGACCAGAGGGAGAGGAAGTTTTCTATCAGACCTTTTCCTTTGAAGGTAAGAAAACCAACGGCAAGCAGCATGATTAGAACACCGGCTATGTAGGGCAGGCCAAAATTATCCCTGAGTATGACTCCTGCGGCAGATCCGATGACAGCCAGCACGAGGAATAATTGAATGATATAGATAATTTCGAAAGCAAACCAGAAGGGACCCAGTAATTTTTGAAAAAAAATCCTGTAGTCAAATGCTTTGAACTTCCGGCTGAATTCGAAAGATATGGCCAGAATCAGAGACCACATGAGTGTTGTGATCAAAAACATGCCCAGAAGACCGCCGAGAGGCCCGTATTTCAAGAAGAATTCCACCAGTTCACGTCCTGTACCGTAACCACCGGCAATGGTCACAGACTGGAAAACGAAGCCGGGCAAGAGGTATTTTTTAAAAAAAGAGGACTTGAAAAAAAACATCGCTTAATCATATCAAAATCACTCTTTATTAGCCAGAGGAGGGGATTTGAATTATAATAACCTTTTGTGAGGATGGAGGCTTTTTGAGCTCCCGAGGGAAACAGTGACAAAGATTTCTCAAACTGATAGAGAAGGAAAGATTCGTTCGATAACGGTTTGGGGAATCTTTGTCAATATATTTTTATTAGCTATAAAGATATTTATTGGAGTTTTGGTTCGCTCCTCTGCCCTGGTTGCCGATGGCTTTCACTCCTTATCCGACCTCGCCACTGATTTTGTTGTTTTGGCCAGCACTCGTTTATCGAGTAGGCCTCCAGACGATGCGCACCCTTATGGGCATAAAAGATTCGAGACTCTTGCGTCCCAGATAGTGGGACTCGTGCTGTTGGTCGTGGGATTTGGTTTTGTCTGGAGGGCCGGGACATGGATTTTCCACGGCGAAGAGAGCTACCCTGGATTCATGGTGCTGGTTGTGGCAGGAATCTCTGTTGTTTCCAAAGAAATCCTTTTTTTCCTGACCAGGAAAATCTCGAGAGAGACCCATAGTGCAGCGCTCTATGCGAATGCCTGGCACCACCGTTCCGATTCCCTTTCTTCAGGCGCTGTCTTGATTGGGGGCGTCGCCAGCCTTTTGGGCTGGGGGCATGCAGACCATATGGCCACGATTGTTGTTGGTCTGATGATCTTGGGAGTGGCGGGAAAGATCCTGTATGAGGGTTTGATAGAGATTACAGAGCATTCTGCTGATAGAGATACGATTCAGAAAATAAAGAATATTCTCCTGGCAGAGAGGGATGTCTTTGATTGGCATGCGTTGCGCACGAGAAGGGTCGGAGGGGAGCTATTCGTGGATGTCCATATTCTTGTCGATCCTGACATATCAGTGAGGCTGAGCCATGAGGTCTGTTCGAAGGTCGAAGATGAAATACAAAGAGTGCTGACCAAACCGGTCAATATCTTGATCCATATTGAGCCGCACGAGAAGGCACATTAAACAACTCTCAGCTTTTCAAATATATGTATTTTCTGATTTGGTAGAGTAATTCTTCTCGATCGTAAGGTTTAGAGATAAGACAAATACCATCTCTTTTGCTGCTGCTTTTCTCTTCATTTTTTGTGATAAGCGAAGACAGGAATATGATAGGAATGTCTTGTGTTTCAGGATCGTTCTTCAATGTATGAGCCACCTCTCCTCCATCCATATCTGGCATCATGATATCAAGGATGATAAGGTCGATGGAATCAGTCCGTGCGATTCTTATGGCTTCCTTTCCAAGAGAGATTGGAGTGACAGTATATCCTGCTCTCATTAAGATCGATTCCAGAGCTTTGAGTGTGACTTTGTCATCATCAACTACTAAAATTTTTTTAGTTTCCATTTTTTGCTGATCTCTTTTAGCTCGCTTTCCTTTTATCTAAAGGGAGAGCGAAGGCCATCATTCTATTCATGTTTTTATTTGTATGATGCCTAGAGGAAAAGAACTCAGCAATCCCCTTTTAGGGTGAATTTTGGGGTGATTTCTTCTAACTGCTTTCAGATATGTTAAAATCAGGTCAACTTGAATTGCCCAAAATCATTGACAATCCAGGAGTGCCTCTGGTATTCTGTCGATTCCCCAACAAGGCGGTGCTATCGTCTAGGAGACTAGGACAGGTGGTTCTCAGAAATATAGTTGAGATATACCCTTGCCTTCTTTAAGATGTCGCTCATTAGTCTTAGGTTTGATTGAATAAATTCGTGTAAGTCTACATCCACAAAGGTATGTTTTTCCTCTCTTTATCCGCCTGGTTCACCCCAGGTACAATCACGGATATGACGGTCAACTCTCCCACCGCCTGGATCAATAGGCTCACCATCATAAACATATGACACCCTAAAACCTAAATGCACAACATGAGTAACATCACTTGCTGGACCCGGTCTTAGATTCCAAATTTTAACAAATTCTTCGGAAACAAAATATGCTAATTCAAAATTAATCTCATCAATATGCTGCCAATTGCTTTTTAAGTAGCCTGGGATCGGTTCCCCTCTAAGCAGATGGTTATCATGCGTTATGATAAAACCACGATGACGAAAAAAATCGGAAATTAATTTAAATGTTTCATTTGTTAGTGGCCCAGACATAGCTTCAAGCTGTTTCTCTACATCCCGGATGTGCTCTCTTACAATGTCCATTCCTGCTTGGCTATGATCATCTGGAATCCATATTTCTTGTGCTGGCCTAGAGGATGATTCCTTTTCCTCGTTGTTAAATAAATTGATAGGATTCCCCAAGAAGACTAACAAAGCCACAACAATTAAAACCAAAATAAGCAGTAAAACCTTGAGTTTCATTTTTCCCCCTTATATAAGCTAAATGTATTTGATCCGGATATCCCCTTGCTTAAGTATATGAGGAGATGCCGGGTGATTGTTTCGACAATGTGGTTTCAATTTTGTCCCTCTTTATTGGAGATCTGCCTATCCCTATGATCTAAAAGTATTCATTACGTTTACCAAAGAAAAAAAGACATGTCAAGGTGATTTTAGGTCGAACAAAGACCAAACAGGAAGTGTTGTCATCACAGATCTCCATATTTCTTCACTTTTTCATCGTATTTCGCTTTTTCTTTGATCATGATTTCTTGGAAACGGGGATCGTCCCGTAGGCTGTCGTAACAGGGATTGTTTTTCAGATAAGGATAAGAATAAGGATACCAGTTATGCCTCTCGAACACGACCTCAATACCCGTTTGAATATTCTCGATTGCATCCTGCTTCCTTCCCAAAAGAGCATAAATGCAGGTCATGATAGGTAAATAAGTACGATCCTCACCTTGAATAAGCTCAACAGCCTTCTCTTTTTCCCCTGAAGCTGCAAGTAACAGGGCTCTGTTATGCTTGACATTCACATCGTCTGGACTTAATTTTTCAGCCTCTGAAATTTGTACCTCCGCATCCTCATATCTTCCAAGCATAATCAGTGCCCTTACGTAATATAAATAGAGTCTCAGATCAGGTCCAAGTGTTAAGGCTTTCTCTAAGTAAGTTGCAGCCTCTTTAAACTTTCCTGTATAGCTGTAACAGGAAGCTCTCAGCCGCTGCCAAAGTGAGAAATCAGCAGGAACAGGATCAAGCTGTAATGCTCTGTCATAATGTCTTATAGCCTGCTCGTACAAACCAATGCTTCTCAGGAATGATCCAATATGAAAATTAACATCAGCATTATTCGCATCAAGCTCGTAAGCCCGCTTAAAGAATTGATAGGCTCTATCTTGTTCCTCTCTGTAGAAATATTTCCAGCCAAGACCGACATTTGCTTCGGCTAAATCAGGGTCGATTTCATATGCTTGCTGAAAATACTGATACATCTGGTTCAGATAATTCTCGTCGTCTTCCATGTTATACCGAGCTTCATGCAAATTTGCCAATCGCCAATACGGCAAAGAGAAATTCTTATCCAATTCAACCGCCTTTAAGTATGATTGAACACTGCGCTCAAAATCTTCCTCTTTCTTGGAAACGTAAAAGTCGGTCTCAATCTGGCGGCCAGCATTGTAGTATTCATTCGCTTCTGGATTATTCGAGACCTTAGGGGCGATTTTGGAATATCTCTCCCCGACCCGCTTTAATCCCAGACCAGCAGCCGCAGCTTTGGCAATTTTGTCTTCGAGTTTAAAAACTCCTGTCAAATTTCCAGAAAAACTTTCTGACATAATGAGATGATCGCCTGCTACTTTACTAAGCCAGATATTTACGATTATATCATCCACTTCCGTTGAGATAGTCCCCCAAAGAACATTGTCGACCTTCAATTCTCTGCCGATCTCACTCGCCCCTTTATTTGAATCCTTAAAGGACAAGGCGGTTTTCGGATTGATCACTTTCAATTCTTTAAACTTGTTCAGCCTCCTTATGACCTCCTCAGTCATCAAGAAATACAAATTCCTTTGGTCTTCTTTGGGATCAATATGTTCAAAGGGCAGCACAACAACGGAATTTACCCAGCCCGTCTCTCCAGAGGCCCCGGTATCCGAAACTTTGGTTTTAATAACTTGATCATAGAAAATATAACCCGCTGCCAAAACAAGGACACAGAGCAGGGAAATTCTTAAAAATCGGAAAAGTTTTGGACTCGCTTCCAGCATCCTTCTGGAAGTTTTGGGCCTCAACATCCCCTTTGAGACTCGAGTCTCCGAAGTGGGCATGTTATCCTCAATCCTGGTCAATTCAGCGCAGACGTCCTCCGCTGTTTGATACCTTTTCTCCGGATCCTTTTCAATACATTTCAGGATCAATCGGCTAAGCTGTTCAGGTATTTGAGAGTTAAACTCTGAGGGATCTCGTGGGGATTCGGACAAATGTTTATGAGCGATGACTAAGGCTGTATCTCCCTCGAAGGGGACATGTCCGGTCACCATCTCATAAAGGATGATGCCAAAGGCATAGATATCCGAGCGTTGATCCAATTGTTTGCCTTCCACTTGTTCAGGCGAAAAGTACTTCGGAGTCCCGACTACCACTCCTGAATCCGTGATTCCTTCTGATGTCTGAAAAAGGGAAATTCCAAAATCCATGATCCGGGTATTGCCTTCCTCGTCAATCATGATGTTGTGCGGCTTTAAATCTCGATGGATGATTCCCAGACGATGCGCTTCGGACAGCCCTTGGCATATCTGTTTTCCAATCGAGACCGCCTTTTTCACTATCAGTGGTCCCATCCGTACCAGGGATTTTTTCAGATCTTCACCCGAGACATATTCCATGGTAATGAATCTTATGTCCTCATGCTTTCCCAGGTCATACATCCGGCAGACATGTCTGTGAGCGATCTTTCGTGCTATTTTTAGCTCATTCTGGAAACGATTGATTATCTTTTTATTTGCGGCTATTTCCGGCCTGATGAGTTTGAGGGCAATTTTTTCGTTGATCTCTTTATCAAACGCTTTATAAACCCTGCCCATTCCTCCTTTACCCAATTCTTCAATGATTTCATACCTGCCTGCCAGAGTGCTTCCCGTCTTCAATTCCAGCAGTTGCATGTTGAGAGTCTCGGTGCGGTCTACGGAGGTGTCATGTGGAGAGGAGAGAGGTGAGGCACAATTACCACAGAACTCCGTTTTATCTGGATTTTCGAAATGACATTTTGGGCATTCCAAGGTTTTCTTTATCTCCCCCTGAAATTTTGTAGATATAACATAATATTTTGGCTTGAAATAGTCAAGTGTAGACATTGACATCCCAGGGAGACATCTGGTATCCTGACGATTCCCCAAGCAGTGCGGCGCTATCGTCTAGGGGACTAGGACAGGTGGTTCTCAGCCATCAAACCCGGGTTCGAATCCCGGTAGCGCTGCCCCCTTCAAATTTACTTCCTCCCCCTGTTTTCCAGCTTATTTAAGCATGTGCCATTTTCTCACCGTTAGGCAAAAGTAAGCAATATTACGCAATTTTTGTCACCTATATGTCACCGATGACATTGATAGGTGAATAGGGAGAAGAAAGAAATCTTTTCCTTAAGTGAAAATATTCTAAACAGGAGGATCTAAGATGCAAGCTTGGAAAAAAGATTCAAGCAATCCACTGGAAAGGGTAAAAATTATATGTACAAAATATTCAGATGAAGAAGAAGAATGCCTGAATTGTGGCCGAACATTAAATAGTGAATTTGTGCTTAGTAATAACGAAGCAGGATACCAAACCTGTCCGTGTGGCTATACCAACATTTTCGAGACAATCAATTTTTATGTATGGGTAATGACACTAAGGAAAACGGAAGAAAATAAAAGATAGATATTTGTTGACTCATACTTCTTTTGGGAAATATTATCTGAGTTCTTCCTTAGCCACTCAAAATACTATATAAGTATTTTGAGTAGAGAGTGTGCAATGGGGAGATCTCCCAAAGGTCCCAAACCAGAAGAGTCAGAACTCAGGAAGTTATATGTTAAGGAATCCAAGTCTATACGAGATATTGCTGAGTCTTTGGGATGTACCAAGGATATGGTCTATAGGGCACTAAGAGAATATGGAATTGAACGGCGTCCTCATACATGGAGGCCAAAGCTGGAGAGATATGATCTTGAGTTTTTAAGGGAAATTGTTAGAAGAAAAGGCTATAGGAAGGGAAGTAAGGAGTTAGGCATAGATAAATCTACGCTATATCGATATCTTAAAAGGATGAAGAGATAGGTTAATAAAGCTGTATGCATCGTGTCGCATAATATCAATTATGTAAACTTTTGTAATTAACCTAATATCAACAATTTACAATGATTTTCATCCCAAATTTTATCCCTTTTTTACCCAAAAAAGAGGGGTAATTTCCCATTTTTCAATAAGAGTAAGCATTGTGGTTGTCTACTTGACAATCTATTAATATTTTTTATAAATTTAACCTGCTCTCATCGAAATAGATTATGCCATCCCTTCGAACTGTTGTTCTCTTCTCCTTGAGCGGGAAAGAGGGAAAATCAACAGGAAGTGCCCGGAGATGTTCCTTCTCGTATGAAAAGCTCTCCGCAACAGAAAGACCCGTGGCTCCGCACCGCCATTCCCTCTCCAGTTCCTGAAGCTCTCGATCGAGACTCTCTTGAAGATCGGCCATATCCCGATACACACGATGTTTAAAATCCATCCGGGAGAAGAGATCTCGGATCCGCTTTTCCATCTTCCCCTTATCCTGCGGTGTTCCGGGCCTAGAGGGAAAAGCTCCTATCCCCAGCCCAGATATGTACTTCTTGTAGCTTTCATTAAGAACCGAACGGGAACCTTTCCACTTAACTATAGCGGACTTCAAGCAATCTGTTCGTATCACCTCAGGAAGGCCACCAAACACGCAAAACGCTCTCTGATGAGAATGGATAAAAGCTGAAAGATCTTTCTTCTCACTGACCCGTACAACCGTTTTCCGGCTGAACCCCAGAGTGAAACACAACACTTGGACCTTCACCCAGCGTCCGGGTTCCCATATCTGGACCAGGACATCCTCTTTCCAATCCACGAAAAGCAAAGTGCCCGGAGGGGTTTCTATCCTTACCCAAGCTCTCTTCTTATGAAGTTCCGGAAAATGCTTGCGGACATACCGCCGGAATGCATCATAGGAACGCTCATATCCATAATCTCTCCGCAACCATCCGTAGAAAGTTTTCAGTGTTGGCCGGCGCCGGCTGTCCTCATAATCGGCTATCCATTGCGAAATAACCGACCTGAAACGATCCAAGGCTGAGGGCTTCCTCTTCCGGCCATCTTTTCTTCCCGATTGCTCGCGTTTTATCCTGTAACGAATGGTCCCTTCACTGACTTCTGGTTTCCGTGCAATCTCTTTGTTACTGTATTTTACTTTCTTCATGTTCATGATAAAATCATCATCCGAAGGCGAAAGCCTCGATTGTGGCATCCAAACCTCCTCTTATTTTGGTGAAACTTTTTAAGAGGGGAGGATGCCACATCCAAAACCTTTTTAAAACCCTATTTAAGCCCGGTTGTCTTACCTCAACGACAATTAAAATTCCCGTTTCTTGACTAATATGCGGAAGACGAGCCTTTGCTCCAAAAAACGAGGCTCTCAGAGGCCGCATAAGCCACAATCTAAACTCGATCCAAGGGATTTTATTGGCACTAGCGCGTAAAACTATACGCCGATCCGTGCGTAAAATAACACGCCTCTTAACATATTATATGGGTATTGATCATCACAAGCAATACTCACACATCACGGTCTTGAATGAGAGTGTTTACAAATTCACAAACTGTTAGGCTTAGAGATGACCCAATACTTGATATAAATGTTGTGACATTAGCTGGCTTGGTTGTTATGAAAATTGTATCTTGGAATGATGGATATCCTAATCGCAGAAAAGATGCAGGCGATTTAGCTCTCATCATGAGTAAATATCTTGATGCGGGGAATTCCGAGCGAATTTATAATGAACACTCTGATTTGTTAGAAATGGAGGATTTTGATTATGTTATTGCCGGAGCGAGACTATTAGGACGTGATATAGCAACAATTCTATCTTCTGCCCTTAAAGATAAAGTGTTAGAAATTATAGATAAAGAAACAGGAAAGAAAGATATAAGCTTATTGAAGATATGTTAATGAGTAACTCACTTGTAGATGCATCACAGGGGAATTTTTCCCGAACTCTGAATCTATTTCTTATCTTAATGGCTACTTGGTCTTCGCCACCCTCAAAGCTTCCTCAGCCTTAGCCCAGGCTTTCCCGAAGAAGATTGTGGCCTGGTCCATTCTTTGGGCTTTCAGTTCCTGTTGCGCCCTTTCCATATCCTTGCGCGCCTGCTGCAAGTGGTTGGGGGCGCCGCGCCTGGCCACGGCGTCTACCACGGCATTAACGGCCAGCGTCCAGTCCAAACTTAGTATGTTATCGATGGCGAGAATGACTGTCTGTTGGGTAGGCCCGACTTTCATAAGTTGATGGACGGCTTTCTGGTGCTCATCGAAGATTTTCTTCCCTAGATAGCTGGGAGTCCAAGCATCGAACCAGTATTCCGGGTTGAGGCTTTTTTCCAGGCTCTGGATGGCTTTCTTGATCTCCTGGGAACCGAGGTTAAGATTCTTAAGGGATTGGAGCACCTCTTCCTGCTGATTTTGGGGCACCGGAAAGCGGGTTACCCAGGCATAGGCATAGTAACCTATCTGGATGGTTTCACTCTGGAAAGATTGCACCAGGCCAGGTTGGGCGATAAGAACCGCGTAGCAGTAATCCCCCGCGATGTCCACCTGGGAAATGTCCACAGAGATCAGCCGGTCGACAAGATTGCTCTGGTTGCCCATCCATGGGATCCAGTTCTGCTCCGGGGGCTGGATTTCGCCTTCAGGGCCGATGAAGTAAGGATTACTCAGTTGAAAAGGGTCAGGGAGATTATTCGGATCCACGTCCTTGCCGTCGAACAGGGCCAGGTACAGGTTCATCGGCAACTCGAACTTAGGCAGGGCCACCTGCAGACTCAGCCTGCCTTTGGTGGTGTTGCCCCAACCCAGCGGCCTGCAGGCATCAGGCTTTCTGCCTAAGACGCTAAAATTCCTAGAAGGATAATAGAAGGTGGTTGGTGTACCCGGAATGATGAGCGCCGTCTCCACCGATTCGTTGAGGCGCAAAACAAAGCAGTCATAGTAGTCCGGATTGGCGTGATCCTCCTGGTAAACTCCGGGAGTAGTGGGGAGGTCTGGTGAGTGGCTGTAGCCTACCACATTGACACTTGCCTCGTCGATGGCCACGGCGTAGCCGTAATCCGCTTCGGTTCCTCCCATATAAGCGCAATAGGGGAGACTGGCCTCCCCGGCCGCCTCGGTATTGAGCATGGCAATAAAGATGTCCGAGCTGCCGAATACCCTGGGGGCAGGTGAGTTTACCAAGGGAAAGTCAGGAGACACCGTGCTCCCGGTAACATAGACTCTGTCAGGATTTTCCACCGCAATACCGCCCCCAACATCGGGCAGACTGCCCCCCAAAAAAGTTGAGTAGATGAGACTGGCGGCGCCAGACAGGTTGGTATTGATTCTCGTGACAAAGGCCTCATTGCAACCTTCAAAGGTAGTCCTGAAGGCATTACGCAAGGGAAAGTCCGCTAAATCGGTAGTCCCGGTCACGTAGGCATTGCCGGCATCATCGGCTACGACATGAACCCCTCCAAATCTCCTGTCCGAGGAACCGAGATAGGTGGAGTAGAGCAGCTCGCTGCCGGCGGAATTCAGTTTCGAAAGAAAAGCTGAAGCGCATCCTGCTATAGTGGAGGAATATTCATTGAATACCGGGAAATCTCCGGATCGGGTCTCTCCGGCCACATAGATGTTGCCTGAGCCATCCACCGCGATTCCGGTGCCATCGTCATCCCGGGTGCCCCCCAGATAGGTGGAAAAGACCAGACTGTCCTCCCCGGTCGCCGTGGTGTCCACCTTGGCGACAAAGGCATCAAACCGATCAGTTCTGTCTCCCTCCGGCCTAGCCCCATCCGGGTCGAGGAACAGGGCATTTTTGGTGGGAAAATCATCCGAATTGGTATAGCCTGTTACGCACGCATTTCCTGAGTTATCGACAGCGATGGTCGTGTGATTTTCTTCCCTCGTTCCGCCAAGATAGGTGGAATAGAGCAGACTACCTTCAGAGTTGACTTTAACTATGAAAGCGTCTGATCTAAAACCAAGGGTAGAGTTGAGAAAATCCTGGTAGCCACCTATAATTGGAAGATCCGGAGAGGCTGTAGAGCCGCTGGCATACGCATTGCCGCTGTCGTCCACCGCAATCCCAAAACCCATCTCCTCTTTATCCCCACTGATAATGAGAGACCAGAGTAGTTCTCCCGTGGGGGTGAACTTGGTAATGAATGCACCAGGTTCACTGAGGTGCGCTAAGAGAACGAGAGTTCTGGGAAAATATCCCTCAGAAAAACCTCCAGGCAAAACATCGCCGGTATAAGACCAATGAGTTCCGGTCACATAGACATTGCTGTCCCCGTCAACAGCTACATCCATCGCATAGTCATTTGAAGCTTCGTCCACATTGGGATGGTCATAAGTGCCGCCACCCAGGTAGGTCAAAAATTCAATGACCGGGTCGATGATCAATGGTTTGGAGGGGTTGTAGGCCCCTAGGGCGAAGGCCACCCGGTTTTTATCCTTGAACACGTAGCGCCCTGAGATCTCTTTTTTCCGGCTGCCAACTTCCTGATACATCCGCGGTGCTCGCTGTATGATCTTTCTCTCGGGAGTGTGCAAAATCAGGTTCCCGGATTGGTCTACACTGAGCCGGTCAACTTCCTGGAAAGCCAATTGGATTTTTTTGGGATCGGCGCCCGGGGCCACCACGAAATCATATTCCAGGCGGCCCCCCTTCTCAGAGTAAACTAGATCGATGCCGGGGTAGATGCCCTCATACTTCACCCGGCGGTAGAGGGGAACCTTAGTCCGCCAGGTTTGCGGTCGCTTGCCCACATAATAGTTACGGTAACCCTTCATCTTTTCCTGAGCCACCAAACGGGGGGCGGCTTTGGCCCCCAGACACTTCATGGAGACCATTCGGGTGGGGATTTTTCCTGGATGGTTAAGGTTTCGGGAGCGGTCAGGTCGAGGAGGTCTTTTTTCAGGATAGATGAAGACGGCTTCTTGGGGGGTTAAAAGCAGTTCATACCCCGGCCCCCGGGCCAGGAAATTCACCTGGCCGGAAGGCCCTTTGACCTCTTCGAAGGTCAGGGGCATGCGAAATTTTTGCAAGTCCTGGGGGGGATTGTGCTTTAGAGGAGGCGTGACAGGTTGACTGTGGCAGAAACCTTGGGAGGGACCTCCCAGGGTGACGAGCATCAGCGCTCCTGCCAGGACAGCTGCCATGTGGATGGCCGTAATTTTTGTTCTCATCTTCAACCTCCTTATCCAAATACAAACGTTGCAACAAATATAGGAAGTTCGGTGATAAGACATTACTTTTTTCACCACCGAGTATAGAAAAAATAGGCTTGTGGGTCAAGTGAAAAATATCCACCACATGTTTGGTATGTGTCTTGAATCAAGGACTGCTAGTGCGGTGTCCTAACGACGAAGCTCGACTGCACTTGGACCAGAATCGTATTCATCAACAATGGCACCCGGCGCAAGTGTCGGCTACAGAGATTATTCATGCATCCCTAGACGCTGGATGAGGTACAATCGCATTCTTCCATTCCTCCTCAAACAGCTCCCTGAGCCTATTAATTGTCCCCTTGTCTCTACCTTGAACGCCGAAAAACATACTTCCCAGGGCTCGATAGAAGAGGGCATATCTCTTATTGCTAATGTATAACCTATGCGAGCCAGCTTGTTCTTTCTTGGGATAGTGCCTAACCTCATACCCAAGGGCCTCATAACCAATTCTAGCTCTTTCATTTCGTTTATCTGGGGAACACAGAATCCTAAGGTCCTTCTTCCTCTTTATATCACTGCCTTTGAATCGCTTGGTGATATTTTCCCAAAACGGCTTAACGATGGTTCCGAGCTGTCTCTTAGCTAGCTCAGCGGCTTTCGATATTATTAGGTACCACTTTAGAAATTCCCCCCAATCAAATGCTTGGATACGTTCTACTGCTACGCTGGATAGGTCAATAATTCCCTGATAGGCCCATACACTGAAACGATTGCTTCGGGACCACGTTCTAGGGTTTCAAGTAGCATTATTGCAAAGCTACCAAAATCTTCTCCTTTTCTCAGGAATAGATAGTCAGGTGTTTCATCTCGGAAGTCTTCTTTTAACCAAAGAATCCCAGGTTCGTCAGCTTCGAATCTATCTAACGAACCAGCCTTTATAGTGGATAAACGGTGAGTATTTCTTCCAATCTGATGTTAGCAAAATGAATCTAAAGAGTCAATTTTCAAAATTGAGAATAAGCAGATTCGCCCTCGTCGTGTAAGCAGAAGTCTTAATCATTTTAATACGAATTTTATTCTTGGTACTTGAATATGGCTCAGATTGGAAGAGGTTGAGAAATGGTTCAATAAACACAAAAGGAAAGCATGTATACCTGATACCATTTTGAAAAGACTGTTGACAAATCATCCCTCCACAGGTGTTTCGTTTCAGCTAAATTCGGACAGATGAGTGCATTTCTTAAGCTACAGATTATTTGTAATAATCTTAAGCTAGGAGGAATGCATGACAACCAAGAAAAAGTCCAAGACTTCGCCTGAATCCATCGTTAGGGAGATCAAACGGAAAACCAGGCGTAAATTCACTGCTGAGGAAAAGATTCGTATCGTTTTAGAAGGTCTTCGTGGTGAAGAGAGCATCACAGATCTCTGCCGGAGGGAGGGCATCCATCCCACCATGTATTACAAATGGAGCAAATCTTTCTTGGAGTCTGGAAAACGGCAGCTGAGCGGTGATACTATCCGGGAAGCCTCATCCAATGAGGTCAAAGAGCTCCGGGATGAGAATGATGAGCTAAAAATGCTGGTGGCAGAGCTTTCGCTAAGAATCCGGGTGTTAAAAAAAACCTTGAAGGGTTTGGAATACTCATCCATCGATACATGAGATACACACAGTCTGAGAAAATGGAAATCATCCGCATGGTTGAGGAGTCACCTTTCAGTGTCAAACAGACACTTGTGGAAATAGGCGTTTCCCGAAGTACTTTTTATGAATGGTACAAAAGGTACCAAGAGCACGGACATGAGGGGCTGAGAAGCCATAACAAATGTCCTCGTCAGATCTGGAATAAGATTCCCGAATGGGAGAAGCAGCGGGTCTTGGATGTGGCCAGAGAATATCCGGAGAAATCCTCGAGAGAACTTGCCTGTCATATAACAGACAAAATGGATTACTTTATCTCTGAAAGCAGTGTCTACCGCATCCTCAAGGCCTATGATCTGGTGACATCACCTGTCTATACGGTCATATCAGCTAAAGACAAGTTCGAGCATCCCACGACTCGGATCAACCAGCTCTGGCAGACTGATTTTTCCTACCTCAAAGTGGTCGACTGGGGCTGGTACTATCTTTGCACTGTGATGGATGATTATTCCCGGTATATCCTGGCCTGGAGGCTGTGCCAGACCATGATGGCCGAGGATGTGAAAAAGACTCTGGACATGGCGATTGAATGGACCGGAGTTGAGCATGTCCATGTCGTTCATCGTCCCAGGCTTCTCTCTGACAATGGCTCAGCTTATGTCTCAAAGGAACTCAAGAGCTATCTGGAGGCCAATGAGATCCACCACATTCGGACAAAACCCTATCATCCCATGACTCAGGGGAAGATAGAACGCTATCACCGGTCCATGAAAAACCTGATCCTTTTGGACCATTATTACTCTCCCTCAGAACTCGAAGAGAGAATCAGGGAATGGGTCGACTATTACAACAATCATCGTTATCACGAGGCCATAGACAATCTCACCCCTCTTGATAAATATTTTGGCAGGGACAAGGAGATCTTGAAAAACAGGATGAAAATCAAGAGACAAACCATCCAGGAAAGAAAAAAGATCAATAAGATGATGATGCTTGAGTCCTTGCCAAATTGAATCAATTAGGTATAGTATGATTTACGAAAACTGTAGCTTAAAATATCAGCACATTAGTCCGAAACCACTTGAAGACGAACAATTTCGGGTGTCGGCAATTCGTGGAGTGATTGCAAGTCGCTCTTTCTCTAGATCGGACACAGCTGCGCTCATGAAACGCAAGCTACCATCTACCTCACTAATCGGAACTGTGGGCTCTTTCTGGAGTTCATCCACAGCTTTTTTTACTGAATCCAATTGAGAAGGAGACTTAACTGAGGGATGTAGCAGTGCGCTAATGTTTTCGGGTGTTACAGGAAATCCCTCAAGGAGTTGTAGCACTGCAATTGACTTTGCCACTTGGGTTTCTTTGGATTCTGGACCGAAAACCTTATTGACTTTTTCTACACCGTCGACCACATGTCCGAATGAACGAGCAATATCTCTTTGTAAAGTGTCATAAAACACTACTGTGGTAGCAAGGGCTCCAACTGGCTCATCTGCGAGGAGCTGGGCACCTGGGCGCAGTTTGCTCTGGTCTATGAGCACGTCCTGGATTACTTTGATTACTGATCGCAAACCGACTCCACCACTAGTTTTTACTAACCGAGCGAGAAGCTCAAACAGAATATCGAAGTGATGGGGTAAGAATGGGTAGAATTGAACAAAAATATCTTTAGTTAGCTCTCCTTTGTAATAACGTGTTCCAGCGAATTGTATGGTGTGTCTTAGCTGCTGTCCGTGTTGATCGAATAGCTTTGCCAAAACAGCTTCGCCGTCTTTTGACTTCCCTAGTAGTCTTCTGTAGCATATTTCCCGAATATCTCGGGCTTCTAAATCAATAGATACTGGAAAGCGATCTTTGAGCTTGAAAAGCTTGGCTGTATCGAGGGTGGCACTTGGATCGTCTTCCGTCAGTGTCTGTTGCGCAGTGGCAATGATCCAGGCTTTACCACGGCCAATATTTTTAAGATTTTTAGCAAGCCCATCTAGATTTAAAATTAAGTCATCCCGTTGAGCAACGTATTGCCCAACTTCATCCACAATGAAGATTACATTTTCCTTTCCAGCCTTTCGCCGGAGCAGATCCAACATTTCTCTGACACGATCATCCTCTTTTTCTGCCTCCTCAATTTTTACTTCATTGAATGCCTTTGAGTCTGGCCATATGTCTGGGTAGAATTCGGAGGCCAGCCTTGAGGCAAAGGATTTAACAACTAAAGGTTGATTCTTGATCTCCCGCCAAGTTTTTCCTTTGGTTAATTCGGAAATCCGAGCTTCGAATTCTTCGATCTTTCCATCACGCTCAAGCATAAATTCAAGGTAAGCAATTTTTTTATCTCGTGAGTAGCCGGCCCATTGCATGACACTATAGTAGAGCGTAGTAGAGATTTTTTCTTGTGTTGCGCCCGTTAGGGCTGAAGCAGCCAGATCCAACATAATAACTGTGGAGGGATTCTTCTGAGCAACAGTAGCAAGACGGGCCTGAAGCCGTCTGGAAGCGCATTGATTTTGGAGAAATTTTAGGAAAGGAGTTCCTTCAATTTTACAGGACTGATCAAGGGCAAATCCAATATACTTCGTAAAAGAACTCTTTCCTGAACCGTAGAAGCCTGATACCCAAACCCCTACTTCTCGCTGATCGCCACCAGCCATTCCCTCATCTAACAAATCGAGCAAACGTTCAAGGTTTTGTTCAATACTGTCTGTTACCACATATTCCTTAATCTCCTGACGAAGAAGATCCACATCTGGGGTGTCGTAGGTGATGACTTTCTCAATACGCCTGTCAATTGGTTTTGAGGGATCAAATAGTTCTCTTAGTTTGTCCATAAGCCCAGTTAACCTCCAATATGAATTGATCGGTAACTGCCATCCTCAGGGTAAATGCCCAAGAATTTCAGGGTGGTTTTTCCGGTGCGGATTCCAGGATAAAGAATCACTGTGGGCACCTTGAATTTTCCCTGCAGTTTTTGCTCTATTGAACCGATCCGGAGATAAGGATGGATAGCTTCGAGATCTGTGACTAGGAGCAGGGCATTTTGTTGGCTTGCAAGCTCTTCTAGCTTATTTAGAAACGCATTTTTTAACTCATCGCTTCCAAGTAGCGCGTCGCTGATAGTTTTATTTATGCTATCGAAGTCAAAGGGATCATCTTTTTCGCTTTCCAACCAAATATCTCGAAGGTCATGCTCTCTCAAGATTTTGTCTATTACATCAACCATGGAAAACTTATGAACAATCCAACCATCATGTTTAAGCTTTGCTGCCCAGGATTTTAATCGCAATTTCACCTCGAGCATCTCTTCAGGACGGAAGACTAAATAAAATACTGGATCCATCCCCGCATGGCTTAAGCCGCGTCCTTGTTTCAGCTGAAATTGCAGTTCTTTAAAATTCTGATCGAGCAAAGGCATGGATTGCCTCCTCCATTGACTGATATTTCCAAGAAATGCGGAGCAACTCTCCAGAAAATTGGAGAATGAAGTGATTATTTGAGACTCGTTGGAGCTCCTGGACCACTTCCTTTCTCTCAAGTCCGAATAATTGCCAATCTGGATGGTCCAAAATGCCATTATCGCTGAAGAAAGAGAAATGAATTTCGTGGGCGAGGTAAAGAGACGTTAAGCTGCTGGTGTTAAACTGTAGCATTTTTCGGCTACTTTTCTTTACATTTTCACAAAGCTTGAAATCAGCTAGACAGCCATAGAGCCCTCTGGATATCCGAGAAGTCATTTCTTCAGACCATCTATGATGCAATCTTCCCATGGTGTAAGCATTTTCCAAAAATCTTCGAGCATCCGCAGATGATATTTCAGTTGACCCGGCTGCATATTTACTCCAATAGACTTCTCGGACAAAATCGTGGAAAACTAAATTCGCTCTTGCCGTGTAGATAAAGAAAAGTTGTTCTATGCTTCCTACATTTATTCCTTCATTGATAAGCATTTTGAGCTGTTTCGCAGGTCGGCCGTCGTTTGCCAAGTACCTTGGAGCGAAAACCCGGACCACTAAATCCTTAGTCCGTTTTGCTGTTGCCTTTCGTAAAATTCCTTCCTGAATAGCAATTTCAGCAAGATTTTGGGCTGACATGCCCACTTCCCAGACTTCTAAAAGAGCTAGCGTCTCTTCAACGATTCCATGGCCTTTTGCCAACGCCGCTGTGTATTTAGATTCACTCATTCTAATATTCACTGAAGTATGGAAATGTCTGTATTCCATTTTCAAATGCATTGGAATAAAGTTTTGCTACTTTTTTTATATAAGATAACTGAAGCATGTTTTTCCCATTACCAACTTGAATTGGCCCTTCACTGGCTTCAAAAGAATCCTCTGTCATACTTTGGAGTTCTTCAAGAGCAGTATCTTTGTCCTTGAACGATTGTAGCAAAGTAGATGGATCAAAATCTTGTAATCTTAGATGAATCCGCTGCTCTACAGACTCCGGCATCCGGAAGAGATGGAAAACCCGGCCTTTCCCTATACGATTGTCATGTAGCCTTCTCGCTGCTTCAGCAACAGAATTCACTCCAGCGGAAAAGGCAGTGCGAGGAAAGGTAATTTTCAAAAATTTCAGGCCTGTTTCGCTAAGGAAATTAGTATCCCACCACCCAAACTGTGATTTTTCACCAAGAAAGCCTACAATTGTCCTAATGTTAATCAGATCTTCGATCGGAAGTAGTCTGGGGAAAGTAGATGTTTCAACTTTTTCTGGGTGGTGATATTCTATTGCGGCTTCCTTAACCTCCGGCTTTGCCCCTGGCTTTTTAAATTCGGTCTTAATAGTCCAGACATACTTACAGTTGGGGCACCTCACTCTGATAGGACCTTTGGCTAGTTGAGACTTGTCTATATCATATTTCTTATGACATTTTCGGCACTGAACGATCACGAGTTGTCCTCACCTTCATCAGCAGGCCCAAGAATTTCCAGGCTTTCCTCTGGTTCATCTTCCTCAAGAATTTTGTCGAGGGCGTTCTTGCCGGCCCATATTACGGGCGCATCCTCCGGCAAATACAGAATAACGCCGCCACGAACTGGTCGTGTAACGATTTTACCCTCATTAGCCAGCTCTGTTGTTACTTCCACTGGATTCTTGTTGAAGTAATCCCTAAAAGCTTGGTTGAAACCACTGTAAACTGAGTGAATACCTTTGTACGGCGGATTTCGGAGTTTTTTTATGGCTTTCACCACAAATTCATATTCCGAAAGCTTCTTTTCCATTAGACTCATCCCTCCGATATTTCCACTCTTTTGCTCTTGTCAGCCTGAATAAAATATTACACTTCAAAAGGGCATTTATCAATAACCTTTTGGGAAAAAATAAAGGAAGGATTTCGATTTTTTTTCTTAGATTGATTAAAATTTTCAAAATCCACATATTGCGCATAAATTGGATTTTCTTATCTCCAAGGTTTGTCGCCGAAACCACATGAATTAAGCATATCCAATATTTCTGTTTTACTTTTTCCAATTTTATAGAACTCTTTAATTGACCTCCTGACATAGCTACGCAATTCTAATACATCATTGTCATTAACATCGTTAAAATTGCCTGAATGGATAATATCACATCGAATGTCATACAGTTTTCTCATTCTTTTCCATATTGATTCCGAATCATCCTTGTCCTTTCCTATAAGAACTGCAGTATTTCTAGAAATCCTATATCTTAGTTCACCTTCTCCACTAGGATTAAATAAACCTTCCAAACTCATCATAAGTGCTAAAAAGGATAAATGTTTCTGATGGATATAATAAGATACTTGAAAATTATCATGTGCTAATCTCAATGAAGTTTCTTTAAATGGAATTTCTACATCTCTAAAAAATTTTGTTAAATTTGACAGTTCTGTTCTGCCTAGTGAGTAAACCATTCCTCTAATATAGCTTATACCCTCGCCGACTTTTATTGCCGTAATTCCAGACTCGTCATCATCGTAGATGTAATATCTGTCAGGCATAAAAAGATGCCCCTCTTTAAAAAGTCGCATTAAAGTAAGTTTTTTATATAGATAATCGTTTGCATATTTTAAGTCATACTGATTTAATTTATAAAAATTTTTATTATGGCAGTGTAAAATTTTTTGTGTGAAATAGCAAAGGAGTAGTAAAAAAGGCTCTTTTCCTTAAAATAGGGATTGATCGAAAACCTATTTGTGAAAGGAGA
>Ga0209427_10002453_pt1 | contig 21838 bp, 21 predicted proteins | sample DeeMarSWOR136_30_FD_187465 | JGI IMG/M metagenome (GOLD analysis project Ga0209427, IMG submission 187465) | Marine sediment microbial communities from White Oak River estuary, North Carolina - WOR-1-36_30 (SPAdes) (version 2) | ecosystem: Environmental > Aquatic > Marine > Intertidal zone >...
GCGGGAGTAACTCAGTTGGTAGAGTCCCTGCCTTCCAAGCAGGTTGTCGCGGGTTCGAGTCCCGTCTCCCGCTCCATAAATTTGAACAATATTTACAGGCGAGGATCCCACTCGTCCAAGATATCCCTAATTTTAACCAAACCCTCAATAAATGCCTCCTGTTTGTCGCTTTCCCTTTTAGCTCTATTTACATCCTGGTTAATTCTACAGGTCACCTCATTTATCAATATAAGGATTTCACTCAGGCTTTTTCGGTGATTCACTCCCGGTGAGGGATTTCTTTCATATTTAAGCTTGGCATTGGACAGTTTGCCAAGCTCCGATATTATCTGCCAGATTTTGGCTGAGTTATAAGGATAAACTATTTCACTTTCATACTCTCTATTCAGTTTTTCTATCCGTCGATTCAAATAATGGATTTTGCACTGTTCTATCACGCCTTGAGCTATCCTTCTTAAATGGAACATAAGTTTTCCTTTTCCCGCATCAAGCACCCAAGTTCAAATCACTCTTATTAACTCTTCCAGCTTTCAATCTTGTCACAGTTTAAGCATTTCTGGCTGCATATGGTACAGTTCATGCCACAGGGAGCAAGCAAATGGGAGCAATTGATGGCATGCCTTTCCTCTCAGTATTATTGTCCGGTTGATTCCGTGCCATATGGAGGTACTATGCGGTCGATGACCTGTTCCCCGGCGCCTATCTCGTTGCCATTGCCGACGACACATCTTCTGAGCACTGCACCTTCACCAATCTTGACACCGTGCCATAGCACCGCTTCCTCCAGAACTGCGGCATTACCAATGGCGCAATCAGCATCAATAACCACCGGCCCCTTCAGGCACACTCGCTGACCGATGCGGCTCCGGCGAGCAATGACCACCGGCCCACTAATCTGCACCGAAGGGTCAATTACAGTGTCTTCCGCACAGTACAGCCCGTTTTCCCTGGGGCTCCCAATGAGACTCGGCTTGTTCTTCGACAGTAAAAGGTCGCGGTTCAGGCACAGGTACTTTTCCGGTGTTCCCATATCAAACCACTGGCCATGGAATCGATATCCACACATGGTTTCACCCAATTCGAGGAGGCGCGGGAAAAGTCCTCGTTCAAACATATAATACGTATTTTTCGGCACCTGCTGCAGAACTTCCGGCTCAATGAGGTAAACTCCAGCATTTATCCAGTTGGTAGTCACCTCATCAGGAGCCGGCTTTTCCATAAACCGCCGTATTCTACCGTCATTATCTGCTTCGACGACGCCAAAGGCACATGGATTGTCCACCCATGTGAGCGCGATCGTCGCCTTGGATTTTCGCTTCCGATGGAAGCCGTGCATCGCGGCAATGTCAATGTCGGTAAATATGTCACCGTTGAGAACGGCGAACGTGCTATCAAGATACTGCTCAGCATTTTTCACCGCTCCGGCCGTGCCGAGCGGACTGTCTTCCAGAGTATAGTGCAGACGCACTCCCAGCCGACGGCCATTACCGAAATAGTCTTTGATAACTTCGGGCAGGTAGCTTAAAGCCAAGATTATTTCCGTGATGTCGTACTTCTTGAGATAGCATATCGTGTGCTCCAGAAACGGATGATTAAGTACCGGCAGCATGGGTTTAGGAATACCATCGGTGAGCGGTCTCAGTCTCAATCCCTCACCGCCAGCAAGGATAACCGCTTGACGCAGGGTATCAGGCTTTTGCAACTCAATTAAACCCGGGTGAACTTTTCCATTAGATTACTACGAGATAGAACGTTCGTCAAGTTTGCCACCAGAAGCAATTCCACAGGATATAACTTGACAACAGATGATATCGGTGGTATTAAGAGCTTGAAGGAGGTTTATCATGCCTACATTTGACTCGCTGGCTACAGAGTATGATGCATGGTTCGATGGCAAGGGCAAGCTCCTTTTCGAGATGGAAGTCAGAGCCTTCCGTGAAGTACTACCGCTGCTGCCGAAACCATGGCTGGAAATAGGGGTGGGGAGCGGCCGTTTTGCTCAGGCACTGGGCATAAAGACAGGCATTGACCCATCGGCAAGTCTGCTGGAAATGGCCATAAAGCGGGACATCACTGGATATCTGGGCAGGGGAGAGGCTATGCCTTTTGCCACAGGAAGCTTCGGCACGGCATTCCTCATCGTCACGTTCTGTTTTCTGGATACGCCAGCGGAAGCATTAAGAGAAGCGCATCGCATACTCATTGCTGAGGGAAAGCTCGTTCTCGGAGTGGTGTTAAGGGAGAGCCCCTGGGGTCGGTACTACCTGCAAAAGAAGAAGGAAGGACATCGATTCTACAAACATGCCCATTTCTTCCGCTATCAGGAGATAGATGACCTGTTGTCGCAGTCCGGCTTTGCCATCGAGAAGACTATTTCAACCCTGTTTCAGAAACCAGAGGAGGTTAATAAGATAGAGCTTCCGCAGGAGCATTTTCATCCTGATGCCGGCTTCACCATAATCGTGGCGAAAAAACTTCCTCATTAGAATAGCCTGCGATCACAGCGTCTTTGCCTTGACAGTTATCGAGCGGGCGACTTAAAATAACCCTAGCACTGTCCAGAATTCCACTATCTTCCTTAGAAAGGGGGAAATATAGTTATGGCACAGGAGAGGCCGGTTAAAATCAAAGTCAATGAAATCCAGCAGGTTTGCGTTGTGGTCAAGGACCTGCAGAAAACAATAGAAGCTTACTGGAACATTCTGGGTATTGGGCCGTGGGCGGTATTCGATTTCGGCTCTGAGAGAGTGCCCAATTTTACGTACTACGGCAAACCGGCCTATGCCAGGTACCGGGGGGCGATAGCCCAGTGCGGGCCGATTGAGCTGGAGCTATTTGAGACCATTGATGGAGCCTCGGTGTACCAGGACTGGATTGACCAGCACGGCGAGGGCCTCCATCATTTAAAATTCGTCCCAGAGGATGTGGCAAAGACGGAGAAAATACTGAACGATATGGGCTTCCCAACGGTCGTGGGTGGAGGCTCGGGAGGCTACCGCTTTGCCTATTTCTATATCAAGCCGCTGCGTTGTTTCTGGGAGATAAGCACGCGAAATCGGAGCGATGGCCCGCCAGCGGGAGCAACTTACTATCCTGAAGACCCGAAGGCAGAAAGCCCGGCCAAAGTCAAGATATCCGGCATCAAGCAGGTTGGCATTGTGGTCAAGGATGCAATAAGTACGGCGGAAAATTACTGGCAGATTCTTGGTATCGGCCCCTGGGAGATCAGAGATTGGGGCAATCAGGCGCTGTGGGATCGGACCTATATGGGCCGACCGGGCTGGGGCCGCGAGAGACTGGGCCATGCCTACCTGGGTGACCTAGAGCTGGAGCTGGTTCAGCCCGTGGAGGGCGAATCGGTATATCAGGACTGGATTGATCAACACGGAGAGGGAATCCACCACCTGAAATTCCTCTGCGATGACATCGATGAAGTTACCAGACTGCTGAACGAACAGGGGTTTCCCAGCATCCAGAGCGGCCATTTTGGCGACCCCAAGGAGAAGGCCGGAGGCTTCAACTACATTGATATTCCGCCGCTGCACTGCATATGGGAACCGGTACACAAGCCGAAGAGTTTGCCCATAGAGCCGGTGGCTCGCGTTCCGGCAAAATAGAAGTTACTACCTTAATTAATAAAATAGGAATTTATTGCCTATTGGAGCCTAGTTTTATCAGCTCCTTAAAGAGGTTATGCCACGGGCTCGTAGCTCAGCGGCAGAGCGGCCGGCTCATAACCGGTTGGTCGTAGGTTCGAATCCTGCCGAGCCCACCATAAATATCAATGAGACTCATCAGTTCGCGTTATGCCTGAAGCAATGATTACTGGAGTCGGCGTTGACGTAACCAGCCTGGTCTGTGGTACAGAAAGGATGTATATTACTGAAATGGAGCAAAACCAGTGTCAAATTTTGATTGTAGGCGCCGGTATCACCGGACTGACCATTGCTCGTGAGCTTATCCATCGGGGAATAGGGAATATTGTGATTCTGGAAAAGGAGCATACCCTTGGCCTACACGCCAGCGGGCGTAACAGCGGTGTCCTCCATGCCGGGATGTACTACACCCCCGACACGCTGAAGGCCAAGTACTGCGTTGATGGCAACCGTCTGATGAAGGAATTCTGCCAGCAAAAGAAACTTACATTACACGAGACGGGCAAGGTCATCCTGGCCACCGGCCCTGTCCAGATTAAAGCATTATATGAATTGAAACGCCGCGCCGACCTGTGCGGGGCCCGCGCTTCAATTATTGATAACAAGAAGCTGCATGAACTCGAGCCATACGCCGCGGACAGCGAAGAAGCCCTGCACTCGCCGGACACGGCAGTGATAAAACCCTTAGAGGTGCTGCAGGCACTGGAAACAGAGCTGATAGAATCGGGGAAGGTCGTCGTTTACTACGGGGTAAACTACCAGGAACTCGCCGGAGATAACCAGGCACGAACATCAAGGGGCGTCATCAGGTTTGAAAAGCTGATAAACGCCGCCGGTGCCTACGCCGACCACATTGCCCATCAGTTTGGCTTGGCAAAGGAATACGAATTATTGCCTTTCAAAGGCACTTACAAGCAGGTTGCCCATGACAGGTCATTCCTGGTCCGGAGCAACATTTATCCTGTTCCCGACCTGCGAACCCCTTTCCTGGGTGTCCATTTCACCAAAAGTGCCGACGGTGAAGTGCTGGTGGGGCCGACCGCCATGCCAGCCTTCGGGCGAGAAAACTACGGCATTTTAAGCGGGTTTGGCCGGGAAACATTGTCCATTCTGCTGCGGGATTCCATACTCCTGTTCACGAACCCTTCCTTCCGGCAGGTCGCCCGAACCGAGCCCAGGAAGTACCTCAAGAGGTTCGTCTTCAAAGAGGCTCGAAAGCTGCTGCCGGAACTGAAGCCGCAGGACATCACCGAGTCGGACCACGTGGGCATACGTCCCCAGTTAATCCACTGGCCCAGCAAGCAACTGGTCATGGACTTTATCGTGCTCAAGGAAAAAGATTCCCTGCACATACTGAACCCGATATCGCCGGCGTTTACCACCTCACTTGCCTTTGCCAGAGACATGGCCGACCAGTTGCTGGAGTAGTATTTTACATAATCATTGATATTTTCAGGAGGAAGTGAACCATGAATAAAGTACTGTTGATATGGAACATAGCGATAACCATAGCCCTGGCCATGGTGGTCATCAGCGGTTGCAGTTCACTTGACCCGCAGTATGCCAGTATGGCCACCGAGGTGAAAAACAACCGGGCACTGATAGAGCAGGTAATCAATCTGGCCAATAGCAATAGAGCAGCGATCAACAGTAACACCACGGCCATCACCAAAAACACGGTGATGATTTCCAACGTGCAGAGCAGCACGCAGGTAGCCATTGCGGCATCGGAAGCCTCGCTCAAGCAATTCGTTCAGACATATGTTGCTTCGCAGCAGTAATTACCATATTGAATATTTACGCTGGTTGGGGATATATTAGCGGCGTTCCGGCTAAAGGCTGGAACCTTGTGCCCCTTTTAATGAAGATTAATATAATAGAATATATAGGCAGGCAGCGTCTTAGTGGAATTCAAAGACTGCCTCCATCAGGGTCTTGACATTTTAAATATCAGCATTACAATAAACTCACACTAACTTAATAGCTTGAGGGATTTTATGGATAAGAAAGAACCTTTAGCACTTGAAACTCCTGCCATGAAAATTCAAGAACAATATACTGAACTTTTAAAGCAAATTAAAACTGAGGCCGATTGGTTGGAAATGCTTAAAACAAGCATAGAACATTACGATTATGCCAGAAAAGGTATTGAAATGCTGCAGAAAAGAGCAAAAAAACCCAAGGATAGCGATATTGCAGAAATCGCTCATATAATGCAGATTTCATTGCTGGGAATACTAATTTCCCGAATAGGAAAAGACCTATCGGATTGTAATGAGAGATTGTCTAATTTAGAAAAAATTTTCAAAACCGTAAAATGGTAATTAAAACCTATTTTTACATACATAGATAGGGGCGGGTAGCGTGCCGGCTAAAGCTTTCGCTTTTACTATTTTAATTATGGTTATATTTATTACCAAACTCTTACCACATTTTCACCAAAATATTCATCTCCTTTCAGTAAAATATGTATTTGCTAGAGGGAAAATGTAAAAAGTATGAAGCAGGATTAATACAAGGGAAACAGGTTAAATGGTTAAAATATCTAATGATTACAAGCAGCGGCTGAGCCTGCTCATTCAGGAGGAAGGGGACAGGATAAGGAAAGAGGCGGAGCAGGAAACAACCAAGATTATCACTAAAGCCAGAAATGAATACAAAAAACGTCTAAGCCTTTTCCTTGAAGATGAAGGCGAGAAAATAAGAAGACAAGCACAACGGGATGCGGCCGATATTATTGCCAAAGCCCTGGAGGAAAGGGAGCACATTATCACAGAGGCCAGAAACGAGGCTCAGATTCAGTCGGAGCAAGTCATCGGAGAGATTAAAAGTCAAGCTGAGCAGGAAGTGGCCGATTATGTGACGCAATCGAAATCGAGAGCTGAAGCAGTAGCTAACGAATTCAGGGACGAAGCTAAGAGGAGGGCCGAACAGGAGGCAGATGACATCATTGCCAAGGCAAACAAGCAAGCTAAACAGGAGGCAGATGACATTATTGCCAATGCAAACAAACAAGCCGCCCAGGTTGCTTCGGAAGCTATAAAAAGTATAAGGCAGCGAGCGGAGCAGGAAAAACAGCAAGAAGTGGAACGTATACTCAATAACGCCAAACACGAGGCAGGTGAAATTATTGCGAAGGCGAAGCAAGAGGCGGAGGATAAGATAAGTGATTTAAGAGCTGATATGATGAAGGAGGCTGAAGAGAAGGCCAATGTGATTATTACCGAGGCGAAACAGCAAGCATCTCAGCTTGTCAACCAAGCAATTGAGACGGGGAAAACTAGAGGAGAAGAAGAACTGGCCAAGGTTATGGCTGAGGCAGAGCGCAAGGCAGAATGGGAGGCAGCTGAAATCATCGCTGATGCCAAGCAGAGGGCAAGGCAGATCATCAACGAGGCGCAAAATAGAGCGAAATAGTAGCCATAGATTCCGGCAGTGAGCTTCGTTTAACTAGATAGGAACTGCTTTGGATCGCCCTTCAGACCTTTTAGTTGTTTCCGATAGCGGTCAGCTCTTATTTTCCGCCTTCTCTATTAGCCATAGATTAAAAGCTGGGAAATCAATCCTCTTATTTTTCGGTGCAGCCATTAAGGCTTTATAATACTCTTCCAAGTACATACCACGCATTTCTTTATAGTTTAATCCTAATAGAAGACATATTACCTGGTCGTCAACAAGGTCCAACCAACTATGTCTACATCTGATAGCCAGATTGCGTTTCCAGAAATTTTTTGGCTTCTTATCTAATCGGGCATTAATGTCCTTTTCAAACTCGCCAAGCCGCTTGTCGAGCAGCTTATACGCTTCCTCAAACGACCAATGAACACCAGAAGCAACTCCAGTAGGTTCTTCCATCTTTTTAGACATACGCCTATAGCTGTCAGTTCTCATTGTCCTCTTTATTAATAATTTACCTATCATTTCTCTACTTCTGGAATTCCATTTTTGTTAATTCACATTAAAATTATATCACAACTTTCACATTCTATAGTTAACATATTGTCAATTTAATAATTCATTATTTTTATAGGTTTACTTTTCCTGATAGCAGGGGGCCATTTATATAATGTAATCATTTTACTCATGGCAATATATTTCCATAATTAATTTACGATAATCTTATTTTCCCCAAACTAACAATCCGCTTTTAACATCCTTATTATATGAAAAACGCCATAACCCCTTTACAGGATTATGACATTATGTCAGCAAAAAATTATAAGGCGTCAGGGGAGTGTTTTTGCTTCCACACTCGCAATCTTACATAACATATATAGTGCGGCCCATCCAGATTTCGATTGAATCTTGACATAAAATATTATAATATATTATGACAACTGTTCTTAGGAGCGCCAATTGTTTGATGACCCTAAAATAATAGCAGATATACTACATAGACTAAGGGTTCTAAATCCTAAACCTAAGCCGAAATATAACCCCACTCCAAGTAGATTGCGTGCATCATTGTCCACTAAGGAGTGGGCGAAAAGGAATCCAGAAAGACGCAGATTACTAGTAAAACGTTATGAAAAGAGAAAGCCAGAACTTAAACAAGCACGTAAGGCAAAATATAGAAGTAGGCTTCGTAACGCTGGAGGTTCTTTTACTCATGAACAATGGGAGGAAAGAAAAAAAGAATTTGGTAACCGATGCGCATACTGTGGCAAAAAAAGTAAATTACTAACGCCTGACCATTACATTCCATTATCTAAAGGAGGCACTAATTACATAGATAATATTGTTCCAGCTTGCCCGCAGTGCAATCGTACAAAATGGAACAAAGATCCTTCCAAATTTGATTTTCCTCGAAAAACTCAGATGTTATTTTCAATACTCTATAAAGATAAGAAAGATATAAATGAAATAGAATAGAGATTATGTTAATCCGCTTTTCCTTCATCGCCTGTCTTAGTCTTAATTCTTTTACCCAATTCATTGAGGTATTGCGCAACATGGTGATATAGGGTTAACACAGACCGGTAATTTTATCCAGATACTCGCTCGCGTAAATCTCCAAAAACTCAACCGACCATAAACCCCTTGAATTTATTATAAATAAAAAACCATTCAAAAAGAATTTAAGGGGCCTAGATTTTGATTACAGTGCGTCATTTTTGGAGGGTTTTAGATGGTGGCGGCGGGGTGAGAAATTTGCTGGCTTAGCAACGCCATCAGGTCAGTTAGCCCCCATTTTCTGGTTGCCGATATCATCACCGCATTTTCTCCGGCGGACTGTCCAGATAAATATGCGACGGCACTTTCCTCATCCCATGCCCGGTCGCTGGCCAGCAAAAGGTCGATTTTGTTCAGCGCGGTTATCCGGGGCTTGCCGGACAGGTTGAGGTCAGCCAGTATGTCCTCCACGGTCTGGCACTGCTCGGCGGCATCCGGCGATGACAGGTCAACCACATGCAGCAGCAAAGCCGCTTCATCAAGTTCTTCCAGCGTGGCCCGGAATGCGGTGACGATGGCCGGCGGCAGCTTGTGGATAAAGCCGACGGTATCCGTTACCAGTATTGTTTGCCCGTCCGGCAGCAGCAGGCGCCTGGTGGTCGGGTCCAGCGTGGCAAATAGTTTATCCTCGGTGAAAACGCCGGCCTGGCAGAGGGCGTTGAGCAAGGTGCTCTTTCCCGAGTTGGTATAGCCTACCAGGGACGCCACCGGTATACCGCTCTTCAACCTTTTCTGGCGGTAAAGGGCGCGGTGCCTCCTTACCTCTTCGATTTTTTCTTTCAGACGATGGATTTTGCGCCTTATAAGTCGCCTATCGGTTTCCAGCTGCGATTCTCCAGGTCCTCGCGTGCCGATGCCGCCCCCAAGCCTTTCCAGATGGCTCCATTGCCCAGCCAGTCGAGGCAGCAAATACTGGTGTTGCGCCAGTTCCACCTGCAGCTGTCCCTCACGGGTATGGGCACGCCGGGCAAATATGTCCAGGATCAGCGCCACACGGTCGATAACTTTAACCTGCAGTGCTTCTTCCAGGTTGCGCTGCTGCAGCGGGGTCAGCTCATCGTCAAGGATAACGACATCGTAACCGGTCTGGTTCTTTTGTGCGATTAACTCTTCCAGCTTTCCCTTGCCAACATAATGCGTCTTTGAGGGCGATGGCAGTTTCTGGATAATCTGGCCGACCACACTTGCCCCGGCAGTACCGGACAGCAGTGCCAGTTCCTTGATTGATGCTCTGGCCGACCACCTGCCCGTGGTGCCTTTTGACTCCACCGCCACCAGAAAAGCCCGTTCCGGCGCGTTCTTGGTAAGAACTGTACCCCTCGTGATAACTCCTTTATGTCAACTTACTCTCTAGCCATTCACCGGCGAGTACTGCGCCAGTTCGCCAACCGGGACAGCCCTTTTACCAGTGCTGCATCCGGTATGGTCAGGGATAATCTCACATATCCCTCGCCACTCTTGCCATACCCTACACCGGGAGTGACCGCCACTCCTACCTGGTCCAGCAGGTCAGCGGTAAAGTCCATAGAGTTATAGCCTTCCGGTACTTTCGCCCAGATATAGAGGCTGGCCTTCGGTGGTTCCGCCTTCAGCCCGATATCGTTCAGCACTTCAATAATCAGGTCGCGGCGCCTTTCATAAATGGCGTTATGCTCATGAATGCAGTCCTGAGGCCCATTCAGTGCCTCGATGGCGGCGTACTGAATCGCCTGAGGTATTCCAGAGTCCAGGTTCGACTTCAGCCTCATCAGTGCGTTTATCATGGTGGCATTGCCCACGGCCATCCCGATGCGCCAGCCGGTCATATTGTAGCTCTTAGAAAGCGAATGGAATTCCACCCCAATATCCATGGCCCCGTCCGCCTGCATGAAGCTCACCGGCTGATACCCATCATAAGCGACCTCGGTATAAGGGCCATCATGGCAGACCACCAGGTCATGCTGTTTGGCAAAGTGAACGGCCCGGTTGAAGAACTCAAGGTCAGCCACGGCGGCGGTAGGGTTATTGGGGTAGTTTATCCACAGCAGCCGGGCTTTTTCCAGAACATCCTTCGGGATGGCATCAAGGTCAGGCAGCCAGTTGTTCTCCTCCCGGAGTGGCAGGTAATACGGCTCACCGTCAGCCAGCAGAGCACTCACCGAGTATACCGGATATCCCGGGTCAGGCACCAGGGCGATGTCTCCGCTACCGATGAAGCAGAAAGCAATATGGCCGATCCCTTCCTTGGACCCTATCAGCGGAAGTACTTCTTTATTCGGGTCAAAGGAGAGGCCAAAGCGCCGTTCATACCATTGTGCCACGGCACGGCGCAGCTGCGGCAGGCTATCCGACTCCGGGTAGCGATGGTTTGCCGGATCGCGGGCCGCCTCACAAAGGCGATCGATGACGTGTTTTGGCGTGGGAATATCAGGATCACCAATGGCGAAACTGATAACCTCTTCGCCTCTGGCCTTCTTTTCGGCGATCTTACGACTGATTTCAACAAACAGATATGGCGGTAGTTTTTCCACACGTTTGGCTAACCTCATTGTTTACTCCTTAATCTGGCCATTCGCCCTGAAATACTGTTTCCGCCGGACCGGCCATCAACACTTCACCGGCACCGTCCCACTCCATCTTCAATGTACCGCCCAGCAGTTTTATATTAACCTTATCGCCGGCGTAACCCAGGAGCCGTGCCGCTACGGCCACCGCCGAGGCGCCGCTCCCGCAGGCCAGCGTTTCCCCGGTGCCTCGCTCCCAGGTACGGACCTCGATTTCCTTTTTATTTAGCACACGGGCGACCTCAAAATTGGTGCGCCGCGGGAAAATGTCCAGACGCTCCACCTTGGGCCCGATAACAGTTAAGGGGAAGTCGGCCACCGGGCTGTCCTGAAAACAGACTGCGTGTGGATTTCCCATTGAGACAAGGTTGAGAAGTAGTTCCGTACCATCGACATTAACGGGATAGCTCATCATATTTTTTATGTAAACTATCTTCTCCCTGCCCTGCTCAATCCCAACCGGTATTTCTTCGGCTCTGAAGGCAGGTTCACCCATGCCAGCCTGAATACTTACCAGCTTACCAGCTTCCTTATAAAGCTTGAGCTGTCTCACGCCCACTATCGTTTCTACAGATATCTGACCTGTGCTGGCATCTATCATGCCATTATCATACACGTAACGGGCTAGGCACCTGATGCCGTTGCCGCACGCTTCTGCCTCGGAACCGTCCGGGTCGAACATGCGCATGCGGAAATCCGCCTTACTCGAAGGCAGCAGCAGCAGCAAACCGTCGCTGCCGACGCCAAAGTGGCGGTCGCACATAGTCAATGCCAGCTTCGACCAATCGCGTCGTTCATCGCTGGTTTCCACCAGGACGAAATCGTTTCCCGTGCCCTGTAGCTTGGTGAACTTCATCTGTCTTCACTCACTAACAGAAACCACTTCTTTATTATTACGCCTGCCTTCCATAAACCTGGACACAAGCGCTTCTACTTCCGCCTCCTGAGCTTGAGCCATATCGAACCAGTGAATTCGCGCCTCATCCAGGCGAAACCAAGCGTACTGATGACGGATGAGACGATGCGTCTCATATTTTATCTGCTGTATCGCGTCATTTAGATTTATTTCGCCTCTGAGAAACATGGCTATTTGCTTGTAGCCAATACTGGACATGGCTGGCAAGTTAAAATCATACCCTAAATCGACCAATTTTTCCACCTCAGCGACCAAGCCCTGCTCTATCATCTCATTCACCCTTTTGTCCACTCGCCGGTACAGTTCTTTCCGCTCGGCAGTAAGCCCAATTAGCAACGTACGGTAAGACAAAGCCTTTCTGTACTGAAGTCGAGAGGGCGTCCTGCTTGTCTGGCCGTGCACCTCCAAAGCCCTTATTACCCGCCGTACGTTGCGGGGGTCAATTTTCTGCGCCGCTGCCGGGTCAATCTTCATTAATTCCTGATAGAGAGCTTCATATCCAGCATCGGCGACCTGTTTCTCCAGGCGGTGCCTCAGCTCAGGGTCCGGCTTCGCCTGCGGCAACTGCCAGCCTTCCAGCACCGCCCGCACATAGAGGCCACTGCCGCCGACCAGAAGCGGCAGTTTACCTCGCTGCTGGATATCTCCGATGGCACTGAAGGCCAGCTTTTGATATTGCGCCAGGCTGAAATCCTCATCTGGCTCAACAATGTCGATTAGGTGGTGCCGGACCTGCGCCCTGTCTTGCGGGCTTGGTTTGGCGGTGCCAATGTCCATATGCCGGTAAACTTGGCGGCTGTCGGCGCTGACGATTTCGCCGTCGAATTTCCGGGCCAGATGGAGAGCTATTCGACTTTTGCCGATGCCGGTCGGACCAACAATTGCAACCAGAGATTTCATTTCCTGTGTTTAATCAGAGATGTCTGATTGACAATGCTTATAAATTCATTGGCTTTGAGGCTTGCCCCGCCGACCAGCGCGCCATCGATTTCAGGCTGCTGCATGAACTCGGCGGCGTTGGCCGAGTTCACACTGCCACCGTAAAGAATTCGTATCTCCTGGGCAGCCTTTTCCCCATATGCTTCAGCGATACTCTGGCGGATAAAAGAGATGGTGCCATTTGCCTGCTCACCAGTAGCTGGTTTGCCGGTGCCTATGGCCCAGACCGGCTCATAGGCAACCGTCAGACCATTGAGGTCTACCACTGCTGCCAGAGATAAGCTTAATTGTTCTGCCAACACCTCTTCAGTACTGCCAGCCTCATTCTCCTCCAGGCTCTCGCCGATGCACAGAATAGGCTTGAGACCCGCCTGCAATGCCGCCGTCACCTTTTTATTCACAATATCTCCGGTCTCGTTAAAATACTGTCTCCGCTCCGAGTGCCCGATGATGACGTACTCGCAGAGGTCGGCCACCATCAAAGAGGAAATCTCGCCGGTATAGGCGCCCTTTTCGGCAAAGAACAGGTTCTGCGCCCCCAGCTTGATGGTGCTGCCGGCAAGCAACTCCTTCACCGGTGCCAGCGAAACAAACGGCGGGCAGATGGCTGTCTCCACATCGGTGACCTTCTCAAGCTCGTCTTTCATCGCCCGAACCAGGTCTAGAGCTTCCGCTACCGTGGTATTCATCTTCCAGTTGCCCGCAATCAATGGCACGCGCATCTTTCTCTCCTAGCTATTTTTTGCCCGGCAGTGCCTCCACACCCGGCAGTTTTTCTCCGCTCAGGAACTCCAGAGAAGCTCCACCTCCTGTAGAAACGAAGGTCATTTTCTCCGCCAGGCCCATATCGCCGACCGCCTCAGCGGTAGAGCCCCCGCCGATAACCGTCATCGCTTCCAGTCCGGCCAGCAGCTTTGCCAGTTCCTCCGTTCCTCCAGCAAACCCGGGAATTTCGAATATACCCACGGGGCCGTTCCAGAAAATCGTTTTGCATTTCTGCAATTCCCGGCTGAAGTTATTTATTGTCTGCGGCCCCATGTCCACAATCCTCTTTTCCCCGGGTATCTCTGTCACCGGGACGATTTCCGTTTTCGCCTCGTCGCTGACCTCATCGGCGACCATGACATCCACCGGCAGCATTAAATCGACTTTCTCTCTCCCTGCCAGTTCCATCAGACGGCTTGCCGCCTCCAGCATGTCCACCTCCACCAAAGACTGGCCCACTTCATATGACTTGGCCTTTAAGAAAGTGGCCGCCATACCGCCGCCGACCATGACGTAGTCCACTTTGTCCATTATGTTTTCCAGCATGCCCACCTTATCACTTATCTTGGCGCCGCCCAGCAGAGCCGCAAATGGCCGCGCCGGGTTCTCCAGTATTTTACCCAGAGTTGCCACTTCTTTTTCCATGAGGAAGCCGGCCGCAGCCGGCAGATACTCCGTGATAGCCGATACCGAGGCATGCGCCCGGTGTGCCGCACCAAAAGCGTCATTGACATAGACATCGCCCAGTCGGGCCAGCGCCCGGGCAAAGAAGACATCTCCCGCTTCCTCTTCAGCATGGAAGCGAAGGTTCTCCAGCATGAGCACATCTCCGGGTTTCATTGCCGCCACCATATTTCCCACATCGGGCCCAACACAGTCCGGGGCCATAGCGACCGGCTGCCCCAGGATTTGAGCAAGACGTTTGGCAGCCACGCCTAACCTCATACTTTCAACCACTTTCCCTTTGGGGCGACCCAGGTGGGACATCAATATAACCTTAGCCCCCTGGCCCCTCAGGTATTCAATTGTCGGCAGAGCGGCGCGAATACGATTGTCATCGGTTATCTCACCCGTCTTTTCATCTAAAGGCACGTTAAAGTCAACGCGGACCAGCACACGCTTGGCCTTTACCTCTATGTCCTGCACCGTCATTTTATTCATCAGTTGCCTCTAAATACCGGAAGCCCGTCCTAATAACGTATCGACATCTGAAAGGAAAGTATCAACGTTGGTTCGAAAATCATACCCTTACGCTTCCGCCGCCACGTCTTAACAGCAAATCTAACTAGCTCGCTGGCTTTATTTCGCCTGCCTTGCAGAACGTCCGCTTGCCTTATGAACAGTGAACATGGACAAAACCTGCCGGGCTATTCCTTGGGCATCCAAGCCGTACTTGGCGCGGATTGCCGCCTGAGTCCCCTGCTCAACATATTCATCCGGGATGCCAATGTTCTTTACCGGTATCTCACCAGCGCCTAAATCATGCAGCAATCTGGTCACACTACTGCCGAAGCCACCGCTCAAGGTATTTTCCTCAACGGTAACCAGGCGCGAGATACAGCTCGCCAGACTGGTGAGCAATTCAACATCAAGCGGCTTGATAAAGCGTGCGTTGACCACGGCTGCCTGAATCCCGTTTGTCGCCAGCTCATGTGCGGCCTCGAGGGCCGGGGCTACAGTAACGCCGACCGCCAGGATGGCAACATCGTTTCCTTCACGCATTATTTCCCAGTTGCCAATCTGTATTTTATGTAAAATAGTGTCCAGCGGAACCCCTACACCAGACCCACGAGGATAGCGTATGGCTATGGCCTGGCCTGAGTTCACCGCGGTATAGAGCAGGTGCTGCAGTTCATTTTCATCCCTCGGCGCGGCAACGCTCAGATTGGGGATAAGCGTCAGGTAAGAGAGGTCAAACGTTCCCTGGTGCGTTTTGCCATCGTCTCCGACGATACCGCCGCGGTCTACGGCGAAGACGACAGGCAGGTTCTGGAGGCAGACATCATGTATTATCTGGTCAAAGGCGCGCTGCAGGAAAGTAGAGTAAATGGCGACGATGGGAATGAAACCCTGAGTAGCCAGCCCGGCGGCGAAAGTAACCGCGTGCTGTTCACAGATGCCGACATCATAGACACGCTTCGGGAACTCGGCAGCGACGATGCTCAGGCAGTTACCCTCCGGCATAGCCGGCGTTATGGTCACTATCCTGGGGTCATCACGGGTCAGACGAAGCACCGTCTGGGCAAATACCTCACTGTATGTGGGTATGTTCTGATTGCTGACACGCTGCGCGGGAATGCCGTGGAAATAAACCGCGTTATCCTCAGCAAGACGATAGCCTTTGCCCTTGGTAGTCAGAACATGAATGAACACCGGTTTCGAATGGTACTCTTTGGCTTGTTGCAACGCCCGTTCCAGCTCGACAGTATCATGCCCGTCAATGGGGCCAATATAGGCAAAGCCCAGTTCCTCCCAGACCATGGTCGGCAAAAGCAGCCCTTTAAATCTTCCCCGGGCCTGCCGACCTACCTCCCACACCATTTCCCCCAGGGGTAGGGCTTTAATTATCCTGCGGCTCTCTTCCTTCGCCCAGCGGTAGCGGGGGTCAAAACGCAGCCGATTGAGCACTCTGGCCAAGCCACCCACCGTCGGGGAAATCGACATGCCGTTGTCATTGAGGATTACGATAAGCCTGGAGCCCAGATGGCCGGCGTGGTTCAGCGCCTCAAAAGCCATGCCGCCTGTTATCGCTCCGTCGCCAATGACCGCTACCACATTGTGGTCATCTCCATGAAGGTCACGGGCGATAGCCATTCCCAGCGCGGCTGAAATCGATGTGCTGGCATGGCCGGTGCCAAATGGGTCGTGCGGGCTCTCTTCAGGATTGGTGAAACCGGAAAGGCCACCGTGCTGCCGTAATGAAGCAAAATGGTCTTTCCTTCCAGTAAGCAATTTATGGACGTAGCTCTGATGACCGACATCCCAGATAATCTTATCCTTTGGGCTGTCAAAGACACGATGCAGAGCTATGGTGAGCTCAACCACGCCCAGATTGGACGCAAGATGACCACCGGTAACGCTAATGGTGTCAACCAGCTTCTGCCTGAGCTCGCTGGCAAGCTGCTTGAGCTCGTGCTGGCTCAGCTTCTTTAAATCGGCAGGGTTATCAATTTGGTCAAGCAGTCGAGTCATCTTACGCCGCCCGCGCCAATAGCTTCAATTACCTCATACTAACAATGCCAGAAAGCTATTGTCAAGATAGGAGAAGCCAGCGCACAATCCTTGACCGGTTTTTGCCTTTCGTGCTACATTTGATGGGTAATAGAATGTCCCTGTAGCTCAGCTGGACAGAGCGGCTGCCTTCTAAGCAGCGGGTCGTGGGTTCGAATCCCTCCAGGGACGCCACAGCTCGTCCAGAGCAACTATCTTTCCCCAAAACTATCTTCCTCCAAAATGTATGCAATGTAGCACTGCGTTATAGCTTTCAAAGACTCCATCACAAGCTGTCAGCGCAAGGAGTTCAATGTGGCTACCCTGCCCGAAGCTCCGGCCTCTTTCATATTACATGATCCAAGCGAACTATCATTGCTCATCTGTTTTTAGTACTAAAGTAATAGTTGGGCAGTACTATTGTAATAGAAATAAGTAAGCACCTTTGATTGATTGGCTAAAGAGCACGGGTTAGAATTAAATACATTCAAATAGTATCAATAGGAGTCATAATATGGTGGTAATGATAAAGGGAAAAAAATACTACCGAACAGCAGAAGTATGTCAAAAGGCTGGAATAAGTAGAAGCACCTTTTTCCGATGGTTAAGGCAGGGGACTTTTCAGGACGTGGCCAATTTCGATCGTAGAGGATGGAGATTATTTAATGAATATGATTTAAAAAGGCTAAAAGCTGAAGCATCTCAAATAAAACCGGATAAAAAAGATGAAGTTCCCGAGATGGCCTTCAAGAAATAAGTCCAGATAATCCAAGCCACAGTGGGGCAGATTAATAAAAGACGGATCAGTACATGAATATACCATTTAGGGAAAAACACATCGCGGTCGGCTTGATAATTGCAACTGTTATTGGTATTGTCCTCTGTTTAGCATTTGCCTTTGATTTATTTTATACCTATCAGCAACGGAGTACCGATTTCTATTTTCAGGCGGCTAACCTACAGCAGAGCTCAGAGCCGCACGAAAACGTTGTTATTGTTAGCATTGATGATAAAAGTTTAGCGGAATTAGGACACATACAATCTTGGTCGCGATCCCATTATGCTCGACTTATAGACGTGCTGGCGGAAGCTAAAACTAGAGTTATTGTGTTTGACCTTCTTTTTGCCGAGCCAGCGTCCGGTGATGAAGAACTGGCAACTGCCATCGAAAATGCTGGCAATGTGGTTCTACCGGTTATATATAAGCCGACTTCTACCGAGTTCACGTCACCACGACAGCTAACCCCAGATGACAGTTTCGTCGAACCACTGGGAATTTTCCAAAAAGCAGCTGCTGCCCGTGGACATGCCAATGTGAACCCGGATAATGATGGAATCGTACGAAGGTTGTCCGTTGCTTTACACAATGATGATGATTATGAACCTGCCCTGGCATTGGCAGCAGTGGCTCAATATCTGCGACGGCCTCAGGTAATAGAGACACCTGTTGGAGATAAAGAGCTGCCCTTTGCCAGCCGCTCCATTCCCCTGGTTGACAATAACGAAATGTTGATCAACTACATGGTTAGCCCGCAGGATATCGGTAGCATAGTGAATTTCCCCATCGTTTCCCTAGTTGATGTCCTACATGGGAATGCTGCCCTTTCCCTTTTTCGAGATAAAATCGTAATTATCGGGGCCACCGCCAGTGGCCTTGGCGACACTTTCTGGACGCCAATGGGGTCGATGATAAGCGGTGCCGAGGTACATGCCAGCGCCATGCATACCATTCTAACCGACAATTTTCTCAAGACCGCCCCTTCCGTGATTACGATTGCGCTGATATTGTTATTGGCACTTCTCTGCGGAATAGCCGTGTTGTATCTTCGCGTGCTCATAGCGAGCTTAGCGGTCATCTTCCTTTGTTTCGCTTATTTCCTTATCGCTTTCTTCCTTTTTGATAACGGCATCTTGCTCAATATGCTATATCCGCCACTGTCTATTATTGCTACGTTTGCGGGATTAAATCTGCATAACCTGGTCATGGAAAGGGCTGAGAAAAGGAAAATAACCGAGACCTTTGGCCGCTACATATCCCCGCCAGTAGTGGCTGAAATTATGACGACTTTGAAGGAAGGGCGACTGGAGCTGGGTGGTAAGGAACATGAAGTAACCGTAGCCTTTGCTGACGTCCGAGCTTTTACCTCTATCTCAGAAAAAATGCCGCCAGCAGAGCTGGTAGCGCAATTGAATAGTAATTTGACCGCCGTCATAGAAGCCGTTCTCAAATTTGGCGGTATGATAAACAAATTCGGTGGCGATAGCGTTATGGCAATTTGGAATGCACCTTTAGATTGCAAAGGGCATCCTTTCTTGGCGATAAAAGCAGCAATGAGTGCTCAATCTGGCATCAGAAAACTAAAAGGAAAAGAGAAAAATCTCGTTGGTATGAAGTTTGGTATTGGCATAAATACAGGGGAAGTGTTGGCGGGAAATCTTGGTTCAGAAGACCGCCTGGAATATTCTGTGGTCGGAGATACGGTCAACATCGCAGCCAGGCTAGCCGATGCTACACCTGGCGGTAAGGTGTGGATTGGCGCTGATACCTACGAACTGGTAAAAGATGACATTATAGCAAAGCCGTTAAGTCCGTTAACCGTAAAGGGTAAACGCGAACAAATTCAAGCTTACGAAGTGTTGGATATTAAGAATGATGAAACGGTAAATGAAAACGTTGAGCAACGATAGTGTAACAAAGTATGGATAATAAACGTAATAATATTGCCAGAAGAAAAACACTAACGGCCAATAAGCCGGAAAATGTCAGACAAACCGATATCATTATATTGGTTGAAAAAGCTATCGAGGGTAATGTAGAGGCATTTGGCGAGCTATACGGCATCTTCCTTGACCGGATTTACCGATATGTTTTCTATCAGGTCAGAGACAGGATGACCGCCGAGGACATAACGGAGGAGGTTTTTATAAAAGCCTGGAACGCTATCAGTTCCTGCAAGGGGAAAGAAAAGACATTCTCGGCATGGCTTTACCGCATCGCTCACAACCGAGTAATTGATATCTTCCGTAGTCGAGAAAAAGAACAACTGATTGAGATGGACCCTGTAGCTGAAGCGGGCAGCACCGAATTAGAAGTAGAGACGGAGATAGACCATCGTGAATTACTTGATAGCATAGCTGAACTACCTCCGAACCAGAAGCAGGTCATTATTTTGAAGTATATTGAAGGTTTAGATAATCGCGAAATCGAGCGGATAATGGGCAAGAAGCAGGGAGCGATAAGAATATTGCAAATGCGGGCTCTCGCCAGACTTCGAGAAAGATTAAATGGTGGAGCAGAAGAAAAATGAATGACAAGTTTTCCAGAATCCTCGACGAAAGCATTGAAAGGCTGATTAAAGGGGAAACCATAGAATCCTGTCTGGAGGAATACCCGAATGACCGGGAGCAATTAGAGCCCCTTTTAAATACGGCACAGTTGATTTCCTCTATTCCTAAAGTCTCAGTTTCCGAAAAATACAGTCGCGTATCAAAGGCCCGTTTGATAGCGCGGATCCGTCGGGAGTCTGTGCAGGCCAGAGAGGCAGAGACAAGATCGGGTATAGGCCTGTTTGATGAGCTGGGCCTCGCCTGGCACCGAATGTGGCAAAGTATACTCGGCGCCAAAAAGGTTGCCATTCCTGTGGCGCTGGCGTTAATTCTAGCACTCGTATTAAGCGTTTCAGGGTTGCTTAATCATCTATCAACAACCCCGGCTCTCGCCTCACAGTGTACCCTGACCATACTATCCGGTAATGTCGATGTTCAAATGCCAGGGTCAAATGCCGAAAAGACAGGCACAGATGGGATGACTCTCAATATTGGTACGAGGGTAAAGACCGCGCCCGGTTCCCATGCCGTTCTCACCTTTTTTGAGGGCAGTACCGTCAAGCTCGAGCCTGAAACCGAAATCGAAATTCAGCAAATTGAATATGATAACGAGCAGCCCACCGCCATTGTCTTGAAGCAATGGTTGGGCAGAACATGGAGCCGCGTAGTTAAAATGGCTGATCCCGGTTCACATTATCAAATAGAAACACCTTCAGCCACTGCCATAGTACGGGGAACTCTATTTACCACCGAGGTTGAAGCAACTGGAACTACAAAAGTAGCGACTACGGAAGGGCTGGTCAGCGTTGTTGCGCAAGGGGATGAAGTATACCTGCCTGCCTGCCAACAAACTCAGGTTGATGCTGGAGAAGTCCCTTCGCAACCGCAACCGGTGCCTATCTCCAGGTCTGAAATTATCATCACATTTGATATGCCAGCCACTGGCTCGGTGACTGACCCAACCGGCTCAAGCACGGGGATTTTACCAAGCGGTTTCTATTTTAACCAGATACCCGAGTCTCAATCCTTCTTGACCGCTGAAGACAGGCAACAGATAAATATTTCAGAACCGATGACAGGAGAGTATATCATTGCGCTGCGGTACCTCTCTGAGGGGCAAGCACATTTCAACATTCTGGGAGCATCTGATGGCAACGTGGTCTTCAATTATACTGGTAATTGGGGTGCCTTCCAGGAACACGGATGGCTTATACACCTTGGCATACATGCGGAGAGTGGTCGGATTATAAGCGGTGAAGTAACCTCCGCAGAACCGCTCGGGGAAGAAACCCCAGAGGATATAGTGGAGGCGCCGTTAGCTGGCGGAAAAGCGTCGAAGATAATGACGCAGGACAGCGATACCAATAGTACTGCGGATGTGGACAAAGGCAAGCCCGAGGACAAGGGTAAGCCCGAGGACGAGGATAACACCGGGGACAAAGGCAAGCCTGAGGATAAGGGTAAGCCCGAGGACGAGGATAACACCGGGGACAAAGGCAAGCCTGAGGATAAGGGTAAGCCCGAGGACG
>Ga0209427_10002454_pt1 | contig 21828 bp, 18 predicted proteins | sample DeeMarSWOR136_30_FD_187465 | JGI IMG/M metagenome (GOLD analysis project Ga0209427, IMG submission 187465) | Marine sediment microbial communities from White Oak River estuary, North Carolina - WOR-1-36_30 (SPAdes) (version 2) | ecosystem: Environmental > Aquatic > Marine > Intertidal zone >...
CATGTCCCTTAGCCGGTCAACGACAGTGAAGTATCCGTCGCCCTCCACTCTGGCGAGATCCTCCGTGTGTATCCAGCCATCACGCATGACTCTCTTGGTAGCCTCCTCATTCCCATAAAAACCCATCATGCCCAATGGTTTGTAAGAACCTACGATTTCGCCTACTTCGCCAACAGGTGTATCGTTTCCATTCTCATCTACGACCCGGACATCCGCGTGGAATACTTCACGACCGGTGCAATGTGCATGCTCTGCATGATCCTCGGGCCGAAGCACTAGGACAATCCCCGCCTCGGTCTGTCCATACCACTGATAAAACCCGGCCTGAAAGATCTTCCGCGCGGCCTCAAGTACCGATGGACTAATGGCCGAGGAACCATACCACATCTTTGTAAGGCTCGACAGATTGTACTTCCCGACGCCCTGAAGGTTTGCTATCATCGCAAGCTGCGTGGGGGCGCACATGGTTAACGTAATGCCGTATCGCTCAATCGCATCCAGGAATGCTTCGGGGTCAAATCCCTTCCCCATGAGAATCGCGGTGGCCCCCATTTCAAGAGAGGGCTGCAATAACATATGAAGGCCCGCGGCATGGAATAGAGGGAGTGCTACTAAGACGATATCTTTATGGCAAAGGTCGCCTTCAACGATTAGACCTGTGTTGACCGATAGGATGGCGGAGTGAGAATGAAGCACGCCTTTGGGGAAGCCAGTTGTGCCAGCCGTATAGATTATCGTTGCTGGTGAAAACGAGTCCACCTCTATGGCCGGATCTGAGGTCGACCTCCCCTCCATCAGCGATGATAGATTACGCGGTGCTTCCAAAACTTTTCCTGCGATAGGTATCAATTGGGGCAGAACGGAAAACTGTGATTTCGTGTTTTCGACTAAAGCCAGGAATTCCGGGCCAAAGAACAGGATCTTGGGTTGAGAGTTGTTGATAACGTACGTCAACTCCCTTTCTTTGAAACGAAAGTTAATGGGAACCAGGATTGCTCCACACTTTGCGACAGCAAAATTGATAATTGCATACTCCAAACAGTTGTAAGCCAACAAGCCGACCCTGTCTCCTGGCTTGACGTTGATTGAAAGGAGTCCGTACGCCAACTGATTCGAGAGACAATTGAGCTGACCGAAGGTTAAGTATTCATCGCCCATGATGATGGCCTTCTTGCTGGGGTAACGCTTGGCATTCAGGCGAGGAATATCTCCAAAAACGTTCATATCTCCTCCCGGATTAGACATGAGCGAACGATGTAGGAATGGATACTACGTGAAAACTCCGTCAAGCCTCGGAGCAAGGAGCCCTGCCAGCAATGTGATATCCTCCAATTTCTCCAGGTCGCTTACAAATTCCACAATTTTCTCGACCTGTCTTTCTGGAAAAGGCCGGGCCGAGTAGCTGGAGCATTTTCTAAACTTCCTTATACAGTCCTCCATACTCGCAGGATTCTTAGGGTTCCCTTTCGGAAAATCGACTCGCCTTACGATTGTTTCATTGGAGCGTGTTTTAACCTCCATAATGAGCGCGCCTACACTCGTCCCCGTCTGGCACTGTGGATCCATCACGGGCGTAACTCGCCGGGCGAGGTCTAAAATTCGTCGGTCTTTGAGGGCCTGTTCGCTCACCTCCTCAATAAATACGTCCCCTTTTACGAAGGCCGCTGCCGTTGTGTAGGGGAGACTGAACTGTGCCTCGACAGGTGTTTTAGGGTTGTACTTTAGGTCTAACGGCTGGCATACCAGGCTATAACACTGTTCACTGACTCTTGCTGTTATCTGGGCTATCTCGTTAGGCTTGAGCCCCTCCTCCTTGAGGGCCTGGGCGGCTTCGATGGCTTCGTGGGTAAGCCTGCAACTGCTGTACAGCTTTACGCAGAGATCTAGACCCCTATACGCCTCCCCCAGACCAGATAAGAGCATCTCAAGGTTGGGATTAGGTTCGAAGGCATTAAAAAAGCCCCTCTGACCCTGGAATACATTTCGTGTGCCTGTTATTCCCTTTTGAGCCATGAGTGCCGCCTCGATGGCCGATTTGGACCTTGTTCCCTGCTGGATATAGCTTGTCATTGCCCCATCCTCGGCAGCCTGGCCATCACCCACCATTTGTGAATAGGCTATTCCCATCGCATTCAATAATTGATCTTCTGAGAGTCCCAGCAGCTTTCCTGCTGAACCGGTAAAGGCAAATACCTCGAAGAGATTGTATCTGCCCGATAGGATGGGGCTGACCTTCGTGGACACTGCCAACCGGATCGCTAGATCGTGTCCCAGGGCAGCGGCTGTGATAAACTCTTTTCCAGTTATTCCTCGGCGACGTTCGGATACAGCAAGACAGGCAGGGATGATAGATCCACTGGGATGGAGCGGAAAGATATCAAGAACATCGTCAATCTCCAGGGCCCGCGCCATAGCCCCGTTTGCCTGAGCAGCGAGACAAGCGGGCACCTTGTCCCCAAAAACGGCAATCGTGCTTTCCGGGCGACCTCTCCATTCCCGTATGTAGTCCATCAATAACTTACAACCATCAACCGATGATCCTGCGATCATAACCCCCAGGGTATCGATCACAGATTTCTTCGTGACGGAAACTACCTCTGGCGGTAAATCTTCAAATGTCGTATGGGCAACATGTCTTGCCAGGGTTTCTGCTACATCCATGAACAACCCTTTTCCAGCCCTCTAGAATTCCTCGTTTCCTGCTCTTTTCGCTTTTTTTCTCGTGCATCAATCCCTAGCTAATATGTAAACAGTGGATGCCTTTATATCCGCTTCCTTACTACCACCCATAATCTGAGCCAGGCCTACTTCCGGGTTCCTGACCCGCCTTTTCCCGGCCTCATTCGCTTTTCCAAAGTCAACCGCTGGCCCCTCGGGCTTCTGCTGGATTTATTGGGCTTTTATTCGACCTACGATCTGGACCAATACTGGGTAACCTTCCAATCGTTCTGGTAACTGGGCTTCGGTTTCTGGACGAGTGCGATCCAAGCCAACGATAAAAGCAGGATGGCCTTCTTTGTCCTGGCCGATACCTATCGAAACGACGCCGGGCAATGCCAGCAGCTCGGCCTCATGCCTCGTCTTGACTTCCCGAATAGAGGGGGATGTGCCTGAACCTATACAAAAAGCAAGAATAGGTAAGAACAATATAACAAATAACCAACGATTCATATCGTGACCCCGAGCGCGGAAAAAACGTTTTCAATTCGGTTGATGATCGTGGTGCTGTCGCTTCCTGCAAATAGAAGACCTAACAAGCGGTTACTTTCATCCAGCACGGCTGACCCACTATCCCCACCCTGACTCATGGGTCCCGCCATTAGCTGATCAGTAAAGCGGGCAATCTTTCCTTCTCCATACTGGACATTCACCGTGACGTCCACCTGGAGGATCTCCCCTGTGGTAAGACCAGTCGTGCGACCGCTTTTTTTAATGGCCATCCCCAATGCGCCTTGAGTGGTACCCTGGATCGTGCCGATTTCAAGAATCTGATCAGTAACGTCCTGTGGGTTGATTGGGCGGGCAATAGCAGCATCAACAAGATTATCTGTTGCCTGTACCCTGATAGCTCTCAAGCGTGAATGGCTCCCAAACACTCCTACAATGGCATTGAAAAGATTCGCCGCCCCAATGGCAATAGGACAATCACTGGGTGATTCGCTAAATGAGATGGAAACGAATTGCTCGAGGTTCGCAATGTGGTCTTCGGGTAAACGACCACCATCATAGGGGCCCGGCTGAAGGATAGGATCACCTAGCTCAGCCGCATTACTGTTTGCCAAAACATGATTGTTAGACAGAATGAAAATCTGCCCATTCTTTTTAACCAGGCAACCCAGAGTGCCAGCCGTGATGTCACGGTGTCCAATGCTCACGCCACCTGGGGCTGGGCGAATCCGGCTGGTATGCGATTGCAAAGCCCGAATGGGACCGGTTTGTACAACGTCGGTGAGAACCCCATCAACGGTTGCAGGTATGATGTCCCCCGTTGGCAAACGATCAACAGCAACCTTCTCCGTGACTGAGCAAACAATGCTCAAGTTTGAAGTTTTTTTCCCCGTGGTGGCCTTATAGCCAACCCCAGTCGCCACCACATTCTTGCGAGTAAGCAGCTGCCCTTGATTCTTCTTGAGAACATCCCTTACAGACAGAAGTTCATTAGTCATGACAACCTCCTTATAAATCTCCCCCTATACGAAAACATAATAACCCAGTCTGACCATACAATCCAGCTCGTAATTTCAAGCACATTTGCACAGGAAATATTGCCTTAAGAAGCAGGATGCTTGAGGCCTCGCTGCAATTTCCTTAACATTCCTATGGTCTTCATTAGGGAAAGAGAGAGGTCCCCCTAACTTTCACTTCCCTGGCTCTCGGAAAGGATGTGTATTATAATTCGTTTCAAGATATTTTGCAGAGAGGGTTGACACTCGAGGGAGTTTCTGGGCGAAGGATGACAGGCGAGAATGGGTGCCTCTAAATTTGCGGTTGATGTCTCAAGGGTTAAGTTTCAACCCCTGACCATCAATATGGGTTTGAGAGGAGAAATTATTGCTTTTAACGGAATTACCATTTCATTTACCAGGTTCCATCTTCCGGAGCCCGATGCCTTTTTCGGTTTATGATCCTCAAGGCGATTCTCTTTTTCAATTCAAGAGAGAAAAGGGCTCACTGATTGTTCTTCTTGCTGAAGAGGAAGAGTGTGTGATCAGGACTGGTCTGAATTTGAAATCTTTCTATTTGAGCCAGGGATTCCAGGTGCTTCATCTTCCCATTCCAGATTTCAATGTACCTTCAAAAGAAGATCTTGAAGAAGCCATTAAGAAAACGGTCGACCATGCGCTAGTCGGAAATAATATCTTAATCCACTGCCATGCTGGATTAGGACGGACCGGTCTGTTTGTGGCTTATCTTGCAAAGCGGGTTCTCGGTTTATCGAGCGAAGAAGCGATTCGCTGGACGAGAAAATATATCCCTCATGCATTGGAAACTGATGAACAGAACCAGATGGTTATTGATGATTTGGCATGAAGGGAAGGTGCTGGATATCATCCATGTCGAAATCAGATGAAACTGTTACTTTGGAGAGTTTCGACAGCTTAGCTTCCCATTGGCTCCGATCCGAGTCTCTTTTGATGTGGGACTGTATTTTTGTATTGCCGCCCTGGCTCGAAGTCTGGTGGCATGATTTCGGATCCGAAGCCGGGCTATATTTGGGTGCCATCAGAAAAGGGAGGACGATCGCTGGCATCGCTCCACTTCTATTACGGGGAACAGAAGCCTCTTTCATTGGCAACACCGATCTTTGCGACTGTCTGGACTTTGTCATTGTTCCGGGGAAAGAGCTTGATTTTTTCAATATTTTGCTTGATGATCTGGTGGGCAGGGGCATCAGACACTTGAACCTGAGCCCATTGAGGCCAAATTCAAATGTGCTTACTTATCTTGTAGATGTTGCGCGGAATCGGAATTATGATGTCTCTCTTAAAGTGGAAGATGTTTCTCTTGAACTGGAGTTGCCTCCTACGTGGCAGGGATATTTAAATATATTGACGCAAAAACAGCGGCATGAAGTAAATCGCAAGCTGAGACGATTAGAGGAAGCAGGTGACGTCAATTACCGCGTGGTTGAAGATACCGACGCCCTCTTAGATTCCACGGATCTCTTTCTGAGGTTGTTTCGGGAAAGTAGGGAGGACAAGGCGATTTTCTTAACGAATCGGAATGAATCCTTTTTTCGGTCGCTCGTCAAGGCGACGGCCCGGTCGGGGCTTTTGAGGTTCGGCATCCTGGAACTCAACGCATCACCTGTAGCCGTGGTCATGTATTTTGATTACGACAACTCAGTTTTCCTTTACAATAATGGTTATGATCCTAAACATAGCTTCTTAAGTGTAGGGTTAATGTCGAAGGTCTTATGCCTCAAAGACAGTGTCGAAAGAGGAAGGAGTAAATTTGACTTCTTGAAGGGAGCTGAAAAGTACAAATATCGCTTGGGAGGCAAGGAGATTACTCTCTACAGATGCGAGATATCTCTTAAATGAGCGGAAACTGGGCTGTGGGACGATGTGTCGAGCCGGCAAAAGTGTGATTCGGATGGGAGCAGTGAATTGAAGATCGCGATGCTCAGCATTCACAGTTGTCCCTTGGGTAAGGTGGGCGGGGAAGATACAGGAGGGATGAGTGTCTATATCCGGGAGCTTGGCCGTGAACTCGGGAGACGGGGCCATCTCGTCGATGTGTTTACACGCATCCATGAGCCCATACACGATCAGGTGGTTGGACTAGGGGAGAATGCACGACTGATCCATTTGAAGGCAGGAGAGGAAGAAACGCACAAGTTGGAACTCTATTCGCACCTCGCCGATTTCACCCGGACCCTCGAAAATTTCAGGAAAGAAAATGGGCTTCGGTATGATCTGATACATAGTCATTATTGGCTTTCGGGCTTGGTTGGGGAACGACTGCAGGAGTTGTGGAATATCCCGCATCTTATCGGATTCCATACCCTGGGGGCGGTTAAGAACGCAGTGGGTATCGGTGAGGGTGAACCCGAGCTTCGCATCAACGCCGAAAGGAGGCTGGTCAAGGGCTGCCACCAGATTATTGCTTCTACGGAGAAAGGGAAAGAGGATCTCATCACCTATTACGATGCCGCTCCTGAGGCGATCAGCATTATTCCCTGCGGTGTGAATTTGGATCTGTTTCGGCCCATCCAGAGAGAAATTGCACGCTGCCATCTTGGTTTGAATGGCGAAACTATCATCGTCTTTGTAGGAAGGATTATTCCGCTCAAGGGCATAGACAACATGTTAAAGGCCATGGCCCATTTGGAAGGGAAGCAGGGAATCAAGCTTGTTGTGATCGGCGGCGACGATCATAGCCAGGCAGAAATGCAAAGGTTAAAGAACCTTTCACGGACCTTAAGGATCGACGAGTCGGTCATTTTTCTCGGCTCGGTAAAGCAGGAAATATTACCTTTCTTTTACAGTGCTGCCGATTTGTGTGTGGTCCCATCTTATTATGAAAGCTTTGGGCTGGTGGTTTTGGAATCTCTCGCCTGCGGGACACCCGTCGTAGCCACGAAGGTTGGATGTGCAGAAAGTGTCATCCGGTATGGTGAGACAGGATATGTTGTGGCAGACAACGACCCCTGTAGTCTTGCGGATAAGATATCGCGGCTGCTTTCAACGCCAAATGGTAAACCAGGTTTTGTTCACTCGGTCCGCGCGTCCGTAGCCAAGTACAGCTGGCCAAATATCTCCGAAGCCATCCTTGAAGAATACCGCAGCGTTCTAAGGGATTTCTCTACCAAGGCATGCAAAAGAGCAGAAGCATTCCGAGTTTGACGAGACTCATCGACAGACAAACCGTACAGGTTCAATCCAGTCTCTTTTCGTACCACAGGCTGCTTTTCCAGAGTTCAAATCCCACAGACTTGTAAAGAACGCGGGCTGCTTTATTCTCACTATCCACCGTCAATACAGCAACTCGAAGACTCTTACTCTTCAAATAGGAGAGCCCGACAAGCAAAAGTTGCCTGCCTAATCCTCTCCCCCGGTAATCTGGATCCACGCCCAACATATAGATGCGACCATTCCCTTCGCCGGGGGCTTTCTTCCTCCAAAACTCAATCCTCGTCCAACAATAACCAACGGGTTTATCTGAATCGAAGATCAAAAAAATGTCGTCCCGAGAGGCGTTGGGAAGATTGATTCGGTAGATGATTTCCTCGATCGTGTTGGGATTGAACCCCCAAGTACCAGCGAAGGACCGGTTTTGAAGTTGCGTCAGTCTTCCTTCTTCGCTGGGCTGTAAGGAGCGACATCGAGGGGCAATTTTACTGATTTCGGGCAGAACCATCTCAGCAAGATCCAACCTAAGTTCGAGAAACCGGCGAACGAATGCAAAACCCATACGGGTGAGAAGCCGTTTAGCCGCAAAGCTATTCTGAAAGATGTTTGCATGGAGGATCATGATACCCAACTCTCTCGTACGGTCGACAGCGCGATCAACGAGCCTCATCGCTAGCTTTCCTCTGCGATGGCAAGGATGAACCAGCCACCTCAAAACAGCCCGCCCGATGTTTAACTCTGGCTTCACCTCTGCATAACCAGCAATTTTCCCTGCCCTCTCCGCGATAAACAGGTTATTCTTAGTAGAAGGGGCGGATTGACTCAGACTTTCAAATAAGTCTAACAAGGAAATTGAGCAGTAGGGTTGCCTTAATTCCTGATCTTCAGTCACCAGTTGGACTAATTTCTCAAAATCCTTAGAATGATAATTCCGAATGATATAGGTGGGATTGCTCATTTTCGGCTGAAATGTCTGGGGGTAATTGTAACAATCGTTTTGATATTATACAATTTTTAAAATTTCACACAAAGGAGATCGACCCATGAAAAGGAAGCTAGCTCAGGTGATGGTGGTTACTCCTCATCCAGATGATGCAGAATATGGAGTTGCCGGAACTGTCGTTCGCTGGGTCAGTCAAGGGAAGGAGATCGTTTATGTGGTGTGCACCAATGGAGACAAAGGCACGAGTGATGCCAGCGTAAAACCCGAAGACCTAGCCAGAACTCGCGAGGAGGAACAGATCGCTGCAGCCAACTTGCTGGGTGTGAGGGAGGTCATTTTCCTCCGTCATCCCGATCAGGGTTTGGAAGATACCCCAGAGCTCCGTAAAGAGATTGTTCGCCTCATCAGGATGTATCGGCCCGAGACCGTTGTCACTGCTGACCCTTACCGGCGCTATATTTGGCACCGAGACCATCGAATTGCTGGGCAAGTTACCCTAGACGCCATCTTCCCCTATGCCAGGGATCTTCTTTCTTACCCAGATTTGATGAGAGAAGGACTTCATCCTCATAAGGTCAAAGAAGCATTGTTCTGGGGAACGGAGGATGCGAATTACCGTTCCGATATCACTGAAACGTTTCATTTGAAGCTGAGCGCGCTAAGGTGTCATAAGAGTCAGGTTGGACACATGCCACCCCAAGAGATGGAAGAACGGTTAAGGGAGAGACATAGATTGCTGGCGCAAGAAGAGGACTTCCAACTGGCGGAGGCCTTCCACCGAGTGGAGATATTATGGTAGTCGGTTTGAAAAATGGTTAGGAAGAAAGCCAAAGCACATCCCCGAACAGGTCAGGATCATGTGAGCGAGAGGAAAAGATACCAAACGCTTCCTTTTCTTTTCCCAATAGGGTGGAATCGCCGTGACCAGGGAAGATCGCAGTATCATCAGGCAGAACAAAGATCTTACTGGATATTGATTCAATGATGAGCTTTAGATCAGCCGGTGACCATGTCTTCCCTGGACCTCCAGGAAAGATGGTGTCACCTGCAATAAGATATCTACCTATTAAAAAAGCCAGACTGCCAGGGGTGTGACCGGGCGTGTGAAGGACTTTCAAGCTTGTATTTCCATAGGAGACCTTTTCACCGTCTTCAAGGAGAATTTCCGGTCGAAGAGGCAGACCTTTCGCGTCCAGGCGATGAGCGCCAATGGGAATCCTTAGCTTGGACTTTATCTCAGTTAGCGCCCCAAGGTGATCCATATGGTTATGAGTCATGAGGATGTATCTAGGATGAGTGTCTTTCAGCGCCTCCAAAATTTCGGAGGCTTCTGCAGGAGCGTCCACCAGCACACTGTCCCCCGTTCGGGGACAGGTGAGTATGTAGCTGTTCGTTTCGTAGGGACCCAATTTAAGTCGATCGATCTGAATGGTCTCATTTTGTGCCACACGGTCCACTTGATTCCCTCCGGGAGATGATAAATTCCCTTTTTCAGTTTCTGTCCAGACCCATCTAGTATATCGATATCAGACTAAGGAGAAGTGTCCAAGGCGATTTGACCCTTACCCTATGCTCACCCTAAAGAACCACAACATTCTCTTTAGTCCATATGTTCCACGCCTTTTCTAACCGGCTTCTTCCCCATCAGTACCATAGCAAAATGCTCAAGCCTTATTTTCGTTCTTGGATCAACATCATGCCAACGGGCAAGAAATTCCTCCTCGGTCAACCATGTTCTGCGGATGGATGAAGGGTCTTCAAAAATTATTACGTTACCATTGTAGCCAATGACAATCGCATAGTGACCATCATTATCATCTGCCTTCCAATCTTCAAGTGTCATGTATCTCTCTGCCCATGCCTGTAAAAGCACGACCACCGGATAACCTTCATCAACAAATTGCTTCAGTTGCTTCAAAGAAACCCCAGTGGCAGAATAAACCTTGAAACCGTTCTTTTCTGCCACAGAAATCATACTTTCAAATGAAGTTCCTCTCGCATCTGTTCCCAACTCCTTGATCAATATATCTTCACGTTTTTCAACCCCATAATATTCCATGACCATCTGCAGTGCCTTTGCACCACAGTCAAAATCAAATGTCTGTCTCCCGATTCGCAAATCTATGATGTGAGATTCCCCCTTTTTAGGGAGGTGTCCCTAATTTCTTATGTCTCATGTCAAGATCAGGCAACTCTCCAGGCAGTTCTCCACTTGGTCACCTAAGCCAGTGCCAGTCGTCTGTGGTAATCCCGAGAAATTGATTGCCAACCTCCTAGGGCACTAACAAGCGAGTTAATTCTGAAACGGTGCTTAGTTCTTCAACCCTGTCCAATGTTTCGATTAGCTTGTTTATTTGACTTTGCTTCATCCCCAGCCAGGAAGCCATATTTCTTAACTTATCTATATGGTCTTGCCGAGTAAAAGGATTTTCTGCCTCTCCCCTCGGATATTCGACATGCTTGGTAAAGGACCTGCCATCCTTCGTCGTTATTTCCACGGTGCTATTCCATATGGCGTTCAGCCCCCGACCCACCTTCGTCGCCTCGGGGTCTTCCTCAACCTTAACCTTATGCTGGAACTCCCGGATCGCCGGGTTCTTGAGTTTATCTTCGGTAAACCAGTTAGGCCCTGTTGGCTCATCCATCAATACCAAAGTCACAAGATAAGGTACGCAGAATTGGGCCTGAATCATATACTTTGGTTCGTACAAAGCCATAAAACGGCTGACGGGTTTCTGCGCTCTCACAATCACATGTTTTACGTCTTCTGCCTTTATCTTATTCTCTGAACCAATCGCGGCCGCTGCTTCCAGAGTCGCGCTGATATACCGACATGACGAATAGAACTTGAAGCCTATCTTTAGCATTCCGTATTTCGTGCCCAAGTCTGCGATTGCCTTTGTTGCATCATATCGGTCTGAACCAACCGTCACCTCATATCCTCTTCCCTGATTCAGTATGGTCCGGTCTCCTGGAAACCCTCTCTGAGCAAGAAATGCAGCATGGATCGAGGGAATCGTAGCATCCCCCCCTGTCACTTTCATCCATCGAGCCATACCATCCTTTTCCTGATCCGGATTGCTATCCGGGACCCGCTTAATGCGCACATACCCGGTAAGCCCGAAGGCGTCTGCCATTTGCTCGCCATTTAGCCCCAGAAGCTTACCGGCAACAGCAGTCGCCCCGAAGGCTAATCCAGAAAAATCGACCCTCTCGAAGCTTTTCAAAAATACCTCTTCTGTGGGGTCTACCGCCTGTCTGAGCCGGATGATAACCTCACAGCCGAGTACCAATGCGTTGATGATATCCTTTCCAGAGGCATTGGTGTATTCCCCAATGGCAAGTGCCACGGGAACCAAAATTGAGCTCATATGGCCTACATGAGGCTGGAGTAGGGTATCATCGTAATCTATCATGTTGGTGAGCACACGGTTTACCTGTGCAGCTTGCTCGCAAGAAACTCTGGTGGGATCACCCATGATGGTCGCCTGCGGCTTGCCGCCCATCTCCTTCACTATGTCAAGAAGCACATCGCCCTCCAGGGTCTTGCGTCCACCCAAACCACAAGCAATCGTATCCATCAAGATCTTTTTGGTATGAGCGACTACCTCCACCGGCAGATCTTCATACTTCCCCCTCGCTACATAATCAGCCAGAACCTCAGTCTCACCCATAGTCGTCATTCTCCTTTGTCTTACTATTTTTCCACGGTAGGGTGTATCATACTATTTTTCTACCGTTTTCGAATGACTGTCCGATTTTCAGAGAATCAATGCCTTATCAATGTAGCGAATCGACTTGTTTGTGCTCAAAAGTTAGTTATTTCCTGACCTACCTCCAAATTTTTTCTACCAAATCATATTCTCCTTTTCCCCTGTCTGACTGTTTTTTTAAATGACCTTTATCTCAGGGGTAATCTTAGATAGTTTACGCGCCTTGCCTTCTGTGACGACAAACATATCCGCACAGGCTTCAAAGATTTCAGGGTGAGGCGTGAAGACAGGGTGAATTGCGACGACCATACCGACCTTCAACGGTGTTTCATCGTCCAAGGAGATAAACGGCCTTTCTATGATATCCAGCCCCACACCATGTCCAGAACCTCGAGTTGCACCTGTGTATTTGCTCCCCTCGAGGGCTTCATTGATTGCCCTCATCACATCGGAACCTGTGTTTCCCGGCCTCAGCTTCTCAGCCCCCGCCTCCTGAGCCTTTATATCGAGCTCCCAAGCGGCTCGCAACTCTTTTTTCGGCTCCCCAAACGATATCAGTCGCCCAAACTGCATCCAGTGTCCCCCAGGCGCCTGGGCCTCGGGGTACAGGTTGTAGCTGTCACCTGGCTTGATGATGTTGGTGGATCGTGACAGGGGATAACCACCGATATCTTCCGCTCCCCAATGATATAATGTTTTACACACCTCGCTTGTTATTTCATTCCATGTTTTCCCAGGTCTTGCAATTTCCAAGCAGGTTTCATAGGCTTTATCGACCATCTCCACGCCGTTCTCCACAAGCTTCAACTCCTCTGAGCTCTTCACCAACTTTAACTCATGGATGATATTCGATAACTTGAAGCTAACTTCGGGCAGTTCCTTCACAAGCCTTTGATACACAGGTAAAGGAAGAAAGTCCCCTTCAATGCCTATGGAGCCCTTCTCAAGATTCAATTCCTTAATAGCGTCAGCGATAGCAGGCGCGTACGGCTCACTCTCTGAAACCCACCCCCCTCTGAGGGGAAGTGTCCTTCTGTCCTTGATCCATCCTCCTCTACTATAGATGCCTATTGGCTCCCCCTCCAGTGGAAAAATGACATAGCCATACCTCAGTGAAGCCGCCACATCCGAGACATATCGCATGGAGCCCCTTCGCTCAAGCTGTCCATCACTTACTACCAAAAGCCCTTGCAGACCGCTTCGCCCCAGCTCGCGCCGAATATTAAGCCATCTTCTATCCCGCTCTTCCAGTGATGCTCCTCCCATCTTCACTTTACCTCCAATTTAGGTATTTTTTGACATCGAAGGGGAAATCCCCCTTCCCATCTTTGAATGCATGAGCAACCACATCGAAACCGCCTAAATGCTTGCCATACAGCTTGAAGCAAGGCGTTTCCCCTTGTAGAAGCAGTTCTTACTGTACCACAATCTTATTCACGCCCGGTGCAAGGCATCTATCAATAGCGTCTTGGTTAAGTTCAATACCTAATCCTGGTCCCTTCGGTGGATAGAGATAACCTCTTTCTATCTTGCCGTTTATTTCTTTAGTTACGTCTGTGGTAATTCCTTTTGTTTCTGTCCCTCCATGGATGTATAAGATGAGAGCAAGTTCATCAAGAACCCTCTCTCTTTTTGTACGTGATACAGCGAAGTGAGCACCCGCTGCGTGTTCGATGCCTGTTCCCACACTACATATCGCATAATCAAGGTTTGCTGTTTCAATCAGGGTTGTGTATTTTGATGCAAGGCGAAGGCCCCCCACTCTACTTAGGAGGGTATGAAAGATATCAGCAGCTCCTTGCCTTATCAGGCTATGGACTTCAAGGATAGACCGAGCGCTGGCGTCAGCTACGAGGGGAACGTTTGTCCTCTTCTTTATAGCTAGGAAACCGTCTATGTCATACGTTGTCACAGGCTGCTCGGCATAGTGAAGATTATACTCTACCAATTCTTCTATGAGTCTCAATGCATCATGCGCATTACAGTGACTGGGCATTCCAGTAACGCTAGACATATCTATTCCAATCGGAATCTCCGGGCCGACAGCCTCCCGGACAGTTCTAAACCTCTTAACGGCCATTCTGGGGTCCCCGCCGACATGGACTTTGAGGCCATGAAAACCAGCTTTTATGTATTTCACTGCATTTTCAGCCATCACCTCAGGTTCGTCCATCACTAAGATCCATTCCAGCGGAATTTTCTCTCTGCAGAGTCCACCAAGTAGCTGATAGACTGGAACATTCAGTATCTTACCCTTCAGGTCATATAACGCATAATCAATATGGGCCTTAATTGGGTAAACAACATCATCCAAATACATGCCTGCATCGATTCGGCTCAAGATTCGCTCCGTATTTAGAGGGTCCTCCCCCAGAAGGAATCCCGACGCAAGCCTTTTCATGATAAGCATGGCGCTCTCTCGGTCTATTAACCTACTACTACTACCAACGCCCTCGACCCCTCCGTCCGTCTGTATTTTTAGGATGACGAACTTTCCGATGAATGGTCTTTTGTCTGTAGGTGGCCAAGGGGAAGATGATACGCGCCACGCACTGACGTAAGGGATATCTACTGGTATTATTTCGACTCTGTTAATTTTCATTGTCTTCCCTCCTCATGAGTTGAAGTCTTAGTTGTCCACCACCGATTTCCGATCCCGTATCTACTTCCACTTCTGCCTTCCTTCGTTGTTTTTTGAGAAAGCGATGGCCCTAAAATGATTTACCCTTGCCTCAGTTCCATCCAGTTGCCTTACTCATTTACCTCCTTTCAGTTGGCGGTTGCTGTCTCGAGTTTCCTCTTCTCACTACAGTCGTCCATACCGACTTAGCAAACATGCTTCGCTCAGGTGCTGGGACAGATGCTTTCCTACAAGGACTTACTACTCATACCACATCGTAAACTCATCCGGCTTTTGCTTGTGGCTGCGGTAGGTATTTAATTTGGCCTTCTCATTTGGGTAGCCCAGTGATATGCAGATAACCAGCTTTTTACTCTCCGCTATACCGAGGAATTTTTTTATCTCCGGTGCGTAATCGGTCACCGAAGCCTGCAGGCAGCTCCCCACACCAAGCGAGTGAGCCGCCAGAATCAGGTTCTGGGCAAAAAGCCCCGTGTCGAAGATTGACCATTCTCCCAGCGACCCGTCAATGAAGAGGAAAACAGCGCACGGTGCCCCATAGAACTCATAGTTCATGAGTCGCAATTTTTCTCTCCCCTCCTCATCATCTCTCGCCACCCCGAGCGTACTGAGCCTGCGAGCGCCATGTTCCCGGGAGCGCTCCTCCAGCGCCGGTGGCCAGCCCTTCGGCATAGGCAGATCGCGATTGGTTGCCGCCTTTGCCCTCGCCAGCTCCAGCAGTTCACGACCCAGTTCATCCTTCTTTTTGCCGCTGACCACGACCACCTCCCAGGGCTGGGTGTTGGTGTAGGACGGGGTGTTGCTCACCGCCTGCAATACCTTTTGCATCACATCTCTGCTGATGCGATTGCGCTTGAAAGCGCGAATGCTCTGCCGTGTCTTGATACCTTTCAGGATTTCCATCGGTCACACCTCCATTTAAATGATTTAAAAATATGTGGACATTAAAAGGTCGGCGATGCCCACCCTTCTTTTCGAAGGTCTGAGATTATTGACTGACATAGATCGCCCTTAAGTGGTAAGAACTTACTTAAGAATGGGTTGAATTTAGCGAAAAAAAGAGCTGTATGTCAAGCCAAAAGACATCGAGGTATGAAGAAGGTTTAAGACCAGTATTGCAGATTGCTTTCCAAGTTTTTCTAAACAACTTAACTACGTCAGCGCGAGTGTTTTTGATTATGTCTCATGTCAAGATCAGGCGCCCCCTAGGCACCCCCTACAATTGTCCCCAATTTCCGCAGTCATGTCCTTGGCTACGGCTATTCTACATCCTTGCTCGGCCGTGATTTGAGGGGGACTTCGATCTTGCTGACCGCCTTGATAATGGCGATCGTATGCATGGCCGCGGATTGCAATGCAAGGCGGCCGTCTTCCACATTTTGATTGCTGGGGTCCCCTACACCCCCGTAGGGCGTTGCCTCCTGGAAACTGCCAACCATATAGACGGTCATGGGCTGGCCTTGGCTGTTGAGGCTCGTCTTGAGTTTGGCGGTGAGGATACCGAGGGAGTCGTCGAAGCGAGGCTCGACGAAATCGTCTACTCCCCCCCATCCGTATATGGGCCTGCCCTCAGCCAGCCATACTTTCCTTTGCGGGAGAACGCGCTTCAGGGTCTCCTCCGACAACTCAGGCAGGACGATGCTGCCGCTGGCATGGCCCCCTCGCGCGACCTCGGCGGGCGTTCGAGGCCCTTTGTGCTCCCTGGCACTGATCCAACACCGGTCAAGGACGGTCAACGCGCCGTACTTGTCTTTCAGTTCCCGGCCCGCATCAATGAGCGGGGGCATATTCCCCGAGTGGCCGATCATCCAGATGAACTTCAGCACGCCCTGTTTGATTAGACTTTCAGCAATATCCTTGTAGTACTCGCGCATGACGGAGTGCCTGACGGAGATCGTGCCGGGGAAATCCGCCATATAAGGCTGGCAGCCCATGGGCAGGATAGGCAGCACAACGATCTGTTTGATCTCCTTATCCTCCTGAGCCAGCTCGATCACCCTCTTTGCATGGCCCATGGCCTGGAAGTTGTCGCAACCGACGGGCAGGTGCGCCCACTGCTCCAGACAGCCGATGGGTATAAGCACCATGCCACCGGCATCCTTGATCGCCTGCTCCACCTCTACCCAGTTCATTTCGTCGTACCACACGTTCTTCATTTTCATGGTTTGTCTCTCCTCTGCTCGTGATTTTGGAATTTATCTTCAGTAATCCAACTTCCTTCAGGATATCTCTCAGTTTTTCATCACTGTTCGGCAATACCCAAAGCAAAGCCTATCATAAAGACGATAATTTCCATGCCGAACAAGGAACTGGCTATCACCGATTGGATAATCCCAAGGTCGTTGCCCTCTTAAACAACCTCTATGCTCATGAATGGACATCCTCTCATATATAAGCCAGGAGAAAGATCAGCAGCATGGTGTGCGCAATATCTGCGGCCCACAGCCGGTCCAGATAAGACAAGATGCGTCTCGTTCTCATTCTTCAGTTCCTTCTCTGATGACCCCCCATAGTGAATGGCTTTCATCGCTTGAATTTGGGTTGGCCCACTTCACCCGTTCCAAGGACAGCGGTTTCTACTCGTTCTCGATCGAGGCGTCCTCAAATGGGAGATGGTACGAGAAATCACTTTACACTCAAGTGCAGCGCCTGTCAATCTATTATGCCGCTGACCATAGGAAACTCAAGTTCGAATCTGGGGCTATCTTGCCGCTGTACCTAGGCTTTGCCCAAACCGAACATATCTGGTTGAAATCTGCAGTATTTTGCAATAATGCCCTAGCAATGATTACAAGAAGGAAGAGTGAAGAATTGAGTTACGATACTCTACCTAAATGGAAGGTGTGCCGAAGTCAGACGAAGAGACCTTCGTACGGTTCTTCATCTATTTTTTCTTTTTCAGTGTGTCGATAAATTCATCAACGGGCAGGGCCACAAGTGTTGTGGTATTCAAAGCTCCCCTGGAACCCAATTCCAATGCCACCCTGGCTATTGTCTGGTTATCAGGAGCTTCCAGAATGTTCACGAAGTCATACGTACCCAAGAGAGCGTACTGGCTAAGAATCTTAACCCCCATCTTCTCTACTTCCTTGTTAACCTGTTTGATCCTACTTGGTTTCTCTTTTACTGTCTTCCGCCCTTCATCGGTTAGAGTGGTGAGCATGAGATAAATTGGCACAAAATCACCTCCTTCCTAGAGAAAAGATCCCCTTTGCAGCACACCTTCCGAGATAATTATAGCATATTCTCTCTGAAGGATCCGATAGCAGCTGTATGAATTCATTTTGGCGATCTCTGTTTGAAATATTGTATTGAGGGAAAGGATTCAAAATTACTCATTCAGGAAGGAAGAGCCAAGAAACCAGCTTATCGTTTACACCTACAAAGGTGCAGTCAAAGATTGCTCTTAGAGATAAGGATTTCCGTTAGAAATGCGCATAATTGAAAGGGCGAGAGATTGCCCCTCGCCTTTCGTCAATTCTATTTTATCTGTCGATTCGCTCAAGTCCTCATCAGGGACTCACTGTAAACGACAGCGTAGAGCTCCATGGGCCATAGCCTAATGGACCCCAGTTCCTTATCCCCCAGGTACCCGGACCTGAGACGAGTGGTGTAGCCGGGGTCACTGAGCAGATTCCCGTGCCAGCAGGACAACCCGCAGTCGCTGCTGAATACCACTGGCCAATCTTCCCGGGTGTCACGGCATCATTCACCCGCAGATAATACCATGTTGCCCCAGAGACCGCGTTCCATGTGTAGGTGGGTGTACTGGTGGTGGCGCCAGAGGGCGATATCAGAACAGCCCCAACAGGAGGTAAAACCCTAAACCCCGTTGGAGAACTCGGGGTCCCGAAACCTGTCGTACCCCATGCCTGTATCCACCAACGGCATGCACCCTTAGCCAGCGCTGTAGTTGGAGTCACCGAGCAGGTGCCACCGGAACAGACAGTGGATGCTGGATACCATTGGTTGATTTTCCCCCCGGGCGAGGAAGAATCATTCACCCATAATAAATACCATGCTGCTCCGGAGACTGCGTTCCATGTAAACGTGGGTGTAGCTGTGTAAATCCTTCCCATTGGGGACACGAGGGTGGCTGCCGCTGGCCCTCCTAGTGCAGCCTCTTCGGCGAAAATCCTTTCGCCGTCGCTCCAGGGTCCCAAACCATAACTTCCAGGACCCCAAGCCCGCACATACCAAGTGCACGGACATGTCAAATCAATGTCTGGAGGAGTAAGTGTACATGTTCCGGGAAAAGTAGGACACGCGGTTTGTGTGCTGGCATTATACCATTGGGTAAACGAATAGCCTACTGAATCGCTCACGTAAACCTGATACCACTCTGCGTTAGGGACAGCCCTCCAGGACGACTCCGGCGCATACCCAGCGAGTCCCACTGGCGCCAACTGGACGGGTGCCATAAGAGGCCTTGTCGCATCATTCAAATAGACATTGTCAAACGTGGCGGAAACCGCGGCCAACGAGGTAGCATCGTCAATTTGGACTCGTGTTCTGAGCCTTTTATGAGGCATTTTGGGAAAACCGGCTGGAGTTAAAGGAGCATCATATGTGATCTCCTCTGGTCCAACCCTGAATCTAAACTGGTTTGCGATACTGTCATAACCCATATACAAAGTATAAGCCATTCCAAGGTTTATGGGGGTTGTGAAATCCCAACCCGTCACAGTATCAACGGTCGAACACTCCGCGTTCGTACATCTGGCATACCAACAGATTGCTCTAACCACTCCAACTTCATTCCTGAGTGACACTCCTGTAATGATATCCCCTATCATACCTGCACCAACTGTGCCGTCATTATACCAAGAGCCAAAAAGCTCTGCCCTTGCAAATCCATTATTTGTTGTGCTGCTTTCAAGCACAACATCGGCCTGTATCGAATTAATTGAGTTCGGATTAGGAAGAGACAAATTATTGTCGTTAGTATTCGGATAAGTTGTAATCATGCTGGGATCCACGTTAACTTGTGCCAGTTGTACTTTTCCTGTGTTCTTATCGACCGTCCTTACAAATTCCCTGTAAGTCCACCTCGTGGAGTCTATCTGATCCCCAGAAAAATCGTCGTAGACCTGGGAAAGAGCCATATCGGGAAAAACGAAAGACACTGCAAAAAAGAAGATGATAAAAGCGGTCTTTTTCATAACATAGTCCTCCTTTCAAATCTGAATGACCGGCAACTGAGACAAGAGTCGCTTTGCTCTTACGTCTTTACTGGAACCAAATTGATTTTTCCGCCCTTTCCGCCCAGCCCCTCCTTCCTCAAGGCAACAAGACCAACCCTCCCGATGCCTGGAGCGCTGGTGAGTTGGATTTGCTACTTTTTGATATAAGAACGGTAAAATCAAGAAAGCCTCCAGGGAAGGATACACCCCTCCCGGAGGCTTCATATTGGTACCTTTTGGACCCCCCTCTTCATGACTTTCTCCAAAAGGGAAAAGGTTGGATGATTAGTTCTTCTTGTAGAGGTTGAAAGTTAAGAAATCACCTTTTTAAGAATCTAATCTTTTTCGGATTACTCTAAGATTTTCTTTTGGATGGCCTTTAAGAATATTTCAATCAGTGAAAAAGAGATTTGGGATTTCCGATGGAAATGACGTGCAGGAAGAAAATTCTAAATTATAGGATGAAGCCCCTAAAGGTCTTTCCCCATCAATCACCCCCCCTCATTGATTAGGATTGAAAACTTTTGGAAGGAACTTTATCGACTTTTTTCTTATCAAAAAATGCTTCATTAGTCAATTGAAAAAAGTGCATGTGAAAACTATCTTTTAACTCAGGGCGCCAAACGAAAAGAATGATGATTTCGATTTAAAATATCGCAATGTTAGCCAAAACGACCGACTCTGAACTACAGGAGGGAGTCCTCAAGAAAGGGGGTGCGAAGTTCACCTACTAATCGTTGGTGAAAAGTTAATCTTGGGTCAATGATTACGGAAAGAAAGGAAGTATAACGCCCAGCATAACCTGCACAAGGGCTTAGCCGCACTGGCCTCTAATTTTACACAAAAACTTGTTAGGAGCACCAACCCTTAACTCATTTGAAACACTGCCCTTGTGACTGGTTGATGCCGATGTTATACCGTTTCTTTGTTATTTATTTAAATCTCTTTTTGAAGTAGCCATATAGCTCCTTCAATCTGATTCTTTATCACATCACATTCTTCAGCCTGAAGATCAATATATGATTTTATATCATCCTCTAATTCAGGATGTTTATCAACTAATTCACTCCCCCTTTTCTCGATTAAGTTTAAATATTCATCATTAATTTTCAAACTTAAATCTGTAGTATTGATTTCTTTGAGTAAAAGATCATTAAAAGCTGTTAATTCGCTGATTGTGCCATCATGCCTTTTATAATGCTCATACCCTTTGCGATTAATAGAACTAACTTCCCGAAGATAACCGTCATCAATTAACATATATCCGCCCGATCGAACCTGAGTTCTTAACTTAGCGATTGTATTTTTAAAAGAGCCCAAAATTCCTCCCAAAGACGCCAGAATAACAAGATCAAACTCATGTTCAACGGATACATATTCCATAATGTCTTGGTTTATAAATTGGCATAGATGAGATACATTATGCTCGCTTGCTTTCTTTCGAGCATCCTCAAGAAATGCAACCATAACATCAACGCCGACTACGTTAAATCCAAATTTGGAAGCAATCTGTATCGATACAGCACCTTTGCCACATCCTAAATCGAGAACTTTGGTTAGATTAAATGGCAAGTTGAGAGAACCAACAATATCAATAATATATTCAACAGAGCTTCCTAAAGCCCAGAGATCTTGGAGAAGAAATGGCATATAAGGAAGTAGATGCTTATCTACCTCCAAAGAATTAGAAATTGATTGTTCGATTCGATCTAACATACGCTAAATTTAATATAGACTGTATAACAATTATTGAACTTCAAGGTGTAATTTGTAACGATCCTACACATTCAACTACTTTGTGTCAACAGAAATCCAAGAATATAACGAGTTTATCGTATGGGAACCGTCCATTGTCTTCTAATGGTTATCAAGATATGGAGATTCCCTGTATGTGAGCATTTTGTTAAAAAATGAATGTTAAACTTCGTACAAATAAACCCTAAAACTTATTATTCTGACCATTCATCATTGAGGATTTTCACCTGGAGTCTGG
>Ga0209427_10002456_pt1 | contig 21818 bp, 24 predicted proteins | sample DeeMarSWOR136_30_FD_187465 | JGI IMG/M metagenome (GOLD analysis project Ga0209427, IMG submission 187465) | Marine sediment microbial communities from White Oak River estuary, North Carolina - WOR-1-36_30 (SPAdes) (version 2) | ecosystem: Environmental > Aquatic > Marine > Intertidal zone >...
CACTCCGCACAACGTGCTCAATCTCACCAGCCACAAAATCATTAACCAGCGAGTCTAAAATAATACAATACTTTGCACCCTGTAACCACGCTGTTTGACCAGTACCAATCATTTGTGCCTTATAACCGGCAGAGTGTAGTGCCTGAACCAGAATCCAGGCAGTAGTTCGTTTTCCCACTGCTGAATCAGTACCAAGGAGAGCAACCTTGAGGCAGGTCACCTCTTCAATTTTTCCACTAAAAAAGTGGAGTTGATCTCGAGGAGAAGGTTTTCGAACATCTCGAATGACTACGCCGTGACGTGCTGCCAGTTCAGAAATTTCTGGATCTTCAGACAAGAAATCATGTAATCCTGAGTCAACGTGCAATCCCAGGGCAATGGCTCTCTTCACATTCCCCCTTGCTTCTTGACTCAAACGACCACCATCAGGTGCCAGACCGATTACTAGATGAGTAGCAGATGCATCCATTTTTCTCGATTCTGTAAGAGCACTGTCTACATCGGCATAAATTGAAATTCCACACCTCTTACCATCAAGAACTATCCCGGCATCTTCTCCCACATAGCGAGAATCAATAATTGAAACTACCCGATATCGCTGTGTATGACGCACCAAACCATGGGCAGTTTTCCCCTGTGTTGTAGCAAAGGCTCCTTCACAGTACACAAGTGCATTACCTTCTGGAAACTTATTCACTATTTCCTCCCAGTTAAAATGACCACATAACGATCACTGGGGAGTGGATCTTTTTTGTGCCGCTCAAGGAAGGCACACAATCCAGCAGTAGAAGCAGGAAGCACATTTAATCCCTCCCGCTCTCGTACCAATTTGGAATAGAACAACATGAGTTTATCGCTGGCGTATGAAGCCCATCCCCCACTGGAACGAATGGCATGAAGGGCATGGTCACCATCAATGGAATGCCAGTTAATCAGTGGTTCATTGACCGCGGTTTCACGGATTTGTTGTGGATCAAGATCTTGACAGTTATCAGCATTTTTAATAAAAGAGTGAATGATGGGATTTTTCCCATATGAAGAACCTGCCACAAAACTAGGCATGCGTGAGATCTTTCCTCTCCGATCGAGACCTACAAATCCCTTGTAGATACCAGCCAAGGTGGTTCCATTTGAAACCGGTACCGCAACCACGGCAGGTGCATCTCGTAATTCATCATAAATTTCATATGCAATTTCCCCGTAAGTTTTCAATTGTAGGGCGGTATTTGCACCACCTGGATTGGCATCATAGATTCCCCTATTTTCAGCGTACTCACACGACGACGCTACTGCATGCTCATAGTCCCCCGGCACCTTGATGATTTCAGCACCAAAGTCTATCATCTCCTGAAAGCGCTTGGTATGGTAATCACCCGGAACATGAATGATACACTTAATACCAGCAAAAGAGGCAGCAAGTGCCAGGGCCACCCCGTAGTTACCGCAGGTTGCAGTTGTGATTGCATCGAAGCCACGCCGCATAGCATCCATAGCTTGGGCAAAGGCAATGCGGTCCTTCTGTGTGCCGGTAGGATTGCCACCATCAAACTTCAAAAAGAGTTGACGCAACCCGACTTCCCGTTCAATATTTCGTGCACGAGTCATATTAGTATCACCGATTTCGGAATCAATAATATTCTCATAAGCCTCTAATCGCTCTTCAAGGTCGCGAGTGAGATCTGATGCTATTTTCTTTTCAGTCTCCCACTCCGGAATAATGATTTCGGGAGAAGGGGTTGCTCCATCAAGTATTGGAATGGAAATACTGTTACTTAAATTCCGGTAGTTATTATTACGCTCTTTTGTATCAAGCATTCTCCCTCCTCCTCTTTTTATTGTTCAAATATCTTACTTAGATTTTCGATGTGGTTTAAACATTTCCCAATAGTTCCATCTTAAATTAGATTTGCGTTCTGGGAACACACCTTCACTTACAAATCTGATATCCTGGACAGAATAGAAAGCCTGACGATCAAACCTCTTAATGATACCAACCGCATGTTCAAGATTCCGCCGATTAACAATTGAGAATACAATAGTAACAGGTCCCTCAGCGCCTTGAGCATCGAGCATGGTCACACCGTAATGTTCAGTCTTTAGACATTCGATGAGTCCGGTGGCATCCTTTGCAGTAATAGTGCGGATAATAACTTTACCGATTGACAGTCTTTCTGCAATGCAGATGCCAAGGTAACTTCCACTAGCAAATCCTCCCGCATACGCAAAATAACATGCGATGTTACTAAGGTTTTTAAAAATCTGTCCTATAGCTAAAAGCCATATCAGGATTTCTAAAAACCCCACCACCGCTGAAAGATATTTCATGCCTCGTGTAATAAAGATTACCCTAATTGTCCCCAGAGTAACATCAAAGATTCGTGCTGAAAAAATAAACAAAGGTAACAATACCCACGTAAATAGAGGTGAGTTTAACAATGATAAATTGTCCATAGTCGTCTCTCATCTTTTAGCTTCTACGCAGTCAGTCTCTTTATGCTTAAACAGCATGCTTCCCTGTGGATCTATCTCTGGAATCAATCCGTACTGTTTATTCAGCCTGTTTTCAATTTTAGACACAAAGATTTTCTGCAAGGAGTATTTTTCTGAAGCACTCAATCGTGCCTTTTTTCTCCTTTCGAAGAATTCACGATGCTTTTCTTCTTCTACTTGTTTTAATGCGGGATTATCAGCAGGCAGTTCAATATCTTTCAGTAATTCAATACCTGCGTCACAAAGAGCTTTTTCTATCTCTTTAGATTCTAATTCTTCGAGTTTTTTTTTCTCCTGCCTGTACAGTTCCTTGAGTCCCTCTAACGCAAAATCTTCCATTGTGCTATGCCTCTTTCTTTGCTCACTACCGACGTTTTAAACACTTTTACTGTTTTCACCTGACTTATACCGGGAAAAGCAATCAGGACAGAGATAGATCGTTTCTACACAATCATCGCTTTCTTTTGTTATTGATTTCCATCCACTTAAATGCAAATTGCTTTCGTCTACTACTGTATCGATAGTTTTTGCACAATACTTACAGTGCACCTCAATAAATTTTGTTTTTTGCTTTCCTGTTTCTCTTCTTTTCATAGTCGTATAACTCTAGTTTTATTTATATTAAAAGAATAGCCGTAATTTCTCAGTGGAGTAACTACGGCCATCTGAAAAACTCGTTGACAAGATAGAAATCATAGTAACCTTTCTTAATCCTAGCTATCTACCTCATCTAGATTTCCCTGCCAACTTGTAGCAATGGTAACTAGTTAATATCCCCCTTCTTCTTTACTATTTAAAAAATACTTTGGCTCCTCTCAGCACAAGCTTGATTTAGTACATTCCACCACCAGGAGGCATAGCGGGTATTGTCGGTTTTTCCTTGGGCTTCTCTGCAACTAGGGCTTCAGTAGTCACTAGGAGTGATGCAACACTCGCGGCGTTTTGAATAGCACACCTCACTACCTTGGTGGGATCGATGATACCTGCTGCAACGAGATCTTCATACTGTTCAGTTTGAGCATTGAACCCAAAACCACCCTTTTCATTTTTTACCTTTTCCACAACGATAGAACCATCAAAGCCTGTATTCTGGGCGATCCATCTTAATGGTTCCTCTAGAGCCTTTTTAACAATATCTACTCCCAACTGCTGTTCGCCATCTAATGTGAGTTTCTTCAAAGCAGGAATAGTTCTTAGCAGGGCAACTCCTCCTCCCGCAACAATCCCCTCCTCAACTGCGGCTCTGGTAGCATGGAGTGCATCTTCAACCCGAGCCTTCTTCTCCTTCATTTCAGTCTCAGTTGCAGCACCTACGTTGATTACTGCCACACCACCCACAATCTTTGCTAACCGCTCTTGTAGCTTTTCTCGATCATAGTCTGAAGTGGTTTCTTCAATCTGAGCCCTGATCTGTTTGACCCTACCCTCGATCTCAGCTTTCTTCCCAACCCCTTCAATAATAGTAGTGTTATCCTTGTCAATGGTGACACGCTTTGCCTGACCCAGATCCTCCATCTTGATATTCTCCAATTTGATTCCCAAGTCCTCGGCAATCATCTTAGCACCGGTCAAGGTAGCGATATCTTCCAACATCGCTTTGCGCCGGTCACCAAAACCAGGTGCTTTCACTGCAGCACATTTGAGGGTTCCCCTCAGTTTATTAACCACCAGAGTTGCTAAAGCCTCACCCTCTACGTCTTCAGCAATAATGATGAAGGGTTTTCCACTGCGAGCAATTTGCTCCAGAATGGGAAGCAGATCTTTCATGTTGCTGATCTTTTTCTCATGGAGAAGAATGTAGGGATCTTCCAGAACACACTCCATCCTCTCAGCATCGGTTACGAAATAGGGTGAGAGGTAACCACGATCAAACTGCATACCTTCTACAATGTCAAGGTTAGTTTCCATCCCTTTTGCCTCTTCCACCGTGATAACCCCTTCTTTTCCTACCTTATCCATAGCTTCAGCTATGATTTTGCCAATGGTATCATCGTTGTTGGCAGAGATGGTTCCTACCTGGGAGATTTCCTTTTGATCTTTAGTTTCCTTGCTCATTTTTTTCAGCTCATCTACCACCACATTAACCGCTTTGTCAATCCCCCTCTTGATTTCCATGGGGTTATTACCGGCGGTGACCAGTTTCATACCCTCACGATAGAGTGACTGGGCTAAAACAGTTGCAGTGGTTGTGCCATCACCAGCCACATCACTGGTTTTACTCGCTACTTCTTTTACCATCTGGGCACCCATGTTTTCAAATTTGTCTTCCAGCTCTATTTCCTTGGCAACGGTGACCCCGTCCTTGGTAATAGTAGGGGAGCCAAAGCTTTTCTCTAGAATTACATTTCTTCCCTTGGGACCGAGGGTAATCCTCACCGCATTCGCTAGGGTGTTTATGCCTTTCAAAATAGCGGAACGACCCGCTTGATCGAATTTAATTTCCTTAGCCATGTCTTACTCCTCCCTCAACTAATAGTCACTTTTCAATAACCCCCAGAATATCGTCTTCTTTCATGATGAGATGCTCAATACCATCGATTTTAACCTCTGTACCAGCATACTTACCGAAAAGAACTCTGTCACCTGCTTTAACTTCCAGGGGCAGCTTTTTACCATTTTCTAGAATTTTCCCTGTTCCTACTGCTCTCACCTCACCTTCCATTGGTTTCTCTTTTGCAGTATCAGGGATGATGATCCCTCCTTTGGTCTTCTCCTCTTCTTCTATACGCTTCACAATTATTCGATCTTGTAGTGGTCTTATTTTCATCTCTTTTTACCTCCTTTATTATTTGTTGATTAGGTTTTCATCTCCATACGAGCCATGTGGAATATAAAATTTCTTCACTGTCTAAATAATGAGCATCGCTACTGAATTTTAAAGTTAGTAATCATATTTAGTGTAGTACAAATTCTTCTTGAAACCTTTTTGCCATTTCTTGTTTCATGAAATTCTCTATGTCTTTGCCTATAGTGAATTGATTAATATCTTTCACTAACTCCTGAGACTCATGGTATGTTATTGATCTTAATACTTTTTTTACCTTTAAGATACATAAAGGGTTCATGCTGAGCTGATCAATACCTAAGCCCAAAAGGAGCGGTAGATACAGGGGGTCTCCTGCCATCTCTCCACACATCACTACTTCAATGCCATTGTCGTGAGCTGCCTCAACTATACTCTTTATGAGTCTAATTACTGATGGGTGAAGTGGATTATAAAGATAGGAAACCTGTTCGTTCACCCGATCAATAGCAAGTGTATACTGAATGAGGTCATTAGTGCCTATGCTGAAGAAATCAACTTCCTTTGCAAGCAGGTCTGCAATAGCTGCAGCAGAGGGAATTTCAATCATGATCCCTATTTTTATGTCAGGATTAAAGGGAATTTTATTCTTTTTAAACTCATCCTTTAATTCTTCTAAAATTTCCTTTATTTGAAGAATCTCCTGCATCCCTGAAATCATAGGAAAGAGTACTTTTACTTCTCCCAGGGCACTTGCCCTCAGTATCGCTCTGAGTTGTGTTTTAAATATATCTACCTCTTTTAAACAAAATCTGATTGCCCTTAACCCCATAATAGGATTCATTTCCTTGACTAAATCAATGCGAGAGAGAAATTTATCACCACCTAGGTCCAGGGTTCTTATAGTGACGGGGTAAGGGGCTATCTTTTTAACCAATTCTTGGTAAATCTTAAAGTGTTCCTCTTCGTTGGGCAGCACTTTTCGATTGAGATAGAGAAACTCAGTGCGATAGAGACCGATGCCTTCAGCTCCATACTCTAAAACAGAAGGAAGTTCTTCAACGAGCTCAATATTTGCTAATAACTTAATGTGAAAACCATCTAGAGTTTGAGAAGGTAAACATTTATACTCGAATAGATTTTTTTCTATCTGCTCGTATTTTTGCTTTTTTTCATAATATTTTTGGAGAGTCTCTGCAGTTGGTCTTACTATCACCACCCCTATGGTTCCATCCACGATAATAGTATCCCCACTTTTCACCACTTGGGTTACCTTTTTTAAACCAACTACTGAGGGAATTGCCAGCGCCCGGGCCATAATGGCAGTATGAGAGGTCTTTCCACCTACATTGGTCACAAATCCCATCACAACACCCACATCAAGAGTAGCAGTATCAGCAGGAGAGAGATCATGCGCGATAATGATTGATTTTCCCTTTATTATTGAAAGATCTTGTCCTTTCTTACCTAAAATGTTTGTTATGATACGCTCACCAATGTAGTCGATATCAGTTTTCCTCTCCTTTAGGTACTCATCTGCCACATCATCAAAGATTTTACTTAATCCATGAACAGTGTCTTTGACTGCTGAAACTGAATCGATCTTTTTCTCCCTAATGGTATTAATGGTTTTTTCAATGATCAGCTTATCTTCTAAGATGAGTATTTGGGCATCAATAATGTAACGTGCCTCCTTGGAGTTTTTTTGTTCAAGCTCCTGTTTTAGCTTTAGTAACTGTTGCTTTGACTCATCTAGTGCTTGTTCAAATTTATTAATTTCACGATTAATTTCTGCCTCAGTACTAAGGGGAATGGGTAATGCTTCGATTTCATTGGATTCAACTAGCGAAGCTTTCCCGATAATAATCCCGGGTGAAACACCTATGCCCTTTAGCAGCAGATCATTTTTTCTTAATTTCAAGATTTACGCTCACACTCATTAAGATTTGCCAATTTCTCTAAGCCTATATCGAGCATCATGATTACATGTTCTCATGGTGAGTTTAGAGTTTTTAACCACATCTAATGTAGTATTTTCAACAAATTATCATCATAATGTGTGTGATGAAGAACCCTTTTAATTCTGTTTTTGAGATCACCAAGATTGGAGGATTTGCTAAGATATTCTACATCACCGTTCCACACATAATCTATTATAAAATCATATGGATAACCTGTATAAATGATTACAGGAATATGTCTCACCTTACTTGCAAGATATAGAAAAGTCGTATAGGACTCTGTCGTCTCTATCTGATATTCCGTGATTACCAGATCAGGAAACCTTTCCTTCAGAATATCCAGGGCTTCTCCCTCATCCTTTGCCAAGAGAACACAGTATCCTTCATCTTCGAGCTCTTCTTTATAAAGAGTTCTTAAAATGTTTTCATTTTCGACAATTAAAACTGTTTCCATACGATTAGGCACAACTTACATTTCTTTGGTTATCACTCTTGCCGCGAATAAATAGGCTTTCCCCTCAAGCAATCATCTTCACAAAGGGAAGGGAGTTATACCCTGTTTTTAATATTTTTGGTCATCACTCGATACTCACTTTTATCGCTTTGCTTTTGGTTTTCTCAGTCTTTGGTAAGGTAATCTTCAATACTCCATTCTTGTAACTGGCTTTCACCTTGTCCTGATCTACTTCTACAGGGAGTCTCATTGATCGGGAGAAAGAACCATAGCTTCTCTCCATCAAATGGTAGTTCTCTTCCTTCTCTTCTTTCTCATCTTTCTTTTCACCTTTAATGGTAAGCACTTCACCGGTCAGTGAAATATCTACATCCTTAGGATCAACCCCTGCCAGTTCTGTTTTGACAATGAGATTGTCTTTGGTCTCAGAAACATCAAGTGTTGGACTCCACCCTTCTCTCCAACGGGTTAATCCCCAGTCTTCACCAAAGAAACTGTCCCAGAGACGATCCATATCTCTTTTCAGTGAAGAGAGACCCTCAAGAGGTCTCCAGGGTGTTAATTCTCTTGCCATATCAAATCACCTCCTAATTTATTTTTAATAGCTCTCTTCCCTCTCAATCTCAGACATGAGGATTTAATCCTCTTGTATCATGATTATTTCTATATCAGACCATTCAGTTTCTCGCTTATTTGCTTACCCTCAAATATTTAACGAAAATCCCTGATAAAGGTTTTAAAAAGGAGCTTTTTAGTTTTTTTATCATGGAAAATCCACTCTCTGTATTACACAACACCACAACTAAGAAAAATTCTATGAATAGTAATGCATTTAGCTGCACAGCCTGTTTGTTTTTTAGCAGGCTGTGCAGAATTATTATACTAATATACTCTCTTAAATCACCTCATTAAAATTCTTCTTCTTCATAGGGTTCATAGGGCTCTTCTTCTTCTTGAGGTTCATCCTCTTCATACTCGTCGATTATTGTTGAAGTCATGGTCTTTTCTTCTTCATACTCTTTCAAAGAACTCTTTTTCTCGCCCTTTTGCTCCATTTTTGCCTTTGATTCCTCTGTAGGTTTTTTCTCTTCTGCTGATTGGCAATAGGATACTCCCAGAATAAAAGCCAGCGTTACCAATGCCACCAAAAATCTTTTCATCTCATTCACCTCCTTGCACATGCGTTTTTTCTCATTTAAGAACATGTTCTGGAAAATTGGAACTTTTACATCACAAACTCTGCCCTTCTATTCTTAGCCCATGCATCCTCGTCATGACCTGAGTCTGCCGGTCTCTCCTCTCCATAACTAATGGTTGAAAGTTGACCTGGGTTAACTCCTAAATTAATTAAGTACTTCTTGGCACTATTTGCCCGTCTTTCACCTAGAGCTATATTATACTCTTCTGTCCCGCGCTCATCACAGTGCCCCTCAATGATAATCGTCTTGTTAGGATTGTTAATAAGCCAGGCGGCATTCTCAATCAGTTTCTTTTCAGCCTGTTCGCTCAAGGAGTAATCATCAAAGGCAAAGTAAATAGTTGAAAGCTTGATAGTCTCTTGCTTTCGTAATTTAGCAACTTCTTCTCTCGCTTCCTCTAGTTCGTCTTCAGTCACTCCCTTTATTTCAAAGTCTCCTATTTTCTTCCTTTCAGCACTAGCTATCTCCTCTTCCTTAACCACACGTTGCGTGCAGGAATTGCACCATAAAAGAGAAAATAAAAAGAGAACAGCACATAATAAACAGAAACTTTTACTAGCCATTCTCACCCCTCCATTGTCCAAGACGTACTTTTCACTCAAAATGAATCAGGCATATTTAAAAGGTTATTCAAAAATCTTTTCCTTAAAACTTTTTGTAGCTTTTAACTTCTATCCAGATATCTCCACTTTGATTGTAAACATCTCCAATGACTTCGACCCACTCCCCATTCATTTCGATACCCAGTTTCTTACCAGTTTCATCAAGAACGATATTGAAAACCTCTCCACCCTCTATCACTAAATTTAATTTCACAGCTAGGATAGACCCACTGGCATCTTTACTGGTGTTAACAATACCATCAACTATCGTCCTCTCACCTGCCGTAAGAAGGGTTGGATAAGCCAGAAATATAAAAACTAAGATAACACACACTGGTAACCCTATACCATTAGTAATCCCTTTCACCTTTACCTCCAATAGTTAGAGCATTAAACCCTATGAGATTTCCAATTTTTGCTCTAGAGGGTGAAAACTGTTATATATTTATACTAATAATTATCCTGCAGCTCATCGTTTAGGCAGTTCATTAATAAAATATTTTGGCTTGAAAGATTCTTTGGATTCAGCAGGCTTCTTTTCACGTTTATCTACGTACTTAGTCCTAAGTTTTTTTGAACCCTTTCTTTCTTTCATCTTCTTCATCTCCCTTTCTCCTAAGAAATCAATACTCATCTCATCACGTGCTTTGGTTAAAAATGCCACTACACATATTTACATAGTTCTTGTGAGCATAAAATGTGCCACAATGAAAGCCTTTAGAAAGGAGCACATCATAATCTTTTTAATTCAATGAGTTATAAAAAATTTACGGAAGGCAACCTTTTGAAGATTAATGGAATAGGAGTAATAAACTCCTATAAAATAGGAATTAAAATACCGATATTTATTTTTTAGGAGGAAAAAGGGACAGGTGATTTAATGGCAATAAACCCTGTTCATAACTTTTTTATATTGAAGGGCAGATAATTAATAGAGAAGAATTTCAGCCAATAGAATTTTTTTGTTCTGATTACGATAAAAAACTAACGTCTCTTTCTCTTGCGTTAATCATTACCTTTAACGCGCTATAAAATCTCTTAGTGCTTTACTCCTGATGGGATGTCTCAGCTTGTGCAGTGCCTTTGCTTCGATCTGTCTAATGCGTTCCCTAGTCACACTGAAATCTTTTCCTACTTCCTCCAGAGTATGGTCTAAATTCTCTCCTATACCAAATCTCATCCTTAAAATCTTTTCTTCTCGAGGTGTTAAAGTTGATAGTATCGTTTGGATTTGTTCTTGCAAGTTGTGGTTAATCGTTGCATTTCCAGGAGATGCAATCCTTTTATCTTCAATGAAATCAGCTAATTGGCTATCTTCCTCCACCCCTACAGGAACTTCTAAAGATATAGGTTCACTAGAAATCTGTAAAATTGTTCTTACCTTATTCAGAGGCAATTCAATACTTTTTGCTATCTCCTCCGGTGTGGGCTCTCTCCCAATCCCTTGTACCATATGACGAGAAATTTTAATCATCTTGTTAATAGTTTCAATCATGTGGACGGGAACCCTGATCGTTCGTGCCTGGTCGGCAATGGCTCTAGTAATCGCTTGCCGGATCCACCAGGTTGCGTAGGTACTGAATTTGTACCCTCTATGGTACTCAAATTTCTCAGCCGCCTTTATAAGTCCTATATTTCCCTCTTGAATCAGGTCCAGAAATTGTAATCCTCGATTGGTATACTTCTTTGCCAGACTCACTACCAGCCTTAGATTAGCTCTTACCATCTCATCCTTTGCGAGCTTGGTCTTAACATCTCCCTCATCAATCAGTTTGATGGCGTTCTTGAGCGCCTTGGCATCAAAGGTTAACTCATCTTCAATGTGCTTGATTTTTTTCTGTGCATTTCTTATGATCTTCTCATATTCTAATAACTCATCCTTGGAAATATCAAACTGCTTGACAATCTTCTTTTCTTCCCGCCGATTTTTCTTTACCAGACGAAATAGCTTTTTGAGTTCCTCTAGGGGAATGTTGGTTTTTTCTATGCAGCGGGCAATTTCCCCTTCGGCTTTTTCCAATTTCTCAAGGAAATTTTTGAGTTTGTGTGCCACGCTTTCAATCTGGGTTTTGTGAAGATTGATCTGGTGGGCTAAGTCGACTACCTTTTTGACTCTCTGGTCAATTTTTTTCTTGATCTCTCTCTTTTTTGATTCGCTTAAACTTTTTTGGGTTAACCTCTTTTGTAATTCCAACTTCTTTCGCTCATTCCTTTTGATCTTCTCGATTATAGAGAGAACCCTCTTTTTATAAAATGTTTCACCAAGAGGTGTTTCTTCTTCATCGATATCCCTTATCACTTCTCTGACAGAGATCTTGTCAGATTTGAGCTTTTCTCCTATGGTCAGGATTTCCCTCATAATGAGAGGAGCGTTTAACACCACACCTGCAATTTCTTTCTCACCCTCTTCTATGCGTTTCGCAATTTCTATTTCTTCATCACGCGTGAGCAAGGATAAGGAACTTATCTGTCTAAGATATGTTCTCACCGGATCATTGAGCTTCTCAAAAGGACCCTGGTATAACTCTCCTTCTGCTTCATCTGCTCCCTCTTCTGGAATTTTGTGGAGCTTTCGATTAGGAATTCTTATCTTTTGAGCTCCATCAACAATATCTATATCCATTTCCTCAAACATAGTCATAAGGTCATCAATCTGCTCAGGGGAAAAAATATCAGAGGGGAGGATATCATTAACCTCTTCATAGGTTAAGAATCCCTTTTCTTTTCCTCTATCAATGAGTTGATTTACCTGGTCAATGTTATCTTCCTTTAACATCAGCACTGTACTCTTTATCTCCACTGCACGTAGCTATTTTTCAACAAAGGTGTATTTTTCTCTCTCACTGTTCAATCTCACTATTTTCAGGATTTTTATCTTTACCATTTCTTTCAATCGTTGTTTTACCTCTATTTGGGATGGCATTAATTCGGAATTAAGATTTTCACCTATCTCCCACCATATCTCATCAGATGAAATGGGTTGCATTTTCCTCACAATTTCTAATATAGCCTCATCCAAATTGACTTTCTTTATAGTATGCATGGATTTAGCACTCCCACCCTGATCCTTTGTTAAGTGTAATACATTCCATACCACCTAGTTTTCAATAAAAAAACATTAAAGACACCCTTTTGTCTTTAATGTTTTTTTATCTCTACCTATTATATATATGTAATTCAGCTTTTTCTATACTCTTTTTATTCTGATATTTTTTCTTAATATTCAATTTATAAATGATTACCCTATGCTAATGTAACTATACAGTTCTCACTTCCATAGGGGTTAGGCGCAAAAGTTGCACAATTTGGATCATTCTGCCATTGCCCATCAACCAGGAGTCTATACTCATACTTTCCAGCTGGGAGATTAACACTTATATTCCACACACCATTAGAACTTTTCTTGAAAGGATGGGTATGAGAGTTCCAGGAGTTAAAATCCCCAACCAATGAAACACACTGGGCTTCTGGCGCATGAAGATTAAAATAAATTTTCTTATGAACGTGTTTTCCTCTTGAAATCTTCTCTACATTCTTTCTTTTAATCGCTATAGATCACCCCTTTCACACTAGATAGTTTTTCTTCTTTCTTAGTCTGGCTTGTTTTGCAGTTAATAGCACTCTTTCGATAACTGATAAACCTAGAAGATTAAGCAATGGTTTAGGATTATCTTTAGTGAGATTACCTAATCTATCACCATCTCCTGCTGCTATTATTAATGCTTTCACACATTATCTCCATCAGTGATACTACATCACTTTTTAGAAAGTATTGAGCAGCATTCTGAACTATGCGTTTTCCATCATCAAATTCTATTTTGACAACCCATAAATCACATTTTTACAAGGGTGGATGCTTAATAACGCTACTTTTTATCTTTATTTTGCCATTCTACTCAAACAGTGCTGATTCTTCTTCATCATCCCAACCTTCATCGGTGATATCAGTTCTCTCACCCATTTCTTCTTCAAAGGGTTCAGCTTCTTCCTTCAGCGTTTCCCCCTCTCCAATTATTTCCTCTTCCATTGCGTTTAATTTCTTCTCGGGCATATCAATTGGAGGGGTTGTTTCAGATTTTTCAGTTGAACGACCGCAACTGTTTCCACCTAACATCAGAGCTAGAAGTAAGATAATGAAGCACATCTTTCTCATTTTCGTACCTCCTTCTTTTAATTTATTTACCCTTTTATCTATACGCCAGCTCCAAAATGCTTTTATTTATCAACGAAAATCCCTACGTAGTATTTGTAATTTTGGAAGAAATTTTTATAGCTAAAAACCACTTTTGGAGAAATATTGTATGCAGGTAATTATGCTATACCACAGAGCCAGTGTGCTTACTAGCTATGGGAGACTATTTTTGCTAACGCTCCTTTTAATTCACACTTCTTTCCCTTTATTTTATCTCATTCATCAGAATAATCTTCTTCTCCACTTTCACCTTCACCTTCATCATCATCACCATCACCATCACCATTGTCATCACCCTCGTCATCACTCTGATTTTCACCTTTCAGCTGTATCTCTGATTTTATAATATCCTCCATTTCCAACGTTGCCAATGAAATCTCATTCTCTTCACCCGTGTTTTCCACTAAAGTAACCTTTGAAACCTCTATAGATTGAGCATTTTCCGCTGATTGGCAATAGTTCCCAAGCATGACTAGACCCAGCACCAATAGAACCACCCAAATCTTTTTCATCTCATTAACCTCCTTCCTTTTTTTAATCATTCAATAAAAAAATGAGGATTTTTACCAAAGACTATTCAGTAGCTTTCTTCAACTTTCATGAAGCTCTCAACTTCCAACCAGGCTTCATACCCTATAGTGGAAATGTCTCCCATGACCTCAACCCACTCGCCGTTTATTTCCCTCCCTAATTTCTTGCCGTTTTCATCAAGTACAATGTTAAAAACTTCTCCATCTTTTAATACAATTTCACTGCTGTAATATTTCCATCGTCGATCATAGTGGCGTCAACATCAATGTGCCCCATCCCATAACATAGCTCTTTTTTAAACTCTACCTATAGATCCCAACCGAAGGCATACCATTTCGTTTTAGGGGTAAAAAGTCTATTGCATTAAATCACCAATATTTTTTTTACTCTACCTCTTTGGCAATGCCTCTTCACTTTGAGGTTTTTTTGCTACCATTGATAGTTTGCGCTTACCTTTCTCCTTAGCTTTCTCTTTTTGAGCACCCTTCTTCTTAGCCATCTTAATCACCTCCTTCCTTCACTCAATATCCTGATCACGTTACTATATATTTTATTGAAATGAATTTATATTAAAGCAACCATTATACCAAAAGAGCAATAACAATTGACACTTCATATAAAATAATTATAATTCAATTAATTATAGTGATTTTTAGCCAATTTTTTGAAAAACCATTAAATGCTATAGGAGGCTTGACATCCTAAAAAATAGGAGTTATAAATACTTAAATCTAAATTTTAGGAGGATAAGACACCGATGATTGTTCGTATAATTCTCGCAATTGATAAAATCAAGCTCCAAAGGCAACTGCTTAAACTGATTTCACAACACGATGTTATTGTGGAGACTGTAAGAGGAAAAACTCACTTGTTGGAGCGCATTTCTCGCGAGAGCAGTGACCTTATTATCATCAGTCAGTCTCTCATTCAAGAACCTAAACTTAATTCAGTAAACCTACTCAGACAGCTTCCTGATTCTCCAGGAGTGGTTATTATATCTGACAAAGAAGACCCGGAAGAGCGGGCACAATTCCTCGCAGCAGGATGCGATACAGTGCTCTATGCAGGTCTATCGATGGAAATGTTTGAGGAAGTTTTCACCACTATTCTGGAAAAGCGCAGTGGGATCCTTCAAAAAAGTCTAATAACGAGAAGGGTACTGGCCCAACCTCGTCTTTCTGATTTTGTATCATCAAGTTCAGCCATGCAAACCTTTTTGAATATCGTAAGTCGTGTGGTTGCAAGTGATGTTCCTCTGCTTATATTAGGGGAAACAGGAGTGGGTAAGGAACGATTGGCACGAGCCATTCATGCGGAAAGTGCCAGATCAGACGGGCCCTTCATCACCGTCAACTGTGGGGCCTTACCAGAGACTTTATTAGAGAGCGAACTTTTTGGACATGAAGAAGGGGCCTTTACAGGGGCCATAAGGTCTCGACGAGGGTGGTTTGAACTGGCTCACCATGGAACTATCTTCCTTGATGAAATAGGAGAGTTACCCAATCATCTTCAGGTGAAACTCCTACACGTACTTCAGGAACATGAGATTCAACGGGTAGGAAGCGAAAAATCTTTCACTGTGGATGTTCGTGTTATCGCCGCTACCAATCGTGACTTGGAAGAAGAGGTTAAATCACACCATTGTCGGAAAGATTTATATTATCGGCTGAGTGTGGTGACTTTGACCATCCCACCTCTCAGGGATCGACGTGAAGATATACCCGTACTGGTTGAGAACTATATCAATTATCTCAGACCCCGCATCGGCTGTGAGGTTTATAGCATTACTGACGAGGCTTTAGAAACACTATGCCACTATTACTGGCCTGGCAATGTGCGTGAGCTGATTAATGTTATCGAGCGTGCGATGCTCTTATGCAACAATAGCAAAATTACCCTTAATGACTTGCCAGTTGCTGTGAGTGGAAAAAGTGTATCCACACATGATGAAATTTTACTACTATTGACTTCAGAAAAAGCTGAAAATTTTCCAGATGAGTGGCTAGAAAGGCCCCTGCATGAGATTCGCAAAGCAGTTCTTGAAAAACTCGAATGTACCTATTTAAAAGGACTTTTACGTCTGACCAACGGGCGTGTGGGAGAAACTGCAAAGCGGGCAGGAATTCAATCGCGATCACTTTATGACAAAATGAGAAAATATAATTTACAGAAGGAGGATTTCCGAGCTAAGAAAAGATAGTATTTTAATTATTGGTCCCGCAGGTTGTGGATCGTGAATAATAACTATGTCAAAATCAAATGAAATATGTTTAGCATTCTTTTTGCTAACTTTTATATATTCATCATACATCTCTGCAAAATATTTGTTCTCTGCCCTTGTAGCGCATTATGAAAACTCTTTGTTGTCTTATAGAATAGTGGTGAGCCACTTAATACCTCCCACTCTGCTCTTATACCTAATTACTGAAACAGGAGGATAAACCGATGTACTGTTTCGGCGACGCCTCCCCCCAGGCGCGTTGAATTGACGTGTAAAATAGAACGTTCTTTCAATCCCTTGGCAAGTTTATACACCAAATCAATTGATCCTTTGAGTGCTATCTCTCTATAGGACTCACGTGTAGTCATAATTTCGTAAATCTAATGATACTCAGTAAGATCCTCGGATTGAAGATTAACCATTATCGCCATCTACGTCAGAGTGTAGGATCACTGAGCATCATCGAGAGGTTTCGGGGTTTGTACTCTCTGATCTGTATTAATGATACCTGTCATCTCAAGGAGAACGATTTACATTCTTAAAACTTAAACAGTTGGTTAATTACTTTGATATCTTTATCCCCGATACACTAGCAGAACCACCATTATCATATATAACCTCTGCAATCGGACCTGTACCAGGAGCTATCTTATCCCCTGAAGTGGATAACATAACAACTATGCCCGATTCTTTATTAAAATCTGCTAAAAAACCCGCTGTACGGGAAGTGGTGCGAACTCCAGTCATTTTCACACCTTCGATGGTAAACTGAACGCCTCGAACAGGAACATTATTCGTTAGATCGATGTCAAGAACACTACCTGAATCAGCTACTATCTTTAGTTTTGCATCTTTACTCCCTACCATCCTTGTATCCTGGGTCTTCTCCCCAACCTTTTCCTTTACCGGTGTCTTTTGTTCCTCTTTAGCTTTTGTACAACCGAGTCCACCTAGAATCAGACCTAAGATCAATGCACTAAAACAAAGTTTCTTCATTTCGATTACCTCCTATCTACGATCAGGTGGCAACGAACGCACTACATGGGGTTATTGATTTATCCGCTCTATCTTATGTGGCTCTCCCTCATTAAGTTGACTCATTTTGCTGTTTAAAATCCTATTTTCCCTTATAAGTATTAGAAGAAAAGCAAATAAGATGCTGATAATAATTGTAGTGTTAATTATCGTTTTCATGGTTATTGCTCCTATAAATAGATAGAGTATTGAAGTCTTTATCGTGGTATTTCTATTTATAAACGTAGAACACCATATAAAGTTTTTACTATTGATGAACAATTTGAGATAAGCGTCAAAAAAATATTTTTAAAAGAATTTCAAAAAACCAAGGGGAAAGGTCTGCGAAAAAAATTTCATACAAAACTTTTGAAAAAGTAAAGAGAAGGTAACACTTTCATGGAAATATGATAGTGGGATGGGAGTACATTTATGAATGGAGATAAGAGGAACAGGGAGATTATGAGGAGCTTTACTCTAGATTACGTGTGGAGTATGTCATGAAAAAAAACAAGAAGTATCTTTTTTAATACTGCCACTATAGTTTTTCAAACTTGCGACCACAATGACGACAATAAACTGCATTCGGATCAAGAAGACGAGTGTTACACTTTGCACATTTCCATGTTAATATCATTCCACAGAAAGGACAATACTTAAACTTGTTAATGTAATCTTTTACTAGCGTATTGTATGGAAAGGAATTCCAAGTACACTGCTCATTTTGGCATATTATATCCATTGTTGTTTTATCATTTTCCATAGCTGCTTCTCCTTTTAATTTACCACTTGTGAGAGATGTAATTTTAATTATACACACATCGCTTTTATTACACAAGAGGATAATAAGTATAGCTGTTAAAACTATTAATTTCAGTACTGTCCAAAATAAATTATAATCTTAGTTTTGGACAGGCTAAATAATTGATTTTCCTACATCCTCTTTGATTTCTAAAAAATAGGTTATCTGTTGGTTAAAATGCTGTCCAAAACAAGCAAGCGATAAGCATAAGGATATTTGATATGCTAAAATGCCCTAAGAAGCCGAAAATAAGGGCTTTGGGAGTCTTTATTTTTATCATAACAAAACTTTAGCAAAGTAAAAGGATAAAATGCTGTCCAAATAAAAACCGTTTTTGGACAAGTCTGCTTTAACATAAAAAATAATAATAAATTTCTTTATGTCAATAAATCAATGAAAAATTTTTCAACCCTAAAATCACAAGTCCACAAGTCAAAAAAATCCTCTGGAATAGACCTAAAAATCAACCCAAGCTTTTCTTCTGAAAATATTTCCTCTCACAATATATCTTGGATTATTCCATGGAGTTAGCTATACTTACATATAGTATAGGTTAGTTTTATAATTGTAAAAATATTAATAGTAACTATAGATGATTCAACTGAAACAATGAAAATGTTCACACTGCGATTAATAAATGAGAGGTATGGGTTGGTAATTATCCTGATATTTATTCTATCCCGTATCATATTTTCTTTTAAAGGAGGCTCATTTCTTGCCACTCCACTATTTTTTGCAAAACAGTACCTTGACCCTTTACTTTTAGAAAATGACCTTTTGCGAAGCCTTTTCTACTTGCACTCACAACCACCTTTATTCAATTGCTTCCTTGGTGTAATTTTAAAAATCTCACCGTTACCGGAAATTTCATACGAACTGCTCTTTAAAACCGCCGGAATGTTAATTCCCCTTCTTTTCTATGGTATCCTCACCTCCTTTGGTATACATTCCCTCATAGCTTTTATCGCAACGGTTATCTTTATGCTCAATCCAACCCTCATACTTTATGAGAACTTACTCTATTATACTTATATCGAGGCACTATTCATACTGCTCGCTATATTCTTTCTTCTACGCTGGGGCATTGAAAAGAGACTTATTTATCTGTGTCTGTTCTGGTCCTCCCTGCTGTGTCTTGGTATGATTCGATCTCTTTTCCACCTAGTTTTTTTTCTGATAACATCAGCCACTCTGTCCCTGTACTTATGGTATGCAAATAAAGGGCAACGACTCGCCAGGAATTTTCTTCTCACCTCCCTCATTGTTCTTATACCGATGTTCGCATTGTGTATAAAAAATGTCTGTCTATACGGATTTTTTGGATCATCTTCCTGGGATGGCATGAGCCTTTGGATAAAAGCAAACGGTTACGCCCCGGAGAAACTAGAGAAGTTTTATCAAAGTGGTATCATTAGCCAACAAGCCCTACGTGCTGGGCATGAAACCTTTCAGCCCGTACATCACTATTTTGGGGAAAGTGAATTGGAACGTATACTGTGTCATCATCCGGCAGACTGCAATGAATGGCGAAGTTCCGGTAAGCCAAACTATAATCACGTCGGATATGTCCTTCTTTCAAAACAATTGTGGAAAGATGCGGTATCCTTAATTTTGCATAATCCAACACTTTTTGCTTTTTATACTGCTGGTTCTTATAGTTTGACGCTGTGGCATTCATCTGATTCTGTTCATGCGCTCTTTATGAACAACATGTGGGTAGTAGAAAGACTTGAAACATTCTATCGATTTTTGTACTTCGGCTTCTTGGGTGTGGAGAGTAAACGTTCTACCCATTATATGTGGTGGGTGAGAACAGTTATTATTAGCATGATCTTTCTGTTGTTTTACACAAGTACACTTATTAATGTGTCCAGAAACAATAATTCTCTATCTTCTCCTGTTATCATAGTTTGTCTCTTCTGCCTTCTTATCCATATTTACACCCTGTGCACCTCTTCTCTTATAGAATTCGGGGAAAACAATCGTTTTAGATTTCCCGTTGATGCTGCATTTTGGATATTAATTGCAGGTAACATAGTTAGTTTGAAGACTGCCTCAAAATTTAAAACAGGAAGGAGAATTGATTGAAGAAACAGAAAGGGAAGATCAGGATTTTCTATCAAAACTGATTAGAAATAAAGGTTCAAACACAAAAATGACAATTCTTTTCTTTAGCATTATCATTGTGTGTTGCTTCTTAAATACCTACCAAAGGAACCGTGTCTGGCAAGAAGAAACAGCTTTATGGTGTGATTGCGTTCTAAAATCACCCTATAAGGCAAGACCTCATAATAACCTTGGAACTATTTATATTGAACAAGGTATGGTAGATGAAGCCATCTCCGAATGCAAGAAAGCGCTGGCCATTAACCCCACTTATGCAGATGCACATAATAATCTTGGTAATATCTATGGTAAAAAGGGCAGATTGGATGAAGCTATTGAGGAGTTTGAGCGAGCACTAGCCATCAATCCCCATTATGCAAAGGCACATCATAATCTTGGGATCACTTATGTTAATAAAGGTATGGTAGATGAAGCCATCTCCGAATACAAAAAGGCACTTACCATCAAACCCAATTTTGCAGAGGCACATAATGACTTTGGGAATGTATATTTTAAAAAGGGCATGTTAGATGAGGCCATCTCCGAATACAAAAAGACCTTAGCCATCAACCCTCATTATGCAAAGGCCCACAATAATCTTGGGAGTGCTTATAGTATAAAAGGCAGATTAAATGAAGCCATCGTAGAGTTTGAGCGGGCACTAGCTATTGAACCCTATTATGCAGATGCCCATAAAAATCTATCTGCTGCTTATTATTATAAGGGGAATTATAAATTGGCAATAGTACATTGTGACAAGGCAATAGAGCTTGGAGGTAGTGTAAATCAAAAATTATTAGAATTACTTAAACCTTATCATTAAAGCTGTTATAGCAGATGAAATATCAGAGACAAACCGAAAGAACTGGACAAGATTAATCAAGAAGATATACGAGATTGATCCGCTCACCTGCCTGACATAATTAAAGTCTTTGTTCCATTAGATATCCCCACATCTTGTGTCTGCCATTTGCTCTTTAAAGTTCAAAACTACTACCATGATGGACACCGATCAGGAAGCCGAAATTATCAATACTACATTATGGAGTTAAAAGTAAAATATGTCAGAAGGTGACTTCTTCTTGTGGCAAGAAGCGTTGAGTAAACCCTTCCATTTTAATTCTTGTTGAAGCCTATCCAATTGACTCAAAATAGGCTACCCAAATTCTCAATTCTTGACAATTTATTCCGCTATTGTATGATTAAAATGTCGTGACAATATCAGGAAACCAGGCGGAAAAAGAGAAAACAAACCTCAACCTGTAGCATCGGAAGAAACCGGTCTGCTCGACTCAAATAACAACAACAGAGGCATCATTGCGATGAGTAGAAACCTCGAGTGCAACGAAGGGGGTTAGCAAAATAATCTCTAACTGCTTGGAATTAGGAAGATAAAGAAAGATAGTAATAGTGGGGAAGTTTTTTAAACAGTATGGAATCACAATCAGTGAATAATTAGTGTGTTCCAATGAGAGTAGTAAAAAGGCAGAGGTTGAATATAAC
>Ga0209427_10002458_pt1 | contig 21818 bp, 16 predicted proteins | sample DeeMarSWOR136_30_FD_187465 | JGI IMG/M metagenome (GOLD analysis project Ga0209427, IMG submission 187465) | Marine sediment microbial communities from White Oak River estuary, North Carolina - WOR-1-36_30 (SPAdes) (version 2) | ecosystem: Environmental > Aquatic > Marine > Intertidal zone >...
AGGGACCGGCGATCCCCAACCGAAAGATGCCGTCAGGGCGGCGATCCTGTGCCGCGCGAATACATTATCGAAAGGATACTCTGCCGTTCGTCTCGAAACGTTGCGCACATTGATTGAATTTCTCAATCGGGATATCACTCCATTCGTATACGAAAAGGGGTCCGTTGGAACGAGCGGTGATCTATCCCCCATGTCTCAAATCGCAGAGGTATTGATTGGTGAAGGTGATGCGTACTACAGGGGTGATCTTCTCCCCGGTACACTGGCGATGAAAAAGGCTGGCCTCAAACCCGTCACCCTGACCTTCAAAGAAGGACTCGGGATTATCAATGGTTCCCAAATGATGACGGGTGAACTCGCACTCCGATGCTATGACGCTGACAATATCATGAAGAACGCGATCATTGCATCAGCAATGACCATAGACGCACTCCAGAGCGTGCGGAGAGCATTCGATAGTCGCCTACATGCCGTGCGTCCGTTTCCAGGCCAGATCGCGGTAGCCGAGAATGTCAGGAGACTCACCGCCGACTCGGAAATCATGGCGAGACATCCCGGAAAGGTACAGGACGGGTACAGTCTCCGGTGTACGCCCCAGGTGCTTGGCCCGAGTCTCGACACCCTGGCGTACGTAAAAAGACAGGTTCTGATAGAGATGAACTCTGCCACAGACAATCCCCTCTTTTTTCCAAAGGACAAGATCCACCTCGCCGGTGGAAACTTCCATGGCCAACCGATCGGTATGGCCGCGGACTTCCTGGCCATTGCCCTCAGTGAAGTCGCGAACCTCAGCGAGCGCCATACGAACCGTCTCCTGAATCCAGTCCTGAGCGGATTACCCGACTTTCTCGTGAAGGGGAAGGGATTGAATTCGGGTCTCATGGTTGCTCAGTACACCGCCGCGGCCCTCGTCAGTGAGAATAAAGTCCTCTCCCATCCCGGCGTTGTCGATTCAATCAGCCTTTCAGCAGATCAGGAAGACCATGTGAGCATGGGACCGATTTCAATACGGAAGCTGAAGGAAATCTGCCGGAATGTTGCCATCGTGATCGCCATAGAGATGATGGCCGCAGCACAGGCTTTTGGTTTTCGGAAACCGTTAAGGCCCGGACGTGGTACGAGAACGGCTTACCGCCAGATCCGTAAAGTCGTCGAACACCTCGAATGCGACCGTTCTCTCCATCCCGATATCAGGAAGATTACAGAGCTGATACACGCCGGCACCATCGTGAAAGCGGTAGAAAGGGTAGTAGGTACGATCAATCTCGGTGATTTCCCGTACGAACGCGTATGAGAGGAAGCACGGGAACACCTTCCGTTTCCCCAACATACCTTGCCCGGCTACGAATAGAGTGTCGGTAGTGTTACCATGAAGAGCGTGGTGTAAATCTGGTGATGCCACCAGAGTGGGTACCGATCCAGATTACCCCTGATCCGTCTTCGCAGATCGATCGCACGAAATCATCACCCAGACCGTCCATAGTCCCGATTCTCATCCATGCACCGTTCCGACGAACGAATACACCGTGCTCTTTCGTGCCCAGCCATACTTCCCCCCTGCTCGTTCCGAGCACGGCAGTAGTCATTAAGCTACTGGGCTTATGAGGCACTTCGATGACGTGCCATCCGGATGATGTAAGACGGTAGATCCCCTCACTGCTTGCGATAATACAATTACCGAGTTCGTCAAGCCCGAGACAACTCGTTTCAGGTGCTCCCCGCAAGGCGCGCTTCTCGCGCCTCCCTGTCATGAATCGTACGTTCGGTCCAAGCTCGGTGATAGAATCCGTACCCTGGACAGTCCCTTCAATATCTTCCACTTGATGTGGCAACACAATCTCTTCCCAATTGCCATTATGGCATCTCGCGACCCTGCCCGTTTCAGTTACAATCCATGGATCTCCGGATGCATCGACGATCAGATCACTTATGAGATTGCTGGGTATCCCGATCTGGTCGGTGTAATGGATCCACCTTTCCCCATCGAGCTTGAGAATGCCCTTGTCAAACGTGCCGAACCAGAGACCACCTCTCGAATCCTTCGCTACGCGAATAACGTTTTCGGTTGGCAATCCTTGTCTTCTGTCGAAAACCTCCCACCTTTTTCCATTGAAATGGAGTATACCGAACCGTGAAGCAACCCAGAGGTCGCCTCCCTCTCCTGCTACGAAATCCATCATTGTCCCTTCGTACCATTCGGACGGAGGTTCAATTCCTTCGAAACCGTCGCCGAGACGGTAGAGCTTTCTTCCGCCAAGGAACCAGAGCACAGTACCCGATAGTTGAATCCTCGAAATTCTCTTTTCAGGTATTCCCTGGGGTAACCGTATCTCCTTCACGCTATCCCGTGAAAGTATGAGGACGGTCCCCTCATCGGTTCCGAGGTAACAGTTACCCTCCATGTCATGATGGATTGAGATGAAGTTGTAGCGTTCGAGCGGAATACCGGGAATCCGATACGGTGTCCATCCTGAGCCGTCGAATGTGCTCAATCCTCTTTCGCACGCTGACCAAACACGGCCAAGTTGATCAAGGCTGAAAGCGTTGGGCTCTCTGCTGGGCAATCCATCGTTCGGACCAAACACCCTCACCCTACCAAAATTGTAAAGGGCTATCCCCTGCCTGGCGATTGCAAGGAAAAGATTCCCTTCTTCATCAAACAGAATGTCTTCGACGGCACCGAGAGGAATGCGACTCCCGTAACGTAACGACTCCCAGTGTAACGTATCGGCCATGCAGAGACCGCTCGCCGTTGCGAACCAGATCGAGTACGGATTCTCCTCGGCCACCGCCATTACTCTATCATCCAAGAGTGAGTCCTCTCGGGAAATAATCGTGAGGTAGTTATTTTTGATATATCCGCATCCATTCCCGTACGTGCAGATCCAGAGTCTCCCATCTCCCTGCTCAATTTTGCGAATACGCTTAATAAACGGGTGTGCCTGGTCTGTATAATGTATCCACTCCCCTCTGCGGCGTACACTCAAACCGAAGTCTCCCCCGATCCACAGTGCGCCAGTGTCATCAACCATTATCGAGTGCACCGACATGGATACAGGGCCCTGAGCGGGAGCTAACGAATCCTCTCCAATGCTGTAAGAAAAAAGACCTCCATCAGTTCCTATCCACAGTGTATCGTTGAAGCTGAGAACGGCCCTCACCTCTCCGGCGGGACTGAATGTTGTAATCGTCCCCGGTGGGACTTTCCGCTTGGATCTATCGGTAGGAATTAATTGAAACCGTCGTCCAGCTTTCAACCATCCTCTCTCTTCAGGTTGCTGTTCCTGCGAATCGAGCCCCAGGGCCGATACCGAAAGGAAGGCGATCAAAATACAAACCAATATAAACGATCTGGAAGTCATTGAATTGCTCATTCTCCTTCTCGGCAGTACAGTTCAGAGAGTTAGGTATCAGTTCTATTGATCGAGTGAACCTTAGTATAGGAGGGGAAATTATTCAAGAGGAGAGAGGACCATTAACGAGAATCTGGGGGGCAGGAGTGTGGATGAGAGCTTTCAGGAATGGCGACAAATCGTACCCGAAGGTACCCCTAATCGTTTGTAGGAGTGTCTCTTCATCTATACGTTTTCGTCCACCGTCACGTTCATACATCGTTTTGAGGACATCGATCAACCTCACGCGCCCTCTCGATAACGCCGCTAAGTGTTCGTCCAGGGCTTCGGCTGCAAGGAATCCTCCGTCATACAACAAATTCACCATAGCCTTGTCGTGAAGATCGTTATTCGCAGCCTTTCCGATAGGCACCCCGTCGAGATACGGATTCTCCAGGTACCGTTTGCGTAATGCCCTCCTATGGTCGTCGTACTGCTTCGGCGTGATCACGTTTACATCAACGAGAACGCGATACGAGTAATAGACGGTGGCACCTTCCGTGAACCAGAGGAAATCGTCTGTGAGAGGCTTCAACGCTTCGCCGTTCCAGTTGTGGAAAAACTCGTGAGCAATGATAGACATCGGTGTATCAAAGAGTTCGCTGGGATCGATATGCTGATCGAGAAGGAGAATAATACTCCCGCTGAAATGAATTCCATAATATTGGAATCCTTCGTAACCTTTTACGGGATTTCTGTCACACACGAAGAGGTATCGATGGTGAGGTGATGAGCCGAACATTGCCATTTCCCTCGACACGATTTTGCAGATCACCTCAAAGAACTCCTTGTCCCCGAAAGACCAATCACCAGCAATGGCGAGAGATAGTTCTGTTCCCCCTACTGTTGCACTGGTATGACGGTAGTTCCCCGCGACAGCCATCGTCAAAGGCAAATCCTCGAGTGTTGGGACAATCGTTCTGTTGCCAATTGATGGCCATGCAGCATGAATGTCTCCTGCCGCGTTGAGGTCGATGTCGATAATGATACCGTCAGAGACACCCAGCTCCGGCACCATCAGAACATCCCTCCCTAAAATGCGATAGCGATCTCGATCGATAAATGTCAGCATGGTTCGGATATTAGGTGAATAACGGTTAGTTACTGTCAGCACGACGGTGTAGGTAAATGTAAAGTCATGTCTGCCAGTGTCGACGACAAAGGCATTCTCGTTCCTCTGGAAGGGGAGTTCCTTCCCTCTCATATCCATGGCGGTAAATCCGATTGGTTCAAACACGCTTTCTCCACTCAAGCAGAACCGTCGCAATACAACTTTATTCTGTAACGATCCTAAAATCTGTCCGGTGACGCGTATGACATTCAGGTCGCGATCTTCGAGCGAGAGGGTGTAATGCAAAAATGGGTGAGGTCTCTCCCGGAATTGCTCGAAAGCGCACCCGGCACCGGTAATGGCAACCAATGAGATGATCGCAAGAACGCAAAGGTATCTTCTGCAATAATGAATTATCATTGATTCCGTTCCCGTCTCCTCACTGGCACACGTGTGCATCCGGGATATCCATTTATAACATATTTCCTTGCAAGGGTTATTCCAATTGACCCCTCACTGAACGTTCCGTATTATCAGAGTGAACTTACCTATCCGATACAGGAAGGGGGATATGTGATCTCCGTCACAGAAGACGTGAAGTATCGAATGCTCCCAATACTTCTACCGCAAAGGAACCAGTCGTATTGACTCTCGAAGAGTTGAAGGATAGTCCCCTCGAAAAAAAGATCGACGTTGCAGCCCAGTGGTTTGTGCGATCGTCAAAAATCATTGCATCGACGGGTTCAGGGATGTCCAGAGAAAGTGGAATCCCAACATTCCGGGGCCGTGAAGGTCTCTGGAACAATTATAGACCCGAAGAGCTTGCATCGAGGGAGGGATTCTGTAACAATCCAGGACTCGTGTGGCGGTGGTATCGGGAGAGGCTCCTGAAAGCGAAGGAAAAGAAACCCAACCCAGGCCATATCTCCCTCGCAGAGCTTGAAAAGCTACTCCCCTCGTTCCTTCTCATTACCCAGAATGTCGACAACCTTCACAGAAGAGCCGGTAGTAAACAGATCGTCGAACTACATGGGAACATTTATCGTTTTCGCTGCTTCGAATTTTCGCACTATATCGAAGAAGATCCAGCCTGGGGAGATGAGCCACCTCGCTGTCACTGCGGTTCTCTGATCAGGCCGGACGTTGTCTGGTTTGGTGAACCACTGCCCGAGGCTGAGCTGGAGTGCGCTTTCCGCGAGACCCAACGATGTGATCTGCTTCTCGTCGTGGGGACATCTGGGCTCGTCCAACCAGCCGCTCTCCTGCCATCTGTCGCAAAGGAAGCCGGTGCCAGACTGATTGAGATCAATATCGAAGACTCCGCGATCACACCCATTGTCAATCTGTTTATTCAGGGAAAATCCGGCGAAATCCTGCCCAGGATTGTCAAGAGAATAAAGGAAGTGTCGAATTCCGAAAGAGGAGATAAGAAAGAATCCCCGGGCTAGAATGCGGTCTCAAAGACGAAGGAATTTCCGGAGGCGTTCGACATCTTGGCGGACGACTTCACCGATCTCATGCAACACCCGTTCATCCTCGTCGCTTCTCGTTTTTGAACGCTCCCACCCCCACCACGAGACGACAACACTGATCCAGATGAAACCAACCAGAGTGGTTAAAAGCACAATACCCCACTCGGGAATCCCAGCATGCTTTTCAGGGATACTTGGCTCGTCAACAACCTGAATGGTCGGCGTATTCCGGGCCTTACTGATCCCGGTCTCCTCGTACCTCTGAAGAAGGTAGGAGTACACTCTCTCACTCACTTCAAGATCCCTCTGCATGGCGGCATACGTTTGGTACAGCTCTGGTAAGCGCTTCAACGGAACAAATACCGCCTCTGCGGTATCTCCCTCCATCATGCGTTTCAACTGCAGCGTGAGGTTCTGAAATTCGGCCTCCTTTCGTCGAAGCTCCAGGGCATCCTTCCTTGCAAAATCTCTGAGGAGGTTGTACTCGATTTCCGCAAGTACCGTTTTGACCTTTAAACTGGCGGCGACATCGATGGCACCCCTCACCTGCTCATCGAAATTTACAATATCATGCTCTTTCTGGAACCTCGCGATCTCCTCCCTGATCCTGCTCAACTCTTGCCTGTACCGCTTGATCTGTCCAGAGATGAACTCCATGGTCCGCTCGGCACGGGTAAATTGGAGGAAGCGATTCAGCGAATCAAGGCCTGTAATGTAATGCTGTGCTATCTGTACCGCGAGTTCGGGATCCTCGTCCTTCACGCTCAATTTAATGAGACCGGTTGTAGTAGCGGAAATGCTCGTTCTCGCTCGGAGTTCCTTCAACGCGTCATCCATTTTATCGGCCTTATACTTCTCCCTCAGATCGAATGCGCGAACGATCATTTCCCCCAGTCTGCGGCTTCCAAGAACATCAACGAGGATTGCAGCCGATGTTACACCAGCGGTCGCGGGTAATGCCGCCGTCGGGATGTCCAGTTGCATCATCCATGCAGTCAACATTCCTTCACTGCGCTCTTCAATAGGGGGCAAGAGGAGAGCTTTGCTCTCATATTGCCTTTTCGTCGTGAGCACGTAGAGCAGAGCGCTCAGGAACACGATAAATGTAACCCAAAACACGACCTTCCTGTTCTGGATAACATATTGTAACGAATGGAGGAACATCTCACCGCTCCTGAATCACCCTTGGTACAGCCAACAGCTCGTCCGATATGGAATGATCGAGCGAGTGTATCGCCATCTCCTGAGCGAGCGCAAGAAAAAAGAGAGTTGCATGGGAATCCCTTACCCCTTCACAATCAAGGACTCCAACCTATCGGACGCGAACCGCAGGTGCGGGACAACAGCCGAGCCTCCCACAATGAGTGCCACGTTGAATGCTTCATAGAACTCCTCTTTCGTGACGCCTTCTTCAGAACATTTCACTAAATGATAGGCGATACAATCATCGCAGCGGACCGCCATTGAGGCCACGAGACCGAGGAGCTCTTTGACCTTTGCATATAATGCCCCTGCATGATAGGCCTGATCATCGAGAGCAAAGAACCGCTTGATACCAAGGTGGCCGCCAGCGAGAACAATTTCGTTCAACCGAGTTCTTTCTTCTTCGAATGCTTTCCACCACTTCTGCCCCATACGGCATACCTCCCTTCCAGTTCAATCAACACTGTTTCGATGAGAAAACATCCTGGTCATTATCGTAACATTACCCTGACGAGGAACTTCCCTTACCGGAAGGTCTTACTCGGAGATACTTCTTCTTTCCAGCACGGAGGAGTATGAATCCATCCTTCAAATCGTCCAAGGTAATCCTCTCATCGAAGGATTCAAGTCGGCGACCAGACACGTATGCTCCCCCTTGAGTTATCAAACGCCTCGCCGCACCACGCGTCTTGACGATTCCTGTCTCTGAAAAGAGAATGAATGCGGGGATTCCTTCTTCAAACCGTTTCCTCTCGATCTCGTACGTGGGAACAGCACTGTCATCGCCGACACCCTCTCCCGAAAAGAGTGCACGGGACGCGGTGCGTGCTTTCTCTGCCTCCTCCTCACCATGGTTGATCCTGGTTGCCTCGAAGGCGAGTACCTCTTTGGCAACTCGCAGATCTGCTCCCCCCTTCGCGGAAAGGCGCCGCACTTCGTCCATAGGAAGAAGGGTAAACAGAGATAGGAAATGTTCGACATCCCGGTCATCGGTGTTTATCCAGTACTGGTAGTAATCATAAGGACTCGTCCGCCCGGCATCGAGCCAGACCGCTCCCTTTTCGGTTTTCCCCATCTTGGTGCCGTCTGCTGTAGTGAGGAGCGGAAACGTCAAGGCCTCGGCCTCTCCCCCCTCAACACGCCTGATCAGATCTGCCCCCGCAAGGATATTACCCCATTGATCGTTTCCACCCATTTGGAGAGTGCAGCCATAGTTCCTATAGAGAAAGAGATAGTCATACGATTGGAGAAGCATATAGTTGAACTCGATAAAGTTCAATCCCGTTTCGAGTCGCTGCCTGTACGTTTCTGCAGCGAGCATCCTGTTGACGCTGAAGTGACGACCGATATCTCTCAGAAACTCGATGTAGTTCAGGGGATACAACCAGTCGGCATTGTTCAACATCAGTGCTTTCCCTTCGGAGAAATCGATGAATCGTTCGAGCTGGGACTTCAGATCCCTGGCAAACGAATCGATTTCCTCCCTCGATACGAGCTGGCGCATTTCGGTCCTGTCAGTTGGATCACCGACCATCGCGGTCCCGCCACCGAGGAGGGCAATCACTCTGTGGCCGTGCCGCTGGATTTGGATCAGGGCCATGATCGGTACCAGGCTCCCCACGTGGAAGCTGTCCGCAGTTGGATCGAAACCGATGTAACAGGTAATCGGCTTGGAGAGAATCTCTCTGACCTTGTCTTCATCAGACACCTGCTCGATGAAACCTCGTTCCCTCAATACATCGTACACATTCTGCACGTTCTCTTCCTCCCCAATGAGCGTACTATCATTGAATCGGTTTCAGCATATCTAGTGAATATTGCTGTATTAACGCGTCATATTCAATAGTCAAATAATAGCACCGACTCACGCTATCGAAAAGAGGTTTTCCACAGAGAACTCGGCGTACACATGACACGCACCACCGATACCATTTCCTTGTCTATAGAGCTCTCTTTCCATATAATGATCGACGATTCGGATCGCACGTAGCGATCGAACATGTAAAGATGGGATTCGCTTTATGCTCCGTATCCTGTTTGTTGAAGAAGCGCCAAGTATCGGGGGTTCACTCTTTAGTCTCCTGCAGCTCGTCCGGATGTTGGATTCGAATAGGTACAGCCCGTTCGTCCTTTTCCGGTACGACTTGGACGTTCGCAGCGAATACGAGGGCACGGGCATCCCCACCGCCACCTGGGCATCTCTGACGAGAAGTGCCGAACTCACTCCACCGAGCACCCAGCGGCCCTCCCTACCCCGATACAAACAGACTGGTTTGTACCGTTTCCTCTGGAGTGTCAAGAAATACATCAACGAGCAAAGACCGCAAGCTTTGGCCATTGCGTCGTGGATCGAGAAAGAGGATTTTTCACTTTTGCACGCTAACAATTCTCTACCGGCAAACCTCGCAGTTCTCACCGCCGCAAGATTCGCCGGTATACCGTCGATCAGCCATCAGCGGGGATACTTCCCCTTAACTCCAATACACCGCCTCCTCTCGAGACAGGTTGACCGCTTTATTTGCGTCTCACGCTCAGTCGCCGCACATTACATAAAACAGGGACTCTCCCAGGCGAAAGTAACGACCGTCTACAACGGTATCGATCTGAGCACCGTCCAGCCAAGAGCGGTAACTGATGCGAAAGGTGTGCGTACGGTAGGGTGGTTTGGGCGGATGGAAGCATGGAAGAGCACAGGTACGCTCATCGAAGCTGCCAAAATAGTGCTCTCGAAGCGTTCCGACGTTCAATTCATGGTAGTTGGCACCGGACCAGAAGAACAGAGTCTCAAGGACATGGTAGCCGAGGATCCCCTCCTTGAAGCAAGAGTGATGCTCCTCGGTTACCGTGATAATGCTCTCGAGCTTCTCGAGAGGTGCGATATCTCGGTGTCCACATCAATCGAGCCCGAACCTCTGACACGCTCGGGACTCGAATCGCTCGCGAGTGGAGTTCCACTGATCGCATCAAACTGCGGCGGTAATCCCGAAATCGTTACTGACGGTGTTAACGGCATCCTCTATGAACCGGGAAATGCAACCCAGCTTGCAGAAGCCATCATGAAAGTCCTAGGAAGTGAGGCACTGAGGAAACGTTTCGCTCGAGAGAGTCGGCAGAGAGCCGAGGATCTGTTCAGCGCTGAGCGGTATGCAAAAGGGATCGAAGCGGTCTATCAAGAGATTTTGGGATTCAGCGAGAAAGCTCATGATTAACCTTTTTTTCAGGGAGGTAACTGAGTGAGCTCGAGCGATTCTCCTGATCGACCAAGGATCCGGTCGGAGGATCTCCAGGAGGATCAGTACAGTCGCCCTTACCATCACCTGCTCGTGGAAACCGGGAGGGGCATCCCGTATATCAACCTTATGAAACTGCTGGCAGGATTCATCGATCCCCAACCGGGCGAACCAATCCTCGATGCAGGATGCGGCGATGGGCGACTCCTCCACGAAATCGCTGGATCGGACGCATCCCTGTTCGGTGTGGATCGCTCGCTCAAAGCTCTCCGCTATGCAGCGGGGTTTACTCCCAGGGCCTTTTTGAGCCTGCAGAACATACAAGCTCTCGCCTTTGAGAACGAGAGTTTCACCAAGGCGACACTGATAGAGACGCTCGAACACATTCCACCAACATCAGTGGCGAATGTCCTTTCGGAGCTCCGGAGGGTTTTGAGATCGGGCGGCAGATTGATCGTCACGGTACCCACACACCGCCTCCCCTTACCCCAGAAACATTACCGCCACTTCAGCCCCGACGAGCTCAGGCACATCCTGGAGGAATTTTATGAGGTAGAATCGCTCACGGGGCACGACAGGGACAGTTCCCTGTATAGACTGCTTGTTGCTATCGGTGACAATCGCTTCTGGCATCTGAGAGCTGGCTTCAACAGGATGCTGCGCTTCTTCTACCGCAAGTTTCTTGAACGGACGCCACCCGAAAAGGCTCGCAGACTCATCGCTGTCTGTGTGAAAAAGGACGCTTGAGCACAGGAATGAATCATCTCGTACATCAATCCTCACGCCTACTATGAATGAGGCTTCATCAATGCGAATTGTGCGCCGTGTGGCGGGACAGCGATCGAGAATCGCTCGGAGAAGGTACCGAGATTACTCTTTGCCCAGACATCCCGTAACTGGTACCGTTCCAATACATAGAGAAGGAACGTGTCATCGAGGAATAATGAAACATGTGGAGGTGGCATGATGAACGAGATTGGAAAGCTCCTACTCAGCACCGCTATCGCATTCACATTCATAACATGCAGCGACTCCATGAACGCCCAGGAAATGAACGGCGACCTGCAAGACCAACTGGAATTGCTCAAAAAGAATCATGTATATCTGCGGCACAGGCTAGACAGAATCGAGAAGGCGATCGATGATCTCATATGGTTCGAAAAACTCGGAGAGATCGCATACGTAGACAAGGTCTATATGACGGGACCACCTCTCCGGCACGAGAAAAATCCGACGGCTCAAGGAGCCGGCAACCCTGTCAAGTTTTGGTCTTACGTTTTCATTCCCAAAGGAATCGACACGAACAGGAATCACCCCCTGATCGTCTTTCCTCACGGTGGCGTTCATAGCAGCTTCACCACCTACTACACGCACATCGTAAGAGAGCTGATGGCACAGCATTACATTGTCGTTGCACCAGAATACCGGGGCAGCACCGGCTATGGCAGATCGTTCTACGAAAAGATCGACTACGGAGGACTGGAGGTCGAAGACGTCAATTCAAGCAGAGATTTCATGATAGACAACTACGAATTCGTCGATGAGAAACGAGTCGGCATCATCGGTTGGAGTCACGGAGGATTGATCGCACTGCTTAATATCTTCGATCATCCTGACGATTACCAGGTCGCCTTCGCGGGCGTGCCGGTATCCGATCTGATTGCCCGCATGGGATACAAAACGCAGAGCTATCGGGATCTCTACTCGGCAGAGTACCACATCGGTAAAACCGCGTACGAGGATGTTGAAGAGTATAGACGAAGATCCCCCGCGTGGAATGCTCACAAGCTGCAGACTCCTCTTCTCATTCACACCAACACGAACGATGAGGACGTCAATGTCCTCGAGGTGGAACACCTGATAAAATCGCTCAAAGCCGAAGGCAAGGAGTTCGAGTACGAAATCTACCAGGATGTTCCGGGTGGGCACTCGTTCGACAGAATGGACACCAGGAAAGCCAAAGAGATCAGGTTGAAGATCTACAAGTTCCTCGACAGGTACCTCGATCCACCAAAAAAGCTCAAGTCGATAAGGGATCTCGAGGAGGCGGCGTATCGGTAAGGTGAAATGACGAGGGGAGGGATCCGTTCTCATCTAACAATCATGAGCTTCCCCGTCTTTGTATTATCTCCGATGCGTAACTGGTAGAAGTACAGGCCCGGCGACATTCCGTGAGCGTCCAGGAGAGTCCGGTGATCACCGGATTCCCGCCATCCATGAAACATGATCCTGACCTTGCGCCCGAGTAGATCGTATACCGACATCTCAACCAGCTCACTCTTGGACAGAGAAAATTCGATTCGTGTAGCTCCACTGAACGGATTCGGGTATATGAGAGGTGAAGGATACAAATCGTTTTCCCTTGTCTGCATAGAAGCCGTCGTCGTAACTTCAACGTCGATACTCGCCGTCGACGCCACACTGTCATCTCTCATTGCCCTGGTTGTCAATGTGTACAGCCCAGCCGGTAACTCGTTCCATGTGAAGCTGTATGGGCTCGTTGCATCTTCACCCAACTTGTCCCAATTCGCGAAAAACTCAACGTTGTTGATGTTTCCATTACTCGTACTCACCGTTGCCTCAATCGTCATCGTATCGAGTGCTTCGAATACCGCACCGTCCGGAGGACTCGTGATCGAGACTACTGGCAGATCGCCGCTCCCCCCAGGCAAGGTCACCTCTAGGTTATGGGACGCATTAATGACCGATCCAGGTACCGGTTCCAAGCCAAGCAGATCCATCGCAAGGTTCGCCACATCCCCATTACGAACTGGTTGAGGTTGTACTTCATAGTCTGGCCTGCCCGTCCCAGGATTCTGGCGAGTCACTGGATTCAGCCAGTACAGACCGGCACCAGCTGGAATACCAGGCCCCCATGCGTAGAACGGAACGGTATAGTTGTTCGGATCAGTGGCGTCACCATGACTGGTGCCTATACCCCCATGGTCCGACGTTACGATCACACCGGTCTTGTTCGAAAAGGCGGGACTGTTGTCAATCAGGTCAAAAATCTGGCCGAGCAATCCATCCATCTTCATCACCGATCGAAAGTAAGGCATGCTGCCCCATCCGGAGGCGTGACCTTCGGTATCTGGATCGACCAAGTGAATAAAGCAGTATTGATACGGCGCGGTAGTCATGTCAGAGAGAAATGTTTCAACCAGCGTGGTGGTATTCACATTGTTCATGTAGGTATCGATCTTATCACGACCATTATCGATATCGATGGTGTCTGGTGCACCGTTGACTTCATTCCAGCTGCGTTCAAGGAAATCGAATTTGCCCTTACTGGCGTACATACCGGTTCTGAGACCTTGATCGTGGGCAACGTCGAACACACCTGCGACGTATGAACCATGTGTTGCTTCGAGAGTGCTGCCGTTATCGCTGTTGAATGTCACGTTGTGACCATCGGGACCGTTCACGGGTCGGCCCGTCAACTGGCAAACGTGGTTCGGTAGTGTATTCGTAAAATCATAGTCGGTTCGAGCGTTGTCCGTGAATATCCCCTCGATTCTCATCCTGTAGAAATGCGGTAGATTTCCAGGACCCAATCTTGTTACCGCATCGAAACGAAGCCCGTCCACGCTTACATGTATTACAAATTGAACGGTGTCACTGGACTGCGATTTCCCCGCCGCGCACCGGGCACCGTTCACTGCGTTGGCACCCGAACTCCCGATGCCCGGCAGAGATGAGAGGGACAGGACCGTGATAGAACAGAGGATAAGGATAGACTGGCCGGTCTTGATTGTACCTATGCAAAGCGTTCGAATACGTGAGCGAGGGCCATTAATCATGACACAACCCTTTCGTGGCATACGAAACGATCCGGGCTTATCTCCATAAAGGATATTGAAAAGCCATGATCGCAGGTGCAACTACAAGACGCTATGTCACTTTATATTATACCGGTAAAGAAATTGCATGTCAAACTGAGCATGCAACGGATCTCCGGACGACACTTCTTCGCTACTTCACCTCAAAGAACTTGCTCTTGTTAACTCCGCACACGGGACATTTATCCGGGGCTTCGCCCTTTACCGTATTCCCGCAGACAGAGCAAACAAAGATTCTTGATTCAGGTAAGTCACTACCGTCCTTCACAGCTTTCAATGCGTCCTGATAGAGGCCGTGATGGATCTCTTCAACCGCAAGGGCGTACTTGAAAGAGAGAGTGGCGGTTTTGTGAGTCTCGCGCTCCGCTTCTGCTAAGAATTTTGGATACATTTTCTGGAATTCAAAACCTTCACCCTCAATCGCAGCCTCGAGATTTTCCATTGTATCCTTTATGCCACCCAGGGCACGGAGGTGCGCGTGAGCATGAACCGTCTCTGCTTCCGCAGCGGCTCGAAACAGTTTTGCGACTTGGGGATACCCTTCTGCTTCCGCCTTCTTCGCAAAAGCGAGGTACTTCCGGTTGGCCTGACTTTCACCCGCAAATGCTTCCTTCAAGTTATCTACCGTTGCCATCGTGAACCTCTCCTTTCTGCTCTCTTTCTGGTACTGCCGGTGAGATATTAGAATTCTCTACCGAGCTGGTACGCTCTCTTCAAGTTTTTCTTACGCACTGCATTATCGAATGGAACCATGCCCCCTAGGATCTCCATTCCCGCCTCCTTGATACCCACACCAAGGAGTCGATCACCGATCATAACACGACGCATACTCTCAGCAATACCGGTTTCCTCCAGATGCTCGATGGTGTGGCCGGCCGGACACAGGACGAGCGCCTTCTCGATATCGATTTTACTGGTCACATGTTCACCATCCTCGTAGGTATACGCATACCCATACGTGAGTACCCTGTCGAACCATCCTTTCAGCTTGGCGGGGCAGTCACTCCACCAAACCGGATAGACGAAAACGAGGGCATCGGCTTTATCGATCTTCACCTGCTCAGCTTCCACGTCACCAGGTACAGGTGCATTCGGGTCAAGTCCGGTCTCCCGATTGTATTGGAGGAGATCCATATCTGTTTTGAAGTTCATCTCGTAGAGGTCACCGATATCAAACGTGTGTCCCGCTTCCAACAAACCACGGGTAAACGCTTCAAGCACCTCGTGGGTAAACGATTTGTTACTGGGATGTGCAAATACAACATAAACACGCATACATGACCCCCAAAGATCCTGAACCAATTATTTAATCGATTTTCCCAACTGGCGCAAGATAAATGGCACATTCATCCTTACCGTCGATACCGATCGATGTCTCATTTCTATCGTTTTTTCCGAAATCCCAGAAGGTGCCAGAGGCAGAAGAACAAAACAATTGCAATCGATCCAAAGAGTAATCCACCACGAACGGCTGCCGTTTTCTCATTTTCACCTATGCTGGTACCGATGAACGCAATGGTAAACCCGCATAAAAGTATCCATAGTATTACCAGAACTCATTTCCAGTAAGGCATCGGAATACCGCGATCCTCAGACCATGTTCTCAACCCCATGATGACTGAACAAAACAGGACGCCCTCAAGGAACCAAAAGAATCCACTCGTGAAAAAATTCATTCCGTCCTCCAATTATTCAATAAAATCTTTTGCTCTGAGCCACCAGGGTGGTTCCCGATAAGACGCATTCTTTCCACCCATCGAGGGCATGTAGTAATCGCCCGGCGCTGGTGAAGGATAAAAAAGCCGTTGCATTTCTGTCAGCGCCACGTGGGACATTCTCGTCGGATCATTGGTTGTCACGGTTAGTGCTGTTCGGTGGAGCCAGTTGGACCTTCTCGTATACGGACAGACCACTACACAGAGGCGGCAGCCAATGTTACCCAAGTTGGAATACCAGAAGTTATGACACTTGGATACATTGATCTGAAAACGCCGGTAGCCTCGCACTTCAACCTCTTCCCCCATTGTGATGGCACCACTCGGATACTTTTCAGCGCAGATCCGACAGGTTTTACAGAAGTTCCGTACACCGAACTTGATCGGCTTGTCAATTTTCATAGGGAGATTCGTGGTGACGACAGCAGGGCAAAAGTTCGAACCTAGTTCCGGGGTAATAACCACTGAATGGGGTCCCTGCTCTCCCAAACCGGCATCGATAGCAACTGGTGTCACCATGAGGTCATAATCCATTCCCGGCGTATGGGAACGAGCCGCATATCCCAGCTGCTTTATGAATGAAGCGAGACGATAAGCAACAATCCTCGACCTTGCATATGCATCGTGTGAGGTGCCGTAATTTGGATTCGCAAACATCGGATCCCATGACATCGGCGTTCCGACCACAATGGCATATTTCCAATGACTCGGCACCTCAACAGGCTCCTCGGTATTGAGCCCTCTCCCGAGCATTGGATACAGGTAAACCCAATCGGGATTCAGCTTCGTAATACCTACCAGGACCGAACCCAGTTGATACGCGATCTGCTTGATCAGCTTTGAGGTTTTCTCGAGCGATTTCATTTTCAATGGCCTGGACGGTTCACCGAATGCATCCCCTTTCGGAAAATCCGATACTTCCGGAGGCTCATGGATACCCTCTGGCCAGACAGCACCCATTGCTTTCGACCAGGCATTTGAAAGGAGGAACCGTTTACCGTATATCTCCTTATCCTGCCGCCTTTTCGGAAGGATCTCCTTCCGAAGCTTGAGATCCAACTCGAGATGCTCGGGATGTGCCGTATAGTGAGCCTTGAGGACATCATCCAACCCATCGATTCTGTTACTCTCATTCCACTGTCGCATCAACCGTGGGACACGTGAAAAGATCACTTCCGTTCGCGCGTCGACTCGTCGCGTAGAACCGACCTTCTCGTACGGTGGACCATCAACTGTATACCTGTTTCTGTTGAAGACCTGAGCTGCTCCCTGGAAGCTTTCCCATCCGGTATTCGTAGCCGGATCCCTGCCGGCACCATAACCGAAGAGGCCTAATCCGGAGCTTCCAACAACAGCAGCGGCAGCACCTGAAATCTTCAGGAACTGCCGCCGGCTTATGTTCTTATCTCGTGTTCTCCGTTCCATTTGTTCTCCTTTTCCTGAAAAATTACGTTAAATAGTATTCTCAGAGATTACGTAATATTAATGCGATGACCGCCACTGAGAATCCAAGTAAAATTATATACATGTGCATTCTCCCTGTTAGGTAACCATAATCGTGGAAATCCATTACCGCAGGTTCAATCCTCGATAATAGTCATTACTTATTTTCACTGGATAAAAATGGAAACAAGTGGGTACCAATTTTGCAATTTATCTATCGAAAACAAACCACCAGATCTTTGGGACCATACCGGGGAGGCACATTCTACCACCAGCGCATAAAATACGGTTGTTTTATGCAGTTACGGTCGTCGGGAAATAATGAGGCACCATAGAGAAGAGTAAGGTACAAAGATACAGAATACGGAGTTTTGCACCACGATATTGCACTTTGCCGCATGTACGGAGAAACGAGAAATTTCATGAGGCACCTGACCATCAAGTGCGTTGATACATTTACCACCAAACCTTTCTGCGGAAATCCAGCGGGGGTAATCACAGAGGCGGAGGGATTGAGCGAAGAGGTTATGCGAGAAATCGCGAGCGGGATGAAGATGAACCTCGTGGAAATTGCGTTTGTCACCATACCCGAAACGGGCAACGCATCGTTTCGAATCAGGTTCTTTACCCCGAGCAGAGAGCTTGATATGAGTGGGCACGTTACCATAGCCACATGCTTTGCACTCATTGAGGAGGGAAGAATACCTCTCAACGATGGTTTAACGAAAGTAATCTTCGAAACGAAAGTTGGCCATGTACCGATCGCGATTTATTTTCAACAGGACTATCCGGCTGTAATGCCAGGAAAAAACGATAAAAATGGTATGGTGCTGCATCTCGACGGTGAAAGGAGTGGTACCCTCGAGAGAATCATGATGTGTGAGAGAGTCCATCACTTCCACCCTACCAACATTCCGGTCAGGGATATCGCAGATGTACTCGGGATCGATGAATTTGAAATTACGAGAACTGGCCTTCCGTTCGTGAGAGCATCCCATAATCTGGACTGGCTCATCATCCCAGTCCAACACAAGGAGACCATTCTGAACATGCACCCGGACCTGATCAAGCTCGGTATACTGAACAGGCAGTACGGGATCCAAACGAACCATATATTCACACTGGACACCTTTGATTCGGAAAGCATTACCTATTCGAGACACTTCGGTCCGGCAATGGGTCTGTGGGAGGATCCAGCTTCGGCGATCGCTTCAGCAGGCCTCGGCATCTACCTCCTCCAGTATGGAATGACCTCATATACCTCGATGGTCATGGAACAAGGAAAAGAGATCTCCAGCCTCGCAAGGATACTCGTAGAAATTGATAAAAATGAAGGTGAGATCGATGCTGTTTGGGTCGGTGGCCTCGCAGTGACCTCGATTACTCGCACTATAGATGTCCAGAGTGGAGAAATTGTATCGACCTCATGACATATCTCCACCTCCGCCCAATGATTCATATGATCGACTTATACTCCTCCCAATCCTAAAAGGTGCTTGTTCCCGATCCTCACATTATCAAGTCCCGCGTTACGCGCTGCGGCCTCTGCCTCTTGTGCATGATGTACTGAGGTGCATGGCAAATCGCTCATATAAAAGTTAGGAGCGAAGGCGAGGAGTACATAAGGAATCTGTGGATTGATCGAGGCAATGAAACCAGCGATCTTGCTCACCTGATCTATTTCAACGTAGCCTGGCACGAGGAGCGTGCTCGCAATGACGAGGGATGGGTCTGAGCGTTCAGTACAGTGTTCCACGGCACGGGTAAAATTCTCGAGTGTCCGTTTGTTGGAAACACCAGTGAGTGCAACGTGCAGATCTTCGTCGAATGCTTTCAGGTCAAATTTGATACAGCCGCCAGTTTCAATAGAGAATCCCATGGCTGCATCGAGTAGTTTCTGGCTCATCATGCCGTTTGTTTCCCAACAGATACGAACACCCCGTTTCGCGAGAAGCCGGGACGCTACGAGTGCGTGGGGCATTTGAGAGGAAGGATCGCCACCAAAGAAACAAACGCAGAATGTGCGCTCATTTGCCGCTGAAGCCAGCTCCGAGGCGCTGATCGTATCGCTTCGCAACGGGGAGGTTCTGCGGAAATGCCAGTTCTGGCAGAAAAGGCAATTTGCCGTGCAATTGGCGTAAAAAACAGCCAAGTTATGATAACCTATATACTTATGACCATTACAAACCCAATCGGCGACACAGTTCGTCGGTAGTGCGTCGCGGTACCAATGCACGAGACCTCGCGCCGGTATTCCAGCAAGGTGGACTAATGTACCATCACGCACCGAACGCAATCCACAAAACCCGCGTTCCCCTTCACCGATGACACACTCATTGCTGCACAGTGTGCACGCAATGCCCGTTATGCTGCGAGGTGGTTGAGGTGGCAGATGGAACGCAGCGCGCGATTCTCTGTGTATCTCTTTGATCCGCTCATGCGCTGTTGGGGAACTCCTCATGAGGCAATCCGCACAAATACCAATTGCCTTCGAGAGGTTCCGTGCCGGACGATGGCAGATCAGGCACCTATTCTTTCCTTGAGTACCCATTTTCCCCGTAACTTTTCCAATTTCCGAATGAATATTACCGTATGAGGATGCTATCCAAGTTCACCGGTGAACAACCATCGACTTGCTTTTTCACTTTCCCGCCACAGCGCGTTCGACGCGCACTCTCGCACCTTCCGGTAGATTTCGAAGTGCCGTCGTAGCAACGGTCATGCGTCCACATACATTCACAGGACTCGCGGCACGAGGTTTCTCATTCTTACTGATAGGTGTGGGACCAAAAAAGATACACAGTGCCTTCCCAGGTGGCCAATAGCCGAGCGTTCCCACGTCAACATCAACTCGAGCATCAGGTTCTTGCTCCACAGTGACCGGAATCTCAAAGTAGATTTCATCACCCCACGTTGTCACCTGGGCTTCGAAAGGTAACGCAGCCCAAATCTTTTTTCCTGTTAGATTATTTTCAAGTACAGCTATTAATGAAATACCGTCAATCATGATTTTGATCTTATTCATACAACTTCGATCTCCTTCCCATGTATAATGAGACGAGCTTACTCTTGCTGCTAATTTGCCCATCACGTGCTTACCGCGTGAGTGTCATTTTACCAACCGATACGCCACGACCCTGTTATCTCTAAAGGTCGGAATCACCAAGAGACCTCTATCGATAACGTATTCAAAGTCGGCACTGTTGAACGCCGGAGCGGTAGTATCCAAGAGTTTTACAATCTCGCCCGATGCGGTAACGCGATATACCCTTCCCTCCCAATGTGAAACGATGTAATTGCCAGCTCTATCAGTTTTAATCCCGTCAATGACACCTGATCCTAATTTCACTATGGTATTGATTTCCTTGGTATCGAGATCCACAGATTTGAGGCAATTATCGCCATTGTTGCCGATGATCAATGTATTCCCGTGAATATGCAGACCATTCGGTCTATTTATCTCAGCTCCCTTCATCCACTCCTCAAACGAGCCGTTCGCAAATCGATAGATGACATTCTTGGCTGAATCAGAGATATAGATATTGCCCTTCTGATCAACCACCGCATCGTTTAAAAACATCGATTGCGGTACTGGATACCTATTTGTTATTTTTTCCGATTTTATATCAATTCCGACCAGATTCCCCCTTTCAACGACATACAATGTGTCCTGGAATATCGTCATTCCCGTGGGATTACGTAATCCTGCTATCCATTTTAATTCTCTGATCTTCCCGTCATGAGATACCCTAGAGATGAACTGTCCCTCTGCTGGATCGCTCCTGTTGTAGGCATCGTAATTAGAAATGTAAAAAACGTTCCTCGCCGAGTCGTAGACGATCGATTCCGGGATGAGAAATTCATCTGTTGTCTCCCATGTTTTCTTCACACCTTTATGCTGAAATACTGCCGTCCCATCCTGAAACATGAATCCCCAACCACCAAATGATTCAGCAACCATGACGAGCAATTCGTTATCACCTTGTTTCAATGGAAGATAAACGGCGTCATGCAGTCCGATGATACCGAGGAAGGAAGGATCCCGCTGACGATAAGCGCTGTTGCCGAAAAAGAGTAACTGCCCGTTGATGAAAATACTGATCGCGTCACTGTATCCGAATAAGTACTTTTTCGTCTCCTTCTTAGCTGCATGAACGATTGTCTTCGCGAGGATACAATCTGGCTCTCTCCCGACTCTTTTCATTTTGCGTGCAATGTCAACCAGCCCGTTTGGCTCACAACTCACCTTTCGCCATTCGAAATTTCTCAGCTCTTCCTTACGAGGGTAGCGCTCAATATCAATCTGGCTGATCTTGAATGGCTGTGACAGATACCACTCAGTGATCATTCCGGGTGGTATCTCTACTCTCGGAGGGGGATCGAACTGCAGATTATCTGTCACGGTGTATGAAAAATTTGAGAAAAAGGCAGTTCTATCCTTCTGCCCGAACAAACCAATGGTTCCCCTGCTCT